>Ga0180009_10003211_pt1 | contig 18710 bp, 22 predicted proteins | sample OS_PC_MetaG_FD_123537 | JGI IMG/M metagenome (GOLD analysis project Ga0180009, IMG submission 123537) | Groundwater microbial communities from the Aspo Hard Rock Laboratory (HRL) deep subsurface site, Sweden - OS_PC_MetaG | ecosystem: Environmental > Aquatic > Deep subsurface > Groundwater... | reverse complement strand
CCGGCAAACCTGCCCATATATTTAGTCGAAACATTTACTTTCTTCATAGCAGAATCATCTTAACATTTTTACGTCAAAAATCAAACAACCCGGCCTTCGGCCTCGTAAAAAGTCGGCTCGGACTTCCCGCCAGAGGCGGGACAAAAGAAAAACGCAAAATTTTTAAAGAAAATCACGGGAAACCAACCTCTATTCTTCATCTTAACTCCATTCCTTGACAAAGGTACAACTAATGGGTATAGTAAATGTACTATGAATGGTACGTCTACGATTACTATTTCCGATCTTCGTCAAAACGCTGCCGCTGCGGTCAATGCTGTATCTACCAGTCAGAAACCCACCATTATCCTCCAACGCTCCCGCCCAAAAGCAGTCCTTGTGGATATCAATTATTTTCAATCTTTGGAAGAAGCGGTCTTGGATCTTACTGACGCGCGTGAAGCTGATCGCGCCAAAACAGAAGCCCGCACGCCGTTTACCGGGTACGTCAAAAAACGCTGGGGTAAACGCGCGCCATGAAGCTCTTTATCACGAAGCGGGCGGCGCATGAACTTGATCATATCCCTGATTCTATCGCCAAAAATATCACAAAACACATCCTCTCTCTGTCCACCATCGCCCATCCTCCCAACAGTAAAAAACTTCAAGGTAAAGATAATTTCCGCCTGCGCGTCGGGTCATTCCGGGTTATCTATACGGTTGATGCAAAACAAAAAGGAATCACCATTCTCCGTGTTGCCGACCGAAAAACGATCTATAGATAACCCTGTTGCCTCCGCACCTCCAATTTGAACTCAATCCGCATAAAACCTATAATATCCGTTTATGCTTGCGCCTTATCAGGGGTCCACCCATGGCACTAAAAAATTATTTCTTTTTCGTCGGTTTTTCCTTCTCCAAACGTTTTCCTTCCTCGATATACTCTTTAGCAATATCCCAAAACTTCCAAAAAATCTGCTTATACATTTCCGCAAACGAGGCATTAGTGATCTCCACACCGACTTTATTTCCGTCTGCCCAGTTAAGGATTGAAATGGTGTTATTAAAAATCACTTGATACTGCTTGATATTCAGTACCCTCGTCGGGATGTAGCGGGATCGGTAATATTTTCCCCAATTAGGCACGGCTGTATACCAATAGTCCCCCTGGTCAGTCGCATTTTCTACCTCTATTTTAGTGATGCGTCTTGCTACCTGTTCAAATCGTATGGTTTCGGCAAATGCCTTGCCGGCAATATTGTTGCGGTTTTCGTAGCCAAACACGAGAATTTCTTTCTTTGCCGCCAAATGATTCCAGAGCATTTGCTTCAGGCCCTCGGTTCCGTGGTAATGTTTGATTTCAAAGCCACTACGGCCTTTTATTGGCGTTGCTGCCAACTCTTTTAACAGGTCTGGCAGACATTCCTTTTGGAACCTAAGCTGCTGTTCTTTCTCTAAAATTAATAGATGTAAATTGTCCGGGCTGGAGGCTTTCAGGCTTAATCCCCTGCCTTTATTAATTTCCTCAATTAATTTCTTAGATTTCAAGCGATCCAGATATCTATAAATCCGTGATCGGTTGATGTTTGTTTCACGCGAAAGATCAAGCGGGGTTTTGATACCGCCTTCAAGTAAATTGAGGTAAATTTGAACCTCCACCTCGTCTAAACCGAATTGCTGTAGTTGAGTAGAAATTATTTGTTTGTTCATACGAACGAACAATTGTTTGACTGTATTATAAAACACGAGTAATATGCGTGTCAAATTCGCGTCAAATCAATCAAATCACACTTTAAAGGAGGTGAATTTGCATGAGTATACGTAAAGAAGCAATTGATCATGAAGAACAAACCGTTATTGATAATTTGCTTGCGGTCGCAATCCAAACGACGATTGACGCAGATGGAAAACGCGTATCGATCGTCGCCGTCGACAAGATTACCCCCAAGCTCGCGGCAGATGTAGCTTGGCTTGCCTTAAGACGACTGGGGCTTCAGAAGCTTGGATATGAGGCGGCTGACGCGGCTTTAGGCATTCACTATGGAATAAAGGAAACGGAAGCTAATTCTTAGGTGAATCTCTAGAAAAACAGCCCCCACCACTTCTGCCAGTTTGGGACTCTTTCTTCTTTTTGCTTCTCTCCATTTGTCATTTGTAAATTTGCTTGCCCTGAGCCTGCCGAAGGGTCATTCGGCATTATTATTATGGTCTCCCCTTCTTTCACGAGCCCGAGTTTGTTTCTCGCCTCCTTTTCAACAAACTCCTGGCTTTGCACGTCATCGAGCTTGCGGTGGAGCTCTTCATTCTCTTTCTGAAGTTGGGTAAGCACATCTTTGCGCTCACGCACCATGTCCTGTTTAGCCCAAAGTGAATACATCGAGCGGGAAACATTCACCACAAGAATAAAGCTCACAATAATCGCTATGAGGCGAAACAAACGGACTTTCCGGGTTCCCATACTCTTCAACTTCCTAGGGTCAAGCGCTATTTTTTACGGGCTTGCATTGCGTCTTATTATATGATATTATAGGCTTTTAGATATCGATTTACGATGTCCTGCCAAGCTAAATCCCTACCCGACACAATACAAACTATGCCGCAAGATTTACGAACAGCACTCAACCAATTCGCGGAATATCTCCAGTCTAGGAGGCGCGCCCGCGCTACAATCGTAGCATATACCAAAGACATTGAACAGCTTATTACATTCGTCGCCAATCTGGGAAAAAAAGACATTGCAGGGGTCACCGGAGACGAACTGGAGGCGTTTCTCAAAAAGCTCGGCAACGACAACTATACCGCTAAATCCATCTCAAGAAAAATTAATTCCATGAAAACGTTCTTTCGGTTTCTGAAAGCAACAGGTGTGGTGAAACTCGATCCTGCCGTTGACATCGAACATCCTAAATACGACGTCAAGCCTCCCCGCATTCTCTCTAGGCTTGAGTACCGGGCGCTTCGGGATACCTGCCGGGCGGACACCCGCATTTATGCCATTGTTGAAATATTTCTGCAAACAGGCATCCGTATAGGCGAACTGGCCAATCTGACTCTTGAGGACGTCAAAGATAATGAGCTTCTCATAAAAGCCCAGGAAAGCCACGCAGAACGCATGGTGCCATTGAATAAAGCCGCAAAGGAAGCGCTCAACCGCTATCTGGAGGCACGCGGGAACAAAGAAGGACAAAGCAATGTTTTGTTTATCACCAAAACAGGCCGGCCGCTTCTCATCAGAAACATCCGCACGGCTATCGACAGGTATTTCCGCCTTGCAGGCATTGAAAATGCCAAAGTAAACGACCTGCGGCACACGTTTATAGCGCATCACCTTATGGCGGGCACTCCAATAACCACATTAAGCAAATTGGTGGGTCACAAACGCCTTTCTACTACAGAAAAGTACCTGGAACTAGTTAAAGGTCAGCAAGTAGAGAAAGTTAAATTGGAAGAACTGTAAATCTTCTTGCTCTTCTTCGCTACATTACGCTACAATTGTCCTCAATGGATAAAACTTACGACCCTACATTAGCTGAAGATAACATTTATCGGATGTGGGAAAAGGGAGGGTATTTTACCCCGAAAATGCCTGACAAAAAAGCCCTGCCTGCCGGCAGGCGGGCCTTCTCCATCCTCCTCCCTCTCCCCAACGCCAACGATCCCATGCACATGGGCCATGCGATGTTCGTCATCCAGGATATCATGATCCGCTATCACCGCATGCTTGGTGACCCCACGCTCTGGCTCCCCGGCGGCGACCACGCCGGTATTGAAACACAATTTGTATTTGAAAAAAAACTAGCCAAAAGCGGAAAAAGTAGGTTTGACTTTGACCGGGAGACGCTCTACCGGATGATTGAAAGCTTTGTCGAAGAAAACAAAAACATCAACCGAAATCAGATGAAGAGGCTCGGATTTTCTCTGGATTGGACACGGTATCACTATAGCTTAGAGCCGGAAATTATCTCAATTGTGCTCACTACGTTCCGCAACATGCACGCTGACGGCTTAATATACCGTGATGAACGATTAGTCAATTATTGCACCAAATGCGGTACCAGTTTCTCGGATCTCGAAATTAAACATGTAGAACAAATAGATCCGCTATATTACATGAAATATGGTCCGTTCGTTCTCGCAACCGTCCGGCCGGAAACCAAATTTGGCGACACCGCGGTTGCTGTACATCCCAAAGACAAGCGTTATCTTCGTTGGGTGGATAAAGAAATAGAGGTTGAGGGGTTGATCGGCAAATTTACAGTCAAAGTGATCGCCGACAGCGCGATTGACCCCAAGTTCGGCACAGGAGTCGCCAAAGTTACGCCGGCCCATGACATGACTGATTTCGAAATCGGCAAACGACATAATTTGGCGATAAAACAGGTTATTGGTTTTGACGGCAGACTCGCCGACGCTGCCGGTCCTTACGCCGGACTCAAAGTAAAAGCCGCACGGGAAAAGGTAGCAACTGACCTACAAACCCGAGGATTGATAGATCACATCGACAATAATTACACGCATACGGTCGGTATTTGCTATAAGTGTAACACCGTACTTGAACCTTTGCCGATACCGCAGTGGTATGTGAAAACCAAGCCTTTAGCTAAGCCGGCAATCGCAGCGGTTAAAGAAGGTAAAACCAAGATAGTTCCCTTGAAGCGTTTTGAAAAACTCTACTTCCGGTGGTTGGAAAATATTACCGATTGGAACATCAGCCGGCAAATTGTCTGGGGGCCGCGGATTCCTGCCTGGTATTGTCTTGATTGTAACCCAACAATAAGGCTTACCTTTCTCGATAAACAGGGAAACAAAATAAACGGTCTGTATAAGGATCTGCAGGACCGCTATTCCTTTGAAGAAATCGCCAAGGGTCTACAGAATCTCATGGCTCCGATTTCTGCCACATATACCCTCTATAGCCGATCCTGCAAAACCTGTAGAGGCTCTCATGTTGTGCAGGAAACCGACACCTTTGATACGTGGTTTTTATCAAGCCAATGGCCAGTCACGACATTACAAGTTGATAACAAGAAAGATTTCTCGTATTTCTACCCCACTTCAGTTTTAGACACCATGTGGGACATTCTCTTCTTCTGGGTGGCCAGGATGATGATGATGGGGCTTTACAAAACCGGTGAAGTACCGTTTGAGGCTGTTCATATTCATAGCAGGGTTGTTGACGCCCACGGCCAAAAGATGAGCAAAAGCCGCGGCAATGTGATGGACCCGATTGCTTTGGTAGAAAAATTCGGAGCGGACGCGCTCAGGTTCGCCCTTGTCTTTGGAGCAGCACCGGGGGGCGACATTGCCATCTCGGAGGATAAAGTACGCGGGATGCGCAACTTTGCTAATAAACTCTGGAATATGGCCAGGTTCATTGAAATGAACATACAAACAAGTCAAAAGTTTAACTTTTTCGAAAACAAGAATTTTGAGAGCCTGCAGAATAATGAGGAAAAACAAATTATTAATGATCTCAATAAATTAACCGCTCATGTAACAAAATGTTTAGATACATACCGCTTCTCGGATGCTGCACAAGCTCTTTATGACTTTGCCTGGCACAGAGTGGCTGATGTATACCTTGAAAAAAATAAGGAGCGATTCAAGATGAATGAAGACCAGTCGTTAACTGTTCTCCTTCATGTCTTTCACAGAATTCTCAAACTTCTTCACCCCTTTATGCCGTTTATCACGGAGGAATTATGGAATGCGTTGCCGCGCAAATATGATAAACCCCTGATCATTTCCTCGTGGCCCTCGTAGAGTCACTCAACCGCCACACACGTCCCGCCTGCGTCAGGGTGTGCTCCGTCCAGCTTGCACCAGTATCCGGCCGGGCAGACGGTGCCCATAATTCCGCCGCAGAAGCTGCCGGTCGCACTTGAAGTGGCGACAGGAGCAAATGTCGGTGTCGCGGCAATTGAAGTAACGGGCTTTATTCCTGTCGCAAATGTTTCAAGAATCCGGTCAAACAACACGTCATCCTCTTCAAAATCTACAGTCAATCCTGCCGGAGCAAAGTGGTTAAACTCTATGGAGAGTGTGTCATCTACAGGTACGATGACTCCGCGCATTCTGGTAAACGCGTATCCGCCCCCGGTCGTCCCCGTAAAAACCCCGTTAAACTCTTTCGCCGCAAAACCGGCAACCGATACATCTGTCATGGTAAATACTCGTCCTGAAACATCAGTCAAAACTGCGTTGCCGATAGCGGGCAACAACTGTCCTTTGCCGCGTGCCGCAACCGTAAAACGCGTCCCGCCCGGAAGGTATGTACCCTGTGACACACAACTGCTGCTGTCGCAAATAGGCTCAAGGACGTCAGGAGGCAATTTGTAGCTTACTCCCACAATCGGTTGCTTTGTGGCTCCGTTTATCACGGTATACGTCTCCCAATCGCTATACGCCGAAATACTCACCGAAGGCGTAGCGACTACGCTCTCATCAAAACCGAAAGCGGATGGAGGAGGTGTCGGTTGGAGCGTTGAGGTCGTCTGCTCTGATGGAACAAACTGTCGCAGTACGGAGCTCAGCCACACGCCCACGGCAAAAAGCGCAAGAAAAAATATGACACTCAAAAGCTTTTTCGCAACTGATTTTTTTGGTTTTTTTGGGGGAGCAGAAGCATCGGGAACCTGTGACATGGTCTCGCTTGCGGCGGCCTCAGGTGCCGGAGCTTCGGCAACCGTTTCTATAACAGGTGTTTCTTCTATGGGCAACCCTTCCGGAGTTTTTTCGGGAACATTATCCATGCCGTTATTGTTCCACCATGTGACGCGTCTGTCAATCGGATACTACCGTTAAGCGCGCTCGAGGTATGCTCCGGTTTCCGTATCTATAGCTATGGTATCGCCTTTTTTTATAAACAGAGGAACGGTCACGGTAAGTTTTGTTTCAGTAACCACAGTCTTTGTTGCTGCAGTTGCAGTATTTCCTTTTGCGCCTTCTGTCGCTTCAGTCACCAGCAGTCGTACTTTTTTTGGAAACCTAAGCCCGACTGCTTCTCCTTCGTGTACCAGCACCTGATAAACGTCGTTTGGCTTGAGATACTTGACAAACTCTCCGATGAGATCAGCAGGCAACGCATATTGTTCGTAGCTTCTATTGTCCATAAACACATACCCGCTCCCGTCTTTATAAAGATACTGCATCTCGTGTGTTTCGATTGACACTTCCCGGACCGACTCACCGGATTTGAATGTGAATTCCTGCACGCGGCCGCTTTTGAGGGATTTAAGCCTGGTGCGCACAAACGCAGACCCTTTACCCGGATTGACGTGCTGGAATTCCACAATCTGATGCGGTTCTCCTTTAAATTCAATAAACATTCCCTTGTGAAAGCCTGCTGTAGTGATGACTGACATATGAACAAAAATTCACAAGTTCTCTTGGGTCTCAATTATCTCACGGGAAACACCATGGTTGCAACCAATTAGAGGCTTAGAGAAATTTTAAGATTTTGGCTTTTTCTTTAATATCGGCAAACCATGACTGCACGTTTTGACTGATCTTCTCGCTCAACAGAGCCCCATGGGCTTCTTTGCGAAGCTCGGCCGGATCCGTCGCGCGAAGCATGGCGCGATTAGAAGCAATATATAGGTCTATGTCGCCATCGGTAATCACAATGGTTTTCTCCAAAAGCTTGGATACTGTCAGCTGCATGCGTATCTGATCGGTAAAGTTCTGTTTCGTCATCCCCTGATATTTGAGAAAGTCATCAAAGTTTACGTTCTCGCCAAGACTTGCAAGTATTTCCTGTGTCTTTACCTCCACTTCGTCTGTGGTTACCGAAACCTTCTCCTTAGCAGCCTGTGAACGAACCAATGATTCTGCTATCATATTCTCAAGCACTTGCTGCCCGAATTGAGTATGAAGCGAACGGGACAGTTGCCAGCTGAAAATCGGCCTTCCGTTAACGAGAGCAGACACAACGAGACCTTTTTTAACTGCCAAAAGAGCACAGAAAACAAACAGAAGAATGCCGGTTACTAACCACCAAGGCCTCTTGATCCTTTGTGGTATATCAACCTCGGGAGGGAGAGCTTTTGGGGATCTCCTTTTCTTCATTGAAGATTTTTTCTTTTCTGGCATTTATCAAGACTATCATACTGGCCAAACTATCGCAAGAAGTAGACTATCGGGCCACCGGACACAATGTGGAGAGAATACAACGCTCACATTGGGGACGGACTGCCTTGCATACTGCCCTACCGTGCTCAATAGCGAGGTATGGAAAACGGGGCCAATCGGCTTTGGGAATAATCTGCATAAGCTGCACCTCAACCTTGTCTGCGTTTGCGTCTTTTTTAAAATCCAACATCTGCTTTTGCCCGCGTATAAACACGCGCTCTTTCTTCCCCCCGATCGCCGCCAAATCAATGATCTGCAGTCTTTGGCATACTCTTAACACGTGGGTGTCTACGGCGATGCCTTCTGTTTTGCCAAAGGCGTTGCTTATGATGATATTGGCGGTTTTACGCGCGACTCCGGGGAGCATGAGAAGCTCGCTCATGGTTGACGGCACCCTGCCTACAAATAAATCCTCTACGAGTTTGGCGCTTTCTATAATATGCCTTGCTTTATTCCGGTAAAAACCTGTTGACCGAATGTCCTTTTCAAATTCCTCCCTTTCCGCCTTCGCATAATCCTCTACCGTCGTATACTTGGTAAAAAGCTTCTCCGTCACCGTGTTCACCATGGTATCCGTGCATTGCGCGGACAATACAACGGCAACCAGAAGCTCCCACGGATTGTTATACCTAAGCGCGATCTTAGCCTGTGGATAAGCGCTCTTCAGAAGTTCAATGATGGTCCGTGCTCTTCTTGCTTTCTTGTCCATAGCTACGTACACTATACCATGGGGAGCTCACTGAAGTGATATGAAGAAAAAATTCCCGCATTTTACCCGATTTTTTCCCGTAGCGCTTCTTGCGCGGTGCGGGAAGCTTACTCTTTGGGCGTTCCTGATCCTTTTGTTTATCATCAATGTGTTTGCCGGTAACCTGCTGCCCGTCCCCGTGGGTGTGGATCGCTTTCGGGTGATTATGGACTACCACTCAATCCCTGCCCACCTTGATTTGGCGCGCGCTCTTTGGGATCAGGGAAATCAGGCTATGGCAAAAAACGAACTTCTTCTTGCTCAATCATCGCTCCGGCAAGCAGGCGGACGTTCTGACGAAATTCTTGAGGCAGACGTATTAGGAGCGTGGGAAGAAGAACCAATCCGCTTGTCAGACGCATACGCCTATTGGCAACGGGTGGCTATAGAAAAACCGGATTATCGCGATTGTTATATTCTTCTTGCGGCTCTGGCGTATCAACGCTCAAACATTGAAGAAGCCAAATCGTATCTCCTGTATGCAAAGGCACTTGACCCAAATTCTTCTGTGGCAAACGAACTTCTGTCGCGTCTTCCCTAAATAAATCACTTATGATCTTCGGAGGGTTTCTGCCTGGCAGACTGTTCTCCTGATGGTTTTTCGTCTTTTGGTTGACCGGTTTGCACTTTTTCTCCTTCTTTTTGAGGTTCTCCTTCAGCCTGAGGCGCTTGAGCTTCGGCTGTGGCAGCCTGAGCTGCTGCTTCTGCCGCCGTCTGCTCTGCGGCTTCTTTACTCACGAGAGGCTCGACTTTTACAACGGTCAGCCCTGCATCATTCAACGCGGTGACTCCTCCTGCGGGCTTCAAGTCGCTCACCTTAAGCTCTTGACCAACCTCACTCAGGGATGATACGTCCACATCGATATGGTCCGGTAAATCAGCGGGCAATGCCTCAACTTCTATTTCGTTCAAAACCGCAAGGAGAGTACCGATTTTCTGCGATACCGCAGGGGCTTCACCGACCAGAACAAGAGGTACATTTGCATGGACCTTTTCCTTGAGATCTACCTGGAAAAATTCTATATGCAAAACGTCATCGGAAACCGGGTCTTTCTGTACGTCGTGGATCAGGACGGGTCGCATCGTCTCCCCAATTTTCAACTCTACGATACCGGTCTCCCCTGCTTCTTCGTATGTTTTTTGAAATGCTTTTCCATCCAGCTGAAGAGCCTCACTTTTTATCTTCTTTCCGTATACGGTAGCAGGAATCGTTCCTGATCGCCTGAGGTTTTTCACTTTTCTTCCGAATACCGATCGTTTCTCTGCTTGCAGTGTATGTTTCTTCATGATCCTCCAAAAACTAAATCTATAATCCCGTCGCGCAATAAGTCCGTATTGTACTGAAGCTGTCCGGGTTTTGCAAGAGATGGGTCTAAAAGTTGCTGGTTTCCCCCAGACCGTTCTCTCCCCCACGACGTAGGGTATGTCAGTACGGTCTGCCACTGGCCCGAGGAAACACCAGGCTGTTTCTGTATAAAAAGGCGATATCGACCGCGTCCGGCTTCAAACACAAACGGAAGCTGCCTTTGGTAAGAAATAAGCACTTGGCAATCTGCTCCCGGTAAAACCTCTAACGCAATTCCGATTCTTTGCGCTTCCCCGGTTGTAATAACCTCCCAATATGGCAGATCAGCAAGGGTTTTCTTCTGCAGCTTTTGCTCATTCAATTCCTTGCCGTCAACGATAACAGTTTGTATGATGGCATCTGCCGGAATAAATAGCTGGAGGTATGTGCGGTACGAGCCGCCTCCGTTTTGGCCGTCTCGGCTTGAGTTTTTGAACCTTACGGTCAGCGTGTGCCCCGTGGTCCCGTCTTGAGCCAGTGTCACCTGATGAAGTACCTCGCGCTTCATAAAGTAATTTACCTTGTTTACCCCTACGTTTGCCTCAGTAAGATAAATTCGGTCTCCCGTACATAACGGTTCTTCTGAAACAGACGCGCACCCCCCGACAGACGCAGGAGCGTCCCCCGCCCAACCATACTGCTTTGCAATGGTTTGCAATTGACGGTCGGCGAAATACAAAAGGAGATCATGGCCTTCAAACGCGTCGATTGTTGCCTTTAACACTTTTGCGCTGGAGGCTCCGTTTCGTGAAAATAACTGGGCGATAAGTGCCTGGCTCAGGTAGCCTAAGAAATCTTTCTTCTGTGTAGAGCCCGGGAAAAAATCCGTTTGTGTATACAGAAGTGACTTCCCGAAAAAATTTTCTGCTGTGATGCTGTCGTTGAGGTCGGATAAAACCAAAGGCCCTGTTGCCTTCAGTAGATTGACGACAAACGGGACGCTCACACCTATGACACCATCGACCCGCACACCTGTCTCCTTTTCATAGAACCACAGGGCTTTGGCAGCGCTTGTTGGAAAATCCGGGTCCCAATTGCTGTCACGCAAATACCAATGCTCCTGCCCCATAAGGTCACGCAATGGAGGAGGCGGATCAACATGCCCTTTCAGCTGCCCGTCTACCTCATAAACATCCCGCACTTGCAAATCCTCCATGACCCCGCCGGAAAAGCGGGCAACCCCGAGGCTTCCGATAAATCCGCCGGTGGGCCGCAGCTCCATGCTGTTTTGAAATAATAAAAGATACGTCTGCGGCTTGGTAAGTCCTGAGATAATCGGGTATAAAGACAGAAGGTTTTCTACAAACGACGATTGACGCCGGACTGTGGTAATTGCCTGATACGCTTTCTGCCCAATGTTTTCTGCCGGCGCCAGAGAAAAAGGCAGTGAGCCCCCTTTAAGCATCCCAGCAAGCCGTGTTTGAGAAAGTGCAAGGTGGTTGTTGGTTGCAGATATAAGAGAGCGCAATTCGGTGATTTGCGAAACCATCGACCCTTCTCCTCCGGGCGCTTCCTGCGGGCGCAATAAGCCGTTTGTTATGCTTCCTGCGGCGTCAAAAAGCGCTAAAATATTCTCTATCGCCACCGATGACTCCCTCATAAATCCGGCAAATTCTTCTGCCGGCCTAAGCTGCCCATTGACGCCCACAAGACGAAATTCCCAAAGAGCAAGTTGAAGAAAAAACTCTGCATAATTTACAATGTGCTTATTTGCCTGTGAAAATAAACGGGAATACGATATCTTTGACGACATAAATCTTGCGGAAAGAACCAACGAGCAGGAACCTGCCAAAAGAAGTGCAATCGTCATAACCACAGGAAGAATCAATACAAACAAACATGCAAGCGTTTTCTTTGTACATTGACTCTTTCCCTGTCTTTTGCCGGGGCTGCTTTTTTTCAGGTGAAATATTTCTGCTATAGTCCTTTGAACGCGGTCTGAATCTGATCTGCCGGACACTTCAACCTGTTCCCGGAATCTCCCCGGTTGGAATAAGTTTTCTCTACCACTTCGCTCACGTCCCTGTTGCACAAAAACCGACGCCTTCGGTAGCGCGACATGTGGATCTTTTCGTATATCGCACGTTTCCGCCTCCGATGTAAAAAGGAATGTAAATATGCTCGTGATATCATCCGCTGACATGACGCGCCCATCCGTAAGAACAACTTTTGTACGTGCCGGCAAAAATTTTCGAACGTCTTCTTCGTCTGCCCCCCATATGACTACAAGTCGCTTTATGTTCCGTTGCGGGTGAGCTGAAAAAATAGATTTCACAAAATCTAAATCCCCGCATACGATGTGATACAAAGCCTCGAGGGGTGGTTTTTTGTTCACATAAACCTGACAGCCGTTGGCTGATAAATATTCCCGCAGAGGATCAATAAATTCAGTATGTTGCGCTTCAATATGCGCGATTGAGAGCGCAGTTGCCTCGCGTTTAACCGCTGAATTGGTAAAGGAATTCATACAAAAATGGGGAAACGTGCATGTATTATGGCAAAAAGAGAGACCGAAAACAACACGCGCTCGCGCCCTAATTTGCTCTTAAATTGCCGCAACAGGACATGAGGCGCCGAATTATGAATTTTCATCCAACGCTTTATTTACCAAAAAGTCCGCGCGTGTATTTTCTTCTCTTGGGACGAAGTGGTAGGCTATCTCTCCCCCAAGCTCAGACTCCGCAACGCGTATTTCTGTCAGAAGCTCACGAAGTCGTGCGTTCTTCACTTTAAACGTTCCGTTGAGTTGATTGACAACAAGTGTCGAGTCCAGGAAACACTGAATACTCGCGTAAGGGGCGGACGCTCCCGGATAATTCTTAAGCCACTTGAGGGCTTCTATGACGGCGGTATACTCTGCAAAATTATTGGTCGCCTCCCCGATCGTTTTCCCAAATTCTATAACTACTTCCGCCTTACCATGAACCATGAACGGTGAACTATGAACTTCCTCAATCACAACTCCAATCGCTGCCGGCCCCGGATTCCCCCTGGCTCCCCCATCGGTGTGAACAATAAATTTCATAAAAAAAATTAAAGACTTTCGTACCCCTAAACCCCTTGTTTAGACTTCTGTAAAACCTTCTGTAATACGATAAAACTGCATAGCAATACGAGCCCCTCCGATAGTACGGTGATCCACGCCGCGGCCATATATCCGAAACGGGGGATGTAAAACGCGTTAGCAGTAATATTTGCCGCCATAGAGACGCCATAAAGAACTGCAAGAACCCACGGTCTGCCAAGCGCGATAAGCGCCCACATAACAGCGCTTGACGCAAAGAAAAACGGCAATCCAAGAGAAAGCACGCGCAAGGGAGCAGTACTTGCGGCAAAATCCTGCCGTATGAAAGACAGAAGCGGCGCCCCGACCCATAGAAGAATAAGTAGGAATACGGAAGACGGCAAGAGAAACCGTAACGAATTTCTCAATAATTTCATAAATTCCATGCTCACGTCCCCTGCTTTGTGATTGAGCGCGCGAAGCATCGGCGGATAAACCGCATTCATGAAAAAAGTCGGAAGCACTAAAGCCCACTCAAACACTTTATAGGAAAGCCCGTATATCCCCACTTCTCTTGTTGTCCGCGAAAGAGTGAGGATCACGCTGTCTGCATGAGAGTACACCAGGTTAAACAACAGTGTTATGCCCAAAGGAAATGCGCAAACAAAAAGCTCTTTCATCCTGCGCCATGGAAACGATATGCCGGACCGTGCTGACAATGTTCGTGCAAACATCATGCCGGCTATTCCCATAACAGCGCTTCCCAGAAGCATCGCAGCGATCGCCCCGTACACAACGTCGTGGGAAAATGCACCCCACAGCGACACAGCCGTTACGGCAAGAGCCGCCAGGCATCCCACGGTAACGGCGATGGTGGACAAATCATACCGCAGGTGCCGCTGAAACATGCCGTTAGCGCTGGTCAGAAGCGATTGGAACAAAATCGCCGGGCAAAAAAGAACAATTCCCATTCTCACAAACCGCGTATATCCCTGACCGACGCCTTGCGGAAAGATGGTGAGCAACATAAGCGACAAGAACACAAGCAAAGAGCCTCCCAAAACACGCGCGCTGACAAGCGCATCCCACCATACCATCTCGTCTTTCCGCTGCAGGTAAAAAGCGTTCATCCCGAAATCCGACAAAAGGAAAAAAAACGTGATATACGTCGTAATTTTTACAAAATCTCCGTATCTGTCCGGACCGGCGGAGCGCGCGAGGAGTAAACTGATGACAAGCACCGTTCCGGAACTGACAAATTTCGTAATCAACTGGCTTACTGTGTTTACGGCAACCACCCTTCGCAGAGTTTGTTTGGGAAACAAGCGGATGAACATGGCAGTTATTGTAGCAGAAGCGCGGTCTCTAGTCTCAGGTCTCTTTATCATGCCTCTTTCCCCTTCCCGCCAACGCAAGTCCCGCTACGAGTGTAAATAAAAGTTGTCCCTGCTGAAGGGTCAGGGGATAATGGTCCACAAGACCGAGAAGAAGAATTGTGAATAATGAATAATTCATGATTCCTGCTTCATAATTCCTGATGATAGAAATAATGAACCATCCAAAAAGCACCAAACCTATGAAACCGGTTTCCGTCAATATGAGTAAATAAATATTATGCACCGGCTGAAGGTAATACACCGATTTTTTGGGCAAAAATTCCGGAAGCTTAATAAGAAAGTTCCCGAGTCCCACACCTGCGATGGGGGACTGTTGCCAAATCTTAACCGCAGCAGAATTGAGTTCTTGCCGCACCACAACACTCTCGGAAACTGAATTATGAATCATGAAGCGTGAAGCAAAAAATAAAACAAAAATACTAAGCAGTACGAAAATGCGCACATACCTCTTTATTTGTAATTCATAATTCATGCTTCTTGCGATTGCGAACGCAATCGCAATCCCCCCCACCGCCCACGCGCTCCGGCTAAATGTCAATACTAGCGCAATTGTCCCCAATCCCAGCGACGACCATAAAAAAAGTTTTTTCCTAATTTGCAAAATGATCAACGGCAGTGTGACCGCAAGAAATCCCCCAAGTACGTTAGGGTGGGGGAACGTCGCGTACGGCCGAAGTTTGAACAGTGAAACATCGCTGTCAACCCGTGCAATGCCGGGAGTATCCACTGAAAAGGTTCTCTCCCCAAGCCACCAAAACATGCCGCCGACAGAATGCTGAAGCATAAATTGCGCAATCGCAAGAATAGAAGAATAGAATACCCCTACCGATAAAAAAATGGTAACAAGAGAGAGCTGTGGTTTTGTTTTGACGATATACCAAGCCAGAAATCCAAATTCAACTACCTTTAGCCATTTATATAGGGCGGCGGGCTGATTGGAAGCAAACCAAATATTCAAAGCAATAAATACAAGAGGGGGTATTACGTATTTGGTATTACGTATTATGGTGTGAATAATCTGCTTTCTCTTTTCATTTTTCCATAATTCGTAATACGTTCCCCGTGATACGCTTTCAATAGCCCAAAAAAGAATAACGCAAAAAATTAAGATGTCTGTTACATACAGAGTGGGGGATAGATAATCGACTCTTCTTCCAAGCACATGCGCCCATTCCGGCCAAAAGTGATACCCAAGTTGGGTGGGAAGAAGGACGAGAAGGAGGTAGAAAAATAATCTATGTATTCTTTGAATCATGAGGTGAATCTAGACCTTTGGCTTTACAACCAATACCCGTCCGTCGCCTTCGCCTACCGACTCCGTAGCGATACGCTCATCTCCGGCAAGAGTTATGTGAATGATGCGCCGTTCAGCGGGGGATAGCCGGAACAACTCTACAGGAGTGCCTGTTGCAAGTGCGCGTTCTGCGGCGCGCTGAGCCATGAGCATGAGCGCTTCTTCGCGTTTCTCACGGTAATCGCCGACATTCACATACACTTTTTTCCACTCCTCAAGCTTTTTGGATACCATAAGGGTGAGGATGATCTGGAAGCTCTCAAGCGTCCTGCCGTGAAAGCCAATAAGGAGACCCGTTTCCTCTGTCTCTATATGCACACGGAACGCACCGGTCTCATCCTGACTCACGGTGACGGCGCCGGTCACTTCCAGCCGCTGCAAAAAATCTTCTGTCATGTCTTTTACCTGATCTTCTGCTGATGTTTCCTTCTCGACTTTTTTGGTCTTATTGATCATATTTATTTAATTGGACTTATTTATCTGTATTTGTTGCATGATGCCAAAAAGCCCAAACACGTTCCAATAGAGCGAAAGCCCCAACGGGAACTGAAATGCAAATATCCCAAACATAACCGGCGTGATCATGGCCATCTGCTTCTGCATCTCCCCGGCTGTATCCCCCGGCTTTTCTTCCTCTTTCTTGCCTATCTCCTGTTTCTTGTCGCTTGTTGCTTGCGGCTTTGGCGCACTCACCATCATCAACTTCGTCTGCCACCACTGAAGTAACCCCGTTACTAAGGGCACCGCCAGAACCCACCATCCCACAGTCTGCCACTGGCCGGGCTTGATCCCTAAGTTCACGCCCAAAAACGTCAAATCAAATGTCGTGAGCTTAAGCCACGGCATATATAAAATCTGGTTGATTTGGCCGACGAGAACTTCAATGTTTCCATTGTTAAGAACCTGAAAAAATACATTGTACAGCGCAATCAGTACCGGCATCTGGACGATCAAAGGCAGGCATCCTGCGGCAGGATTCACGCCGTGCTGCTTGTAGAGTTCAAGCTGGGCCTGCTGAATTTTCTGCTTGTCGCCCTTGTGTTTGGCCTGTATTACATCTAAGTGAGGCTTGAGTTGCTGCATTTTTCTGGCGGACGACAGCTGTGTTTTCATGAGAGGGTAGAGGAGAATCCGTATGGCGACAGTCAGGAGTATAATCGCAAATCCCAAGGGTCCGGGGATATGCACTGCCTCAAACAGCTTATAAAAAAATATAAGCACGTTGAGGATGGGCCACACGAATACCTGGTTCCAGAATGTTGGAGAAGTCATATTGGTCTAATGAGATTCATTGGTCTTATTTGTCTTATTTTACTGTTACCGGATCGTATCCGCCTTTGCTCCATGGGTGACAGCTCAGTATGCGTCGTATTCCCAGCCACGATCCTCGGATTATACCATACCTTTCTATTGCCTGGTAGCAATACTCACTGCACGTCGGACTAAACCGACACACTTTGTCTGTTATATATAAATATTTTGCCCATCCGGTATCCAGCGACAAATATTTCTGATAAAAACGGATGGCGGAAAGAATTAAATGCTTCATGGATAAGTAATTAATACTTCTTCAGTGCCCCTGCTTTTACCAAAAGTTCTCTAACATTCCCCTCAACTGTACGTTGGGAAACCTGACCCCATCTTCCTTGAGCACATAACACACAGTCAACCCCTCTCGTGATTTCCGGCATAAGAAGACGAACGCTCTCCCTGATCAACCGCTTTATGCGGTTTCTCACGGTTGCCCGTTTGTCTATCTTCGTTGAAACGACAACTGCAAACCGTGAAAGTGGAAGGTCATTTTTCCTGAACACTAAGCGCATGGTTGATATGGAAACAGATCTTCTTCCATGCATGACAAGGCGGACGTTAGGAGCGGGAAGACGGTGAGCCCTGGGTAGCATTTTCTCCTTTATACCGTCAGTTTCTTTCGTCCTATCGCGCGTCTGCGCTTGAGGACCCTCCTGCCGCCGGCGGTCTTCATGCGGGCGCGGAACCCGTGCTTTCGGGCGTGTTTACTTTTCTTGGGCTGATACACTCGCTTTGGCATGGGAGTAGTATAGCAAGCCGGATTACGGGAAACAAGACGGTGAAATTATTTCGTATTACGCGATTGGTATTACGTATTATGGCAAAAACCATAATACCCAATACAAGCCTTTTAATTCACTCAAATCATGCTCCGTGATTTTTTTATTAATCCATTGGTTATCTTGCTAACTTTTATTGTTTGTTGAGCGCATTCTATAAATATCTCTTTTGAGAGATATGCAACATCGCGAGCAATAATAAGTTGATTTTGCAATTCGGTTAGTGATCCGACGGCAGTTGAATAAAACTGTAGTTTTTCTTTCCAGGAATTTCTACTGAAACCTTCCGCTATATTTGATGTAATTGACACAACACATCGTCTCATTTGAGAAATAAGACCAAATAATTCATCTTTAGGAAATTGCTTCGTTATTTTATAGACCATAAGCACTAATCGGTGACCTTCTTTCCAGGCGTCAAGTTTTGTAAATGAAGTAATTTTCTCTTCTCCCATAATACTTAATACGAGAACCCTAATACTATCCCGCGCAAGGCGCGGGTAGCGCTTCGCGCTATGGCACCACTTCCTTCCATGTTATAGAGACATTCTGCATGGAGGATGGGAGGGTGAAGAAGAGCTGTGGGTTATAGAGGAACAATTCCGAAGACGTGGTTTCGTTAGCAGCCACACCTGTCAGATCCCGCTGGAGTAGAAAGTCGCCTGCGACAAATATTCCCCGTCCCACAAACCGTTCTGTCCCGGGATTGGTCGAAGGGCCGGT
>Ga0180009_10003210_pt1 | contig 18717 bp, 18 predicted proteins | sample OS_PC_MetaG_FD_123537 | JGI IMG/M metagenome (GOLD analysis project Ga0180009, IMG submission 123537) | Groundwater microbial communities from the Aspo Hard Rock Laboratory (HRL) deep subsurface site, Sweden - OS_PC_MetaG | ecosystem: Environmental > Aquatic > Deep subsurface > Groundwater... | reverse complement strand
ACCTCTAATCTGTATTCTGGTGCTGTCTCGCCTATCCCTACATTGCCAGAGCTATCAACAATAAATATATCTCCATCTCCTCCGGCTGTTGAAGATAACATTAAAAGAGTTCCAGATGTAGCTACTTCTAACATAGCATCTGGTGTAGTGTCTCCGATACCAATTTGATAATCCGTGGAATCGGGATAAAGAGAAGATCCTACTAATGTCCACGGACCTGCTGAAGATGATACATCTGTCCAAGTAGCATTACCTGAAGCATCAGAAGATAAAACATAGCCAGCGGTAGGGCTTGTTGTTACTTGCAATTGAGCTGTTGTTACTTTAGTACTTGCCGTGAGATTAGTTCCAGTTATTGTGGTTCCTGTAATATTACCTGTTGTTATCAAGTTATTATCATCTAGTGAAATATCTCCTCCTGATGGATTAATATTTAAGTCTCCATTTTCGTCAGTGAATAATTGAGTATAGTTAGAATCATCATAAGAAAGAGTCAATTGGGTTGTAGTTGTTAAAATATCTGTGGTTCCAGAAATTCCAGTGTCTAAGGTTATTCTATCTTCAAAAGTTACTGGTTTTTGAAAAGTAGTATTTATGCCAACAGTGAAAGCACTTGCTGTATTATGATGAGAGTCAGGAACAAAGTTAACTGATCCATTAACGCTAAGCCCATTGGCTGTTAGTGGCCCACTAACTCCAAGAGAAGAAAATGTTGCATGGCCTCCAACATCTAAACCAGTAGAACCAATGTAGATTGGGGAGTTAGGAACAGAGGATGATGAAAATTGCAAATTAGCTATTTGGTTTTTTAACTCTGCTAAATCAGCATCATCTATTTGGACATATTCTTGATTGACAATTGTTTGTTCTATTTTTTCTATTTGAGTAACTTTAGATTTCTCTACTTCTTTAACTATTTCTTTAGAAACAATATTCTGGATATTTTGATTGACAATATTCTGAACAAGATTTTCTGTTGCAGAAGAATCAATCCCCCATGGGTAGAAAGCATATCTTACTCCTTCGGAAAAATTATTAGTTAATTGTTTTATTGTTTGCCTTATGGCATAAGTGCTATTATCAAAATATTTTACTAAAGCATAATAACCATCTGCAACATCACCCCATCCCGCTTTCATCGTATTAGCAATATAGGAAAACATTTTGTCGCCAACACTCTCAAAAACTAAATATGTTTTTTTAAATTGATTGTAGATTTGTTGCCCAATATTTCCGGTAAAACTTTTAACGCTGGTCATTTCTCTCTTGCCATCCTCTCTCATATCATCAACAACTTCTCCAATCTCTTCTGCTCCAGGTGCTTTTTTAATTTCGGCACCAACCCATTCTGCGTATTCACTAAAAACAGCTATCGTTTCGTTTTGATTTATCTTATTTTTTATACCAGTCAAAACACCAGTGGAAATTATTAAAACTAAAAGAGTTGAAAAGGCCAATCCATAACAAAGTTTTCGACTTACTTCTACGCCTGATAAAAAGTCAAAAATCCTATACGAAATAGGACGCACTGGAATCAGTTGAAAATCACCTGTAGGCAGATTTTTGGGCACGAAAGTGACCGAGTCACTTTCCGTTGAAAGTGACTCGGTCACTTTTTGCTTTCTGGTTTTTAGGTGATTATTATAATTATCTACACCCATTAAATACTCGTCTAACCATTCTTTTGTGGTAAGCCAATTCCTGCCAAATTTTACAGCTTTTAATTTGCCTTGGCGAGCACGTAAACTTAAATACTCCTGTGAGTATTTACAATGCTTTGTAGCTTCGGTTAGAGATATATAATTGTTTAACTTTTGTTCCTGCATATATATAGTATATACTATATATATTATCCCTTAACCAAAGACCCCAGTCAATGGAAAAACTGTGGATAAATATCGGGTACCAAATAGCCCTGAAATGTCCTGTTTTAAACCTGAAAAATGCTTTATTAAAAGCATTATCTTATCCGATATATTAAGAATGTTCTTCACTTGGTGTCAAACACCGCAGTGTTGGTCACCGAGTATTGAACATTCGATTAGAAATCACCCGAAATGTTCTACACCGAGTGACCAACATCTCAGGATGTTTGACACTCGGTGAAGAACATTTCTTAATGAGTTTTAATTCCCTGCAAAAGACCTATTCCTATAAATATTGATATCAAACTGCTACCTCCGTAACTAATCAACGGAAGAGAAAGACCAATAACAGGAAGAATTCCTAAGTTCATACCGATATGAATGAAAATTTGAAAGAATAAAACTATTGCAAAACCAAAGGCAAATAAACGAGGAATGTTGAATTCAGAAGACATAGCAATTCTCATAATTCTCCATATCAATATCCCAAAAAGAGTCAAAATAACCAATACACCAATTAATCCAAATTCTTCAGCTATAACCGAAAAGATAAAATCTGTATATGGCTCTGATAAAAATCCTAATTGTGTCTGTGATCCCTCAGCAAATCCTTTACCCCAAACACCACCAGATCCAATAGCTATTTTTGATTGCGATTGGCTCCAATTTATGCCCAATGTTTCTACTTGCGGAGCAAGAAAACTTACGATTCTTTGTTTTTGGTAATCTTTCAAAAATAATGACCAACTCAATGCAAAAACTACAATGCCGATAAGCACCAAAGCTAAAAAATGACGAAGCTTAATACCTGAAACAACTAAAACTCCTAACCATAAAGCTAACAGAATTAATGCTGATCCCAAATCAGGCTGACGAGCTATTAAAAGAAAAGGGATAAATACATAAATTCCCGACAAAAGTATATGTCTTAATTTATACATCTCAACATGTCTCATAGAGAAAAATTTAGCTAACAATACTATCAAAATGATAGTTGTTAGACCTATTGGATCAAAAGAAAATCCGCCGCCTGGCGGACCAATCTTATACCAACTTTTTACCCCTCTAATTTCTGGAGCAATGAAAAATAATCCGAGCAATAAAACAATACAAATGAAATAAATAACTAAAATTAAATAGGGGTTTTCTTTGAAAGAACGCCAATCAAAAAAACTTAAAACAACCATTACAATAAGGCTCGTTATCAAGAAAATAATTTGTTTTTTGAAGTTCAAAAAATCTCCTTTACCCAATGAAATACTGTATATTGAAATTAATCCTATACCCACCAAGAGGAGAGCCGTAACGATTAGCACCCAATCAAATTTTCTAAAATGTTTTATCATTATTCTTCGAGAAATATTTTATTATTATATTCCATTTCTTTATTGAGGTATTTCTCTATAAAATCAACATTTTCAACTCTATTTTTATTTATTTGCTGACCAACATATTTTTCTATAATTGGCTTCGGAGCTAATATTTTGGACTTTCTTTTTCCAAACAAATCAGGATAACTTGAGTACTTATATCCACTCACAAAATCAAAAGCTTCTTTCCAATTTTCTATTCCACTTTTCCATTGAAAATTATAAATATCTAATGCATTTTTAACATTAATATAGCGTAAAGTATCATTCAATTCAGAGACAGTTTCTAATGGTGCAACCTTATATGGTTTATTGAATAAAACTCCTTCTCTCTTATATTTCATATTATAATATCTTGCAAAACTAACATTGATTTTTTGGATATATTTTGGGATACCTTTTTCTACATTCGGACTAAGAATAAAATGGGCATGATCGCCAACTATGGCAAAGCTCAATATATCTACTATTGGAGAGTGAGGATTGGTAACTAATTTCCAGGAAACATCCTCGCCCTCCAGTAATTTATCAGCAATATAGATAACATTTTTTCTGTAAATATTAACATGTGGTTTGCCAAGATTATTGGCATAGACCTGAAAGACAAAACGAGAGCAATCTGCTATATCTGAAAAAATCGTTCTGCCTTCTACAGCACGTATAATAACATGACATGGTTTAAACTTCTCAAACTTCATATTATTATATTATAGCACAAAAAAACACAGTAAACTGTGTAAAACTTTGAGCATTCGCTTAAATTATCATCCGATACAATTTAAACCTAAATTTAAGCTATTTTATAACTATCGGCTTGAAATCAAAGAAATAAATTGTTTTTCGTTGAGAATTTTAATCCCTAGTTCTTTTGCTTTATCGTACTTAGAGCCAGGGGAGAGACCAGCTACAACATAGTCAGTTTCTTTAGATACTGACCCAGAAATATTTCCACCTAAATTCCTAATTTTTTGCTTGGCTTCATCGCGTGTCATACTATTAAGAGAGCCAGTCAAAACAAAGGTTTTATTCTTTAATTTGGGCGAGGAAACCTCGCCCCTACGAGCTATTGTCACGCCAACAGTTTTTAATTTATCTAAATATTCTATATTTCTTTTATTGTTAAACCAATCATAAATTGACTTAGCTACAACAGGTCCGATGTCATGAATATTTTCTAATTCAAGGAGGCTGGCTACTTTGATTTTATCTAGAGAATGAAAGTGGCTAGCTAGGTCTTGAGCGGTCTCTTCGCCAACATTTCTAATACTTAAAGCATAGATAAATCTTGGCAAAGTAATCTCTTTTTTTTCGGCCACTGCCTTAACAAAATTCTCCGCCGATTTTTTTCCAAGCCGATCCAAAGAAGCCATGATTCTTGTGTCTAATTTAAATAAATCAGCCGGGTCAGAGATCAACCCTTTCTCTATTAGTTGATCTATAACGCTTGGCCCAACACCTTCAATATCAAAAGCTTGCTTAGAAACAAAATGATTAAAGAATTCTTTTCTTTGAGCAAAACAATTTTTATTTGAGCACCTTGAGACCACCTCCCCCTCTGGTTTAATTACCCCCCCTCCACAGATAGGGCAGTGCTTAGGCATTTTAAATTCTTTTTCTTTTCCCGTTCTTAGCTCGGGTAAAACTTTAACAATATCTGGTATTACATCTCCCGCTCTTTCAATAACAACCGTATCTCCGATCTTAACATCTAGACGTCTAATTTCATCCTCGTTATGCAGGGTGGCTCTAGAAACCACCGCTCCTCCGACCTCTACGGGCTTTAAATACGCCACAGGTGTCAAAGCACCAGTCCGACCTATTTGCACTTCTATGGCTTTAATTATCGTAGTTTTTTGCATTGCTGGAAATTTATAGGCAATCGCTCCCCTCGGAGCTTTGCCGACAACACCTAATTTATCAAATAATTTATTTGGATTAACTATTACCACGACACCGTCTATTTCATAGGGTATTTTATCTCTTATTTTATAAATGTGTTTATAGAACTTAAATACTTCCGATAGATCCCTACAATGTTTATTGTATGGATTAGTTTTAAAACCTAGTTTTTTTAATACCTCGTGCTTCTCCTCATGAGTATCTATTTCGGGATTTATAATATCGTATATATATGAATCTAATTTTCGTGAAGCAGTAATCTTCGGATCTAATTGGCGCAAAGATCCAGCTGCTAAGTTTCTGGGATTAGCATATTCTTTTTTAAATTTTTTAAATACTTTTTTAGGTATAAATACTTCCCCTCGAACCACGACATCTTTTTTTAAATTTAGGGGGATAGCATCTATTGTTTTTAAATTTTGGGTAACATTCTCTCCTATCTTTCCATCTCCTCTTGTCGCTCCTATTTTAAAATTATTATTATCATATATTAATTCTATAGCTAAACCATCTATTTTTAATTCGCAATAAAAATCAATCTTTTTTATTTCTTCAGCAGATAAAAGTTTGGAAATTCTTTTCAACCAATCCTGCATATCCTCTTGAGAAAAAGCATCATTAAAAGAAAGCATTGGGTATGGATGCTTAACTTTTTCAAACCTATCTAATGGCTTGCCGCCTATTCGCTGAGTGGGCGAATCAGAAGTAACGAATTCTGGAAACTTTTGCTCCAAATCAAAAAGCTCTTTTTTTAAAGAATCAAGAGCTTCATCAGATATTTCTTGCTTGTCTAAAACATGATATAAATACCTGTGATGCTTTATCGCTTTTTTGAGCTTTTCTATTCGCTGTTTGCTTTGCTGTTTATTCATCATTCTAGTAAGAGACCTTGATGGCTCTTTTGACCTCTCGGAAACTTCCAACAGATTTTATGCAAAAATTAGTAGCACCACAATTTGGTCCTGATGAGAATACTGTTATTTCATAGCTGGCATTATTAGTTAATGTCGCACTATATCCATCAAAAGAAGTTGGATCCACTCTAGCTGTTAAAACTTGTTCTATGCCCGTCTCAGCTGCATAAAAAGCTACTACCGAGTTTTCTATTCCTTTCACAATCTTCATCTGACTCACCAAAATAGTACTAATGCCTAAAACAATAGCCAGCAAAATAGACATTATTATTATTGTTATATATAAAGATAATCCTTTTTGATTTTTCATATTATTGAAATAAATTTAATAAAAGTATTGTTATAGAAAAATAGATTACTAGGCTTAAAACATCTCTCAAGATAGTTGAGAATGGTCCCGAACCAATGGCTGGATCTTTGCCCATCTTTTTTAGAACACAAGGCATAAAGACACCAATCAAAACAGAGATAAAAACACCGATAAATAACGAAGAACTTAATATGATACTTATATAATAAGGAGCGCCGAAGAAAACCATAGAAATTAAAAACAATAAAAAAGATAAAATAAGAGCAATTAGAAAACTAGACCTTAATTCTCTAAAAAGATATTTCCAAGCACTTATTTGACTATCTACGGCCATATTTCTAATAAGCAAAATTTCTGTTTGATTGCCAACAGCTCCTGACATATAAAGAATTAATGGAATAAAGCTAGCTAGAATAAAATTTTCTCGCAAGGGACCCTCAAAATATGTAATAACAGTTGCCCCAACAATACCACCCAAAAGACCTAGAACCAGCCACGGTATTCTAACCTTGAATAAATACCATGCCGAACCCTTTAGTACTTTTTGGAGAGGACTATTAATCCCAGCCATTTTCAAAAAATCCTCGACATTTTCTAAGTGAAGAATATCTAAAATAACATCTGAAGGAACTATTCCTAAAAATTCATCGCCTTTGCCAACGACGGGGATGGCTTTAAGGTTGTTTCTGAGAGCAAGAATAACAACCTTCTCTTGGTCAGTATGAGGTCTTATCTTAACAAGTTCGTTCTCCATGATTTCTCTAATCAATGTTTTCTCTGGTTTTCTGAAAATTTCTTTTATAGAAAAAACTCCAATCAATTTATTCTTATTATCAATGACATATATATAGTTAATAGTTTCCAGACCATCCATAGTATCAAAAAGCATTTTCTTTACATCTAAAACACGATCATTTTGATGACACACCGGGACTTGTTTTATCATTCTTTTCCCCACAGACTCTGCTGCAAAATTTTTGCTACTGTTCTTCATTACTCTTATTCTACCATATAGGGTTGACACAAGTCCATATTTCCTTATAATTAAGATATAGTGTATAAATAGCTAAAAGGTCGTAAGAAACATTAAAATAAAGTTAAAAACATGATTACAGATAATTTATATCCTACTTTTACATCTCAGGAAGACGAAACTCCTGAAGAAACAACTCCTGAATCAACTGAGGAAACTCCAGTTGATCAAGAAGAAAACCCAGTAGAAGATGCTCCAGCAGAAGGTGGTGAAACACCAGAAGCTCCAGCAGAAGAAACTCCAATGGAAACTCCAGTAGAAGATATTCCAGCAGAAGGTGGTGAAACACCAGAAGCTCCAGCAGAAGATGGAGAAGAAGTTTCTGAAACTCCAGAAGAGGAAACTCCAGGATTTTAAGAAAAATTCTTTCAATAAAATACAAAAGACTCTGGCGATCGCCAGAGTCTTTTGTATTTATTTAATATAGAATATCAAATTTATTGAATTCGCCAGTATATTCTTCTTGGATTACTTCCACCCCTTTAACCTTGGCTAATATTGGTCCTCTTCGGCACCATTCTATAAGTTTATCAACGTTTTCTTGTTCTCCCTCAATGATTGCCTCCACTCTTTTGTCTGGAAGATTTTTAACAAATCCCTTAACTTTGAACTTTTTAGCTTTTTGCTGTGTTGATGCTCTGAACAAGACCATCTGAACTCTTCCAGAAATAAAAAGATGTGCTCTAGTCATATTATTAGATTGCTTTAGCATAAAATAGAAAAACTTCAAGTATAATGCCTAAAACAAAGACACCCGACAAAAGATAGAATAAAGGGTTCATTTGTCTTAATAGTTTCTTCTTCAAAAATTCTCTGTATAGAAAAACAAGAATTATTCCCTCTATTCCCAAAGCGATAGCTCCAGTAAAGCTTATTACTTCAATAAATTTTCTCAACCCCATAAAGAATAATCCCAAAGGAATAAAACAAGTTAAAAACCAAGATATATTTTTATCAAAACCAAAGTCATACCACAAAACTTTTTTAAGCGTTAAGGCAAGCGTAATAAAAGAAGTAAAACATGTTATTACTCCAAACAAAAAACCGAGTCGTATTATATCAGAACTGATAGTTTTTTCCAATCCAGAGATGGCATCATCAGAAACCACGACAGAAGCTCCTTGGACAATATAGATAAAAAAAAGATATATGATTACAGACATTATAATTCCTGTAATTATTACCTTTCTTAGAGAATTCTTTGATCCTCCAAGCATTTCCTTAATCTCGGGAATAATAGATGTTCCCCATAAAGAGAAGAGAATTATACCATATGGAAAAAATATATATCCTGGATTAAATGTTTTGAAATTATCTATATCAATAAACGAAAAGGCCTTTACGAAAAATAAAACTAGAATAGCTAAAATAATACCAAGTAAAATTAGTTCAACACTTGAAATACTTTTTACCCCCCTAAAAACTAGATAGGCACCAATGGTAAAAAAGAAAAGGGTATATAGAACAATATTTCCTCCCAATAATGGTCCAAAATAAGCAAAAAGAAATTGTCCGCCAACAATTAGATAAGCTAACAATGCCCCTATCAAGCCAAAAGCTGTGACAAAAAAGGTAAATTTTTTCCATCTCAACCCGAGATATTCTTGGACATATCCCGGAAAACGATGAAGCTTTTTAGTGTTAAGAACTATTTCAGAATAAATAATATTAATAGCAATAGCAATTCCAGCCATAATCAAAAAATAAATGAAAACAGTAAAAAAGCCGGCCTTAGCAGCCACAAAAGGCAAACCAAAGATGCCTACACCAATTATGGTTCCCAAAAAAACCGCTAGTACCTTTAAGAATTTCATTTAAATACCTTGTATCCTTCTCTCACTTTTTTCTTAACCTTTATGCCAACTTCATTCCCCTTTTTAGCTTTTCCGATTTTTTCATGATCTACTTGCATTGATTTAACGGGCTGCTCAAAATCGGTATCTTCGCCACCAACAATATGAATAGTATCACCCACCAAAAGAGGAGCCGATAACTTAATGACGGCTACTTTGATATTAGAAAAGAAGTGAATTACTTCTCCAATTTGTTTTTCTTTAGTCATATATTTATTTGTTAATTAATTATTTATTATCTTTATTATAGCACTGACATCAAAAAAGCCAAAACCCCGTAAAAACGAGGTCTTAGCCTTAAGTGAGGAGGAATAATCTAACGAACTTGGTTTATCCCTTAAGGTCAGGTTCGGACATAGCCGAGAATATTCATAAACCTCCTTTATTAGATTTAATGTCCTTTAGGAATTTTATCCCGCACCCCCTCGCCTCCATATTAATATATCAGCAACCATTGTCAACCCCGTAGAGAAAATTCAGATACTTCGTAAATTAGATTTTGAAAAAATCTTTCTGAATTTCTTCTACGGGGTCAAGTGTGCCCCCAGTAGGAATCGAACCTACATTTAGACGTTAGGAGTGTCTTGTTCTATCCATTGAACTACAGGGGCATTGTCTGCTATACCCTGTAGAAGAAATTTGACTGGAATTTTCGAAGAAAATTCAATTACCAAGGGTGGTCAAATTTTCTCTACGGGGTATAATAAAGTATAACAAATAATTATATAAAAATATACATGAAAAAAGATTTATCAATTATTGATATTGCCAAAAAGGTTTGTCCGGCAGTAATAACTATTGTCATTTCAAAAGATCTTCCCAAAATAGAAGGTTTTTATTTAATGCCCTATGGAGAACAAGGCGTTGTTATGCCTAAATTTAAACAAGGGAAAAAAGAATTAACAAAGATAGGTGGCGGATCAGGATTCATTGTTTCTCCTAATGGATATTTAATAACATCTCAACATGTTGTCGCTGACACCGAAGCCCAATATACTGTCATTGTAGAACCAACAAAAAAATACCCAGCAAAAGTATTAGCTAGAGATCCTCTCAATGATATTGCTATCTTAAAAATAGAAGGTGAAAAATTCCCCTACTTAGAACTAGACAGCTTAAACCATGTTCAGTTAGGTCAAGAAGTAGTTGCTATCGGGAATGCTTTGGGAGAATTTCATGATACAGTAAGTTCTGGGATTGTTTCTGGCTTATCAAGACACATTCAAGCAACCAATCATGCTACTCAACAATCAGAGAGATTAAGAGGCCTTATCCAAACAGATGCCGCCATTAATCCAGGGAATTCTGGAGGGCCATTAGTAAATAGGGAAGGAAAAGTTATCGGCATTAACACTGCCATGGTAATGGGAGCTCAAAATATTGGCTTTGCCATCCCAATCAATTATGCCTTAAAGGATTTAGAAGAAGTTAAAAAATACGGAAAAATAAAGCAACCCTTCTTGGGAATTAAATATGTTATTCTAACAAAAGAAATAGCTGTAAAGAATAAGCTTTCCGTAGATTATGGAGCTTTAATAGTCAGAGAAAGATTGGGAGAATCAGCAGTAATCAAAGGTTCTTCTGCTAACAAAGCCGGCCTAAAAGAATTTGATATAGTTTTAGAAGCCAAAGGAGAAAAGGTAACTACCAATAATCCTCTGTCGGCTATTTTGCAAAAATGCGAAATAGATGAAAAAATTGAATTAAAAGTTTTGAGAGATAAAAAGCAACTCAATCTCAAAGTTACTCTCCAAGAAAAAAAATAGTTACTCCATCTCAAGGGCTTGAACACGGATAGACATAATTTCCTTCATCTGATGCTGAATAGCCAACCCAACAGCAAAAGAGATTATAAGCAGAATAATAATTCCAGATAGTGTTGATATTCTATAATTCAAAAATTCCATAATTTTAATGGGGCGGTCGAGGAGATTCGAACTCCCCCTAAGAGTTCCACAAACTCTTGTGCTAACCACTACACTACGACCGCCATACTATGTGTCCCCGGAGGGAATCGAACCCCCATCATAGGATTAGAAATCCCATGTTCTATCCGTTGAACCACGGGGACATACTAGGATTATACTCCGAATTTAACGCTTAGTCAATCTTTAGTTGAAAATATATTACGATAGTCTCTGGAATCAGCTTGGTTAAACATCTGCTCGTTCTCTTCCCATACATCTAAGATTCTTTGATAAGAATTTTCTTCTAAAAGACATGTCTGAGGTAAATTATTCAAATCTATTCTTTGATCTAAGATATTGTATTTATAAAAAACAATCACCCCTATAGCAAGAGACAAGAATAAAGCAATTAAGGAAAATTCGAAAATATGCTTAGCTATAAACAAAGGCGCTTTTCTAACAAATCTTTCTGTTTTTTTAATTTCAATTTTTTCTATCTTTTTTAACTTCATATTATTTCGTAAACACCTTGATTGTTAAAACAGTGTCAACATTATTAGAAAGAGAATCTTCATTGCTTGATATTTCTCTCACAGATAAATTATATATCTCAATCAAAAATGGCCCCGCTTCCATTTTTTCTAAAAACCTCCTAAAGTTAATGTATGAACCACGCGCACTTAGACGAAAACTAACGAAATCCCAAATTTCATCTTCGTAATCGCTTAAAGATATGGGATAAATTTCAATAGGAAGATCTGAGGCAACAGCTATATTCTCTAAGAATTCTATTGCCTTTACTGGAACATCTTTATCAACAAAAAGATTTTCTATTTTTTGTAAATCAGGATCTATTTTATCACAAACACTTTCAGCTTCATCTATTTCTCCTGTTTTTTCATGGATTATGATTAATTCTTTTTTCACGCCAGCAAGCCCAATTGAAATTTGCCTAATTGTTCCGAATAGGGGAACTATAAAAACCCAGATTATTACAAAAGCCGTTATCAAACAAATCCCCCAAAATAATATTATTTGTTTTTTTGTATTCATCATATGGAAATATCAAAAGTTACATAGAAATTGATGTTCTTTTTGCTAGCCCAATTTGATATAGGAAAGGAAATATTTTCAAAACTACCTTCCTTCTCAAGATTCTCTTTAAAAGTAAGCAATTCTTCTCTTGTTGGAGCAAATCCCGAAAGAGAAGCCTTGATGGTTCTTGTTGTTTCTACAACCACATTTTCCTCTTTCTTCTCTTTAACATCAAGCATAATTGAAAAATTTGTTAAGTAAAAATTCTCCGGAAAAATTACGGCAATTTTCTCCAATAGTTTCGAAAAATATACCTTCTTATCATAAAAAGAATTTAAGCCACTAAAAGATTTATTAGCTGACTCAATTTTATCTTGAAGCTCTTGAGTTTCTGATTGTGAAAATTGTTTTTCACTTTCTTCTAAAAAAACTTTGTTTAAGGCAAGTTGTCCGTTTAAATAAATTTTAACTATGAACAAAGCTATTATTAAATAAATAAGGAAAAACAAAATCAGAAAGCAAAGAATAATAGACATTCTTTTGTTTTTACCAATCAATAACTTCTCTTTATCTTTTTGTGGTAATAAATTAATCATATTTCTTCTTGAATTCCACGTAGAGCTAATCCCAGGGCTGTTGTATAGCCGAGAGATTCTTTGAAAGATATTTTAGGGATTTTTTTATTTAATTCTGGAAATATATTTATCCAAGGATTAGCAATTTCAGTTTTAATACCAAGTTCTCGGGAGATAAGCTTAGATAAACCCTTGAGATTGGATCCCAAACCACATAAAAGCACTTTTTCTATTCCTCCTCCACCTTCAAGGATAGGCATATTATTTGAATGCGTATGATAGTAATCAATATATTTTCTAGTTTGCTTAATTAAATCAATAATTAAAGGAGTTATTGCTTCTACAACTTTTTTATTCCCCACGCTTTTGTCAGAAATCTCTAAGCCATACTTTAATTTAAGATTTTCCGCTTCATCTAATGTTGTGCCTAATTTTTGAGAAATCATTTGAGTTAAATCTTGAGACGATATATCAATAGAAGAGGTAAAACGCAAAGAACAACCTGAAAAAACCATGAAACTAGTTGTACTTCTACCAAAATCTATAATAAGAACTGGCGAAGAGCTAACATGATTTTTAATTAAAACTCTTGCTATGGATTGTGATTCAACTTCTAGGGCTTTGGGTATTAATCCGGCTTCTTTTATACAATATGAATATGAATCAACTATATTTTTGGGCATCGCCCCAATTAAAACATCTAGATTTTTTGCGTTATTGAATTCAGGAGAAATTAATTCATAATCTAAATAAACCTGATCTATTGGCATAGGAATATAGTTTTCTATTTCAAACGGAATAGCAGTTTTTAATTCATCTTTATCCATTTTAGGAACTTTAATCACCTGCAAAAAGGCTTTTTGCTCGGGCAAGGAAGCAACGACATATTTAACTGTTATTCTCCGTCCTCTTGTCTTGTCCACCATATTTTTAATAATTGACACCAGCTTTTCTTTGTTTAATATCTCTCCATTTTTAATAATGCCTTCTGGTATTACTTTTTCGTTCCACGAAACCAAATCAAAAAACTTGCCTCTTTTTTCAAGCTTAACAATTCTTAATCGTAAATCGGAAAAATCCATTCCGAACGCCTCAGGATTTAAAGATAAAAATTCCATTACTTTATTATACCATACTTATTCCAATTCTTCCCAGTTGATTATTTTAAAATCATACTCAGCATAAGGGACGAAAGGGCAAGGATTATAGATTAACTTAGTATCATTATAATTCTCTCTTTCTAAGTAGCCTGAGACGGGATAACTTCCCGAAGTCCATTGAGTTCCTACTCTACCGTTACTAACTATTGAACCAACTATTTCTAATTTGTCTCTAAAATTATTTGGATAATGGTTTCTCCCGAAATGCCCCTTTTGAGCAACAAAAACCCCTCTAATCTCCATTTGATTCGGAGAAGACGGACTAATTAAAATATTATTTTCAGCTATGGCAGCAAATCCATCTGTTCCGTCTTTGTCAACATAATCTATATTATCAACTAAAATTATATTTGTATCTTTATTGGGATCAATCAGGTCAGCCGAAGCAATAGTAACTTTTTTATTGACTTCTCCTTCTATCCAAATATTATCTTCAACAAACATAACCGAGCAAGAATCATCAATATTATATGTGTTATAAAAATATTCGTCACGAATTCTGAAATAATCATAATGCCAACCCTCTTCTGTGTTATAAGCCCAATCACTATAGAGACGAGTTATAATTCTCACTTCAACAGTTCCATCGTTATTAAATATTAGATGATAGCCATCTGCTGAAGAATTTATATCAGTAGACGGAGGAAGATAAGTTCCGCTTGTTTGAGATTTGCTTTTTATATTAGCCAAATCAATTGTTATCCCGTCAAAATCAAAAGAGGGAACAGGAAATTCAAATAGATCTTCTTTAGCATTACCACTCGTAGAGAATACTCCGTCTTGAGTAGAGCTAGGGCTACAACCAAAAGAACTGGTGCATGTCCATGACTCTAAAGCCGAACTTACTATAGATTGATTCTCTCCATCCATTCTAACGCCACCATTAGAATGATAATGGCCTCTAATTTCTCTATCAGCTCCAGCCCAAACACTATCATTTAGAAGATAAGCGAACTTAGCCACCGACAATCTTCCATAAGTGACCTTAATCTCTCTTTTGGTATTAGTAAATTTATCAGTCCACCCAGAAGAATAGATATTTCTTTCTGTTGTTTCACCGCAATTTATTGATTCATCTATATTTAAAGAAAACTGGCCGAGAGAATTTCCCTGTATGTCAAAATACTCTTTCTCAGTACTACACTCTCCCTCAACTCCATTGTTAAGACACCACTTATAATAAGCAACTCCCGATTCAGCGACATATAATGCCTGGCTCCAGGCTAATCTTTGAGCATTGGCTCTCATTTGAAAAAGGATAAAACTAAACAAACCTCCGATTAAAATCAAAAAGATTGCCCCAAAAACCAAAACTATTGCAATTATTGACCCCTTATTCATAAATTTATTCTTTTAAATTGCGGAGCTGGACATAAGATTCTAATTCTACATCGCCTGGTTGATGATTCGGATTAACATTAACAACTAAATGCACTTTCATAACCTTAGTGTCAGATAGTCTGATGGGATGCTCCGTTATTTCATTTCCATCAACATTATAATACTTAAAAATAGGCGGAGTATTTCGAACATAAGAACTTATAATAGTCACTTCTTCTGATTCTGTCGGATAAGAAATAGGGCTTGTTGTTGGATTAGTTATTCCTTTTTTAAATAAATGATCTAGCTCTGGATTGTCTTCTTCCCAAGCAAGCTCAACTCTAACCTTCATCGCATGATTAGGTTCTTGCCAGTCACAAATATCATCAACTCTATAATTAGAATCTATTAAAATATCTAAATAATTATCTACGGCCTGGTCAGTTACATCAAAAATAACATCTCCTTGCCAAATTCCTGAACAATCAGAACAGCCAGTATTACAAATCCTGCTTAAACTTGAGCCATCGGCATAAACATCAGCATATTCTTGACCATCCCAACCAAAATCTCCTTCTACGGAAACTTTAATTTGAGCCGAAATAAGTGTTCCTTGAAAAAAATCTGCAAAAGCAACATTACAAGAACCGCCAGTAGCAAAAGTAACACATTCTTGTGTTTGACTTCCCGTTTCAGCTGCTCCAATAAAATATCTGACTTTCTCTGTTTCTCCATCTTTATCAATATCAGCATAAAAAATAAACTCTTTATCATCAGCTTTCTCAATAGGATAAGAACCGTCGTCTCCAAATCTGGCTTCTCTTATTTCCCTAACCATTGTTTTTATTCCCATTCTTGCTTCATCAAGAGCTAATGATTGTTGCCAAGCAAAAGATTGAGACTTATATAATAAAACAATAGAACCAGAAATTATTCCCATTAATAAAACTAAAATAGCTACGGCAATTAATGTTTCTATTAGTGTAAATCCTTTCATGATTATTCTATCCGTTGAAGATTAATTACCTTTGTCGTATCTCCAGAGACAGAAACCGATCCCGAATAGGTATTATATCCAGGGGCAACTATGTCTATATTATAAACAGCTGATCCAAGAGGTATATAATAAGTTTTTCCATCTTCGTCAGTATATTGAATAACATCGTATTCTGAACCAATCAGTCTAGTCTCAGCTGAAAAAATAGGTTCACTAGTTTCAAGGTCTCGAACGGTAACTAAAAGAGAATTGTCTGCCTGTAAAACTAATCTAACCGTTTTATTTTCGTTAGGAGCTAAGCCAACCGACTCTATGGGATCTATTAGATCAAAATTGTTCGGAGAAAAAATATACGAATCCCATTCTAAATTAGAAATTGTTATTTGCCCAGATTCATTGGTTATCTGATATTCAGAATATTTATAAACAGGATCTTCGTTGATATCTGTGCCAATTAATTTTGCTCCTGTTAAATAAAAACCAGCGTTTGAAATAATCGGATACTCTAGTTCTTCAGGCCCAACAGTTTCAATAGTCATTGAGCTCAATCTATCAATGGAAAAACTTACTTCAGTAAGCTGACCATCCAAAACAATCGGATGTGGTTTTTCTGGATTAGTCACCTCTTCAATACCATAAGTTCTTGATGTGCTGTTGCCAGATTTAGTTATAACCACCTTATAATTGTTAGGCGATAACGAAAAGAAATGAGATCCAGCCTCAGGAGTTGCCATTTTTATAGTCTGATCTGTGTTGGGATCTTTTATTTCAATCAACGGAGAAGTAATCATTATCCCATAAGCATCAAAGACCTGGATCAAAAGAATTCCTCCTTCCTCGTCACATTCTTGAGCTAAAGTTTCTGGTGAAATATCTGTAACTAATTTTACATCTCCTGATAAAGAATCTGTCCAAGAAACTTTCACTTCTATTTTCTTATAATCATTAGGGCAATCATCGTCAGGCGACGAAACACCATCAGCCGTATCAACTATATAATCCACTCTTGTATCAACCGTATAATCTATGCCATTAATTTTTTTAGTTTTCGATGCTTCTAGAATTCCTTCTGGAAATCCTCCAATCACTCCAATAACGTCATAAGACAAATTTTTAATTTGCTCTAATTCACCACTAGCAATAGCTGTTGCTGTAATCTTATACTTACTCTGTCCAACAACCTTCAACCCTAATTGATAAGCAGTAAAAATACCCAAAAAAACAATCAAAACCAAAAATGTCCCAACCAATACCTCTATAAGCGTAAACCCTTTACTCTCAATTTTCAATTTCCAATTTCCAATTTTCATTAAATGTTACAATTATTAATTTTCAATTATTAATTATCAACTCTTATCTGTACTACGCACTGTACAATGGTACCGATGTCAATCTTCTCTTATTTTATTTTTTTGTGAATATAAAGATGGGGTAAAAAGAGCCGCTTCTTTTTTCTTCACAGGATTATCGTCCAGGGATTCGCCAAATTCTTCTATTAAATTACTCAACGCGAAATGACCAGCATATACTTTTTTTAATTTTTTAAAACTACCAGGAATCGCTTCTTTCTGATCTTCTATTATTTTTAATCTTCTTCTTCTGTCTTTTAGTAATTTATCAATAGCTAATTTATACCCATTTCCTTCTTGTTGTAATACTTTCTGAACATTTGCGATTTTAGTTTTACCAACGCCTAACATCTTAGAAATTTGATCATATCCGAAACCAACCGTTAAAAGAACTGCTATTTCTAATCTTCTCATCAAAGTAGCTATCTCGTTCGGTGTTAACAAATCTTTAAAAAACAAACGGACCTCTTTCCTATTTTTTAAAGAATCTATTGTATCATAAAACTCAGCGATCATTTGAATTCTTTTTTCTTTCGGTAAACTATTTAAATTAAATACGCTCATATTTTCAATTGTACCACGCACTGTACAATAGTACTGCTCTTAATTTTTTATCTATTACTTTAATCTATTACTTTAATCTATTACTTTTGCTTTTATTTTTATTGTTTGGAAATTGTTTGGAAATTGATTCATTGAAAATTCATTGAAAATTAGAAATTGAAAATTGAAAATTATTTTATACTCCTTCCATCATGGAATACATTGGTTGGATCATTGAAATAGCAAAAAACCCAACGGCTGCTCCAATAATTAACATCAAAATTGGCTCAATTACGGCTGATAAATTTTTTGTAGCTTCGTTAACTTCTTGCTCAAAGAAATCAGCTAATTTGGCAAGAATAGAAGATGTTTCTCCCGTTTCTTCTCCAACTGCTATCATTTGAATCACTAAAGTCGGATAAATATTATCATATGGTTCCAAGGCTTCTGACAATTTACTTCCCTTTCTAACTTTTTCTGATGATTTTTTTATCGCTTCCTTGTAATAAATATTCTCCAAAGACCCTGATACAATCTCTAACGACCTAACGATAGGCACCCCAGAAGAAATGAGAGAAGAGAGGGTT
>Ga0180009_10003209_pt1 | contig 18725 bp, 9 predicted proteins | sample OS_PC_MetaG_FD_123537 | JGI IMG/M metagenome (GOLD analysis project Ga0180009, IMG submission 123537) | Groundwater microbial communities from the Aspo Hard Rock Laboratory (HRL) deep subsurface site, Sweden - OS_PC_MetaG | ecosystem: Environmental > Aquatic > Deep subsurface > Groundwater... | reverse complement strand
TGGGCGGTATCCTGTGGGATTCGGTGGTGGTGGCGGAAAAACGGGGGATCTACGGTTTTCAGGAAAAGGTCCCCGTGGCCAAGGCCCGGCTGAACGTGTGGGCCTATGACACCCTCACCGGAGCCAAGATCCTGGACGAGGCCGTGGACTGCGAGACCATTCTGGGACAGATGAAAATGGAGGGACTGGTGGCCGAGGAGGCGGCTTTCTGCCCCCCCGTGCTCCGGGAGGACCTCACCAGCCGGGGTGCCAGGGCCGTCTGCCGGACCCTGGAAAAGGCTGATTGGCGGGCTTTCGTGACCTCCGTGGACGGGGAGATCCTGACCGTGGCCGCCGGGGCCCGGTCGGGCGTGGCCCCGGGCCGGGAGTTCCTGGTCCATGACCTGGGAGAGCCGGTCTCCGGCCCCGGGGGAAAAGTCCTTCTCCTTCCCGGCAAGCCCACGGGCCGGGTGACGATCACCGAGGTGGAGGAAAACCAAAGCCAGGCCCGGCTCATCGAGGGTCAAGCCCCTTCGGACGGCGGTTTTCTGACCCCGGCGCCCTAGAGGGTGAAGTTTTTGGAGTGAATGCCAGAAGAAAGGTTCTATTCCAGCGGCTTTGTATTTTTCCGCAATGGGCCAAACAAAAGCGCCCCTTCCATTTGGAAGGGGCGCTGTCATCTTTTGCCGGACCGACTCTTTCCGGCGGTTCCCTCAGCCGTCTAGTTGACAGCCTCCTTGAGGGCTTTGCCGGGCAGGAACTTCGGCACATTCTTGGCCGCGATCTTGATCTCGGCACCGGTCTGGGGGTTGCGTCCCTTGCGGGCCTCGCGCTTGTCCACCTTGAACGTGCCGAAACCCACCAGGGTCACGGCATCGTTCTTCTTCAGCGCTGCCGTAATGGCTTCCAGCACGGTGTCCACCGCAGCCTGGGCGTCCTTTTTGGTCCCCACAACCTTGGCCACCTCGTTGATCAGGTCCCCCTTGTTCATGCTGCGCTCCTTTCTTGGATGAAGATGGTTGAAAAAATGGCGTTTCGGCCTGGTCCCCTATTGCTGCGGTCCGGAAGAAGCCGGCCCGCGGGAAAGAGCCGCGAAGATGGCGGCTTCGGGCCGGTCCGGTGGAAAAGGTATGCAAATCCCGGTCAGCTCCAGACCTGGCCACCGGTTTCGGTCATGATTTGTTTCTTGAAAAAAAGGTCCGGCAGGAGGGTGCTTCTGGCCGCCATAATGCAACCCCTCTGGCAGCAAGGCATTCACTCATACTCCATTAGCCTCACAGATACCAAACCCCCAGGGCCATTGCAACCGAAAAACCGCATGGCTGCTGGATTTCCCGGTATCAGGGTCCCCCTGGGAAGCACCGGCGGATACAGCCCCCCGGGCCTCTGTCCCCCCTTCGGGGAATGATCAACGATTTCAGTTAGTAAAAACCAGGGCAGCTTCAGCCTTCCGCAGCCTTCCTGGAAAGCGTGGCCAGCCGCTGGGTCAGGGTGAGAGCGAATTTCTTGAAGAAAAGGAGCTGGAGCCGGGCCGGGGCCCGGTCCAGGACCGAGCCGGAGATCTTCATCATGGCCCCGTCCTCTTCGGCCACCACGGACGCCGTCCGGGACTGGCCTGCGATGAAGGCCATTTCGCCGAAGCACTCCCCGGCGTTCAACGTCCCCACCCTGGTTTCCCCCTTCATCACCCGGCCCTTGCCGGAGAGCAGGATGTAGAAGGCGTCGTCCAGGTCTCCCTCGGAGACCATGACCTGGTCCTTTTTGACCTGGAGGAGTTCCGTGGCCGCGATGAGGTCCTCGATGTGGCTTCGGGCAAAGCCCGAGAAGAAGGCCACGGAGTGGACGTAGTCGATGACGTCCTCCAGCTTGTCCTTTTTCACTGGGGAGGTGAGCCCCCGGGTGGCCAGTTTCATGTCGTAGGACATCTGGGCGAAATTCTGGTAGCGGCGGCGGATGTCCTTGGTCAGGGCCCGGCGGACGATGCGTTCGAAGATGGGGGAAAAGTTCGGATCCGGGGAGGAGAGGGGCGGTGGTTCCTCGTTGATGACCTTGTACATGGTGGCGAAGGCGTCCTTGCCTTCGAAGGCCTTGTGGCCGGACACAAGCTCGTAGAGGATGCAGCCCACGGCGAATACGTCGCTTTGGGGTCCGCCGGGAACGTCCTGGAGCTGCTCCGGGGACATGTAACTCGGCGAGCGCCGGGAGCCCCCCGTGTCCTTGATGCGGAATTGGGTGATCTTGGGGTGCTGGTTTTCGTGGAGAAGGATGGCCCCGGGGTTCAGGTCCCGGTGGATGACTCCCGCCTTGTGGGCGTGTTCCATGGCCAGACAGATGTCCAGCACGATTTCCGAGGCAAGGGTCAGGGGCAGGAGGTTTTCCGGATCGCAAAAGACCGAGAGGAGGGGGCCATTCACGTACTCCATGGCGATGTAGCCGTATTCGCCCCCCACCAGGTTGGCGTCGTACACCGTGACGATGTTCTTGTGAGCCAAGCGGGCCGCGCTTTTGGCCTCTATGAAGAAATTTTCCCGGACCCGGGCCGTGGGCAGGGCCGAAACCTTCACGGCCACGGGGCGGTCGATGATGGGGTCGAAGCACTCATACACCCCCCCTGTCCTGCCATCGCCCACCTTGCGCACCATCTGGTAACGGCCAATGCTGGCTCGTTCGGACATGTCAATGAGGATGGATTCCGCTTGTTCTTCAGGCATGGCGGGCTTTCGTGGAACGCCGGGCAGGGTTCTTGGGCGCCCCGGTTCTCCTTTCCGGATCATTTGGGACGGGGAAGGCCGCCGGCTCCGGCCGGGCCAGCCTCCGGACTGGGGAGGGGGCGGCCCGGAGAAAAGGGTCAGCCGGCCTTGGGCTCTGTGAACTGGAGCTTGATGGACCCGATCTCGATCAGGTCCATATCCTTCAACTTCACGGTTTGAACCACGGCTTCACCGTTCACCTTGGGCTTGGAAAAGCCCCCCACGTACCCCAGGTAGTAGCCGTTGGGCCGCTTGCTTACCGTGGCGGCCAGCTTGCCCACCAGAAATCCTTTGACCTTGATGTCGCTGGTGGGCTTCTTGCCGATGGTGGTGAGCCCCTTGCGGATCTCCACCTCCCCCTCGCCTCCGGCCAGGAAGGTGAGGCGGGCGGTTTTCTCCTTGGGCCCGCCGCCCTCGGGGGACGGAAGGGTGCCCGTGTCCGCCTTGGGGGTGGTCTTGGCCAGCATCTCCCGGTGCAGCTGCGTGTCCATGACCATGGTCTTGTCCATGTCCCCCGGACCCTTGCCCTGGGCGGCTTCCCCCTCGGAGGTGAACACCAGGTGGTGCTTCCCGATGGTGATGACGTCCCCGTGCTTGAGCCAGTGGGAGGTGACCATGTTCTGGTTCACGAAGGTGCCGTTCTTGCTCTGGAGGTCCGTGAGCAAGAATCCGTTACCCACGGAGTCCACCTTGGCGTGATGCCCCGAAACCGCCAGGTTTTCCACCACCACCTGGTTGTCGGCCAGCCGGCCTACGGTGAGCGTCTCGCCCTTGTTGACCGGGTATTCGGAGATGACGTTGTCCTTAAATTTCAAGGTCAAGGTCGGCATGGCGCAATTCCTTTTCCTGAAACTGGTGTGAAGTCCCGGAAGTTTCCGCTATCCCCGACAAAAGCCACGGGCGGTTTCCTTGGGCTCCCGTTGGTCCCCGGGCACGGGGAACGAGGCTTCCGGGCCGGGTCTATATAGGCTCGAAGAGCCGTTTCGCCGCCCGGACGAACAGTCCCCACAGGCCTTTGGGCTTGGTGCCCACCGATTTTACCAGAAGGACGATTACGGTGATATTGTCATCCCCGCCGCGCTCGTTGGCCAGGTCCACCAGGGCCCTGCAGGCCGCCTCCGGGCGATTGCGGGTGGAGATTTCGAGAATTTCCTGCTCGTTGACCCGGTTGGTCAGGCCATCGGAGCCCAGGACCAGGACATCGCCGGGGTAGCACTGGATCTCGCAGGCATCGGGCAGGACCGTCTCCTCCGCCCCCATGGCCCGGGTGAGCATGTGGGCGAACTTCTCTCCCAACTGGCCCGCAGCCCCGGGGTTGATGGCCGCCTGCTCGGCGATCACGGTGTGGAACACGCTGATGGTCTCGATCCCACCCTCATGGATGAGGTAGATGGGCGAGTCCCCCACGTTGGCGGCCACGAAACGGTCATCGCCTGCCAGGTACACGGAGGAAACCGTGGAGCCCATGCCGTGGAGGGAGTCCTTTTTTTCCGCCACCTGGTGGATGCTGCGGTTGGCCAGGTGGATGGCGGCGAGCAGGCGGTTGGCCTCCTGAGACAGGCCAGGGTTCGTGTCCGGGAGAGCCTCGGCGTCCTTGTCGGACGAGACGCTCCTCAGGTAGTCCCCCATGGTGTCCACCACGATCTTGCTGGCCACCTCCCCCGCCTGGTGCCCCCCCATGCCGTCGGCCACAACGTAGAGGCCCAGCCCATCGTCCAGAAACAGGCTGTCCTCGTTGTTTTTTCTTTTTTTCCCGACGTCGGTCAATCCGGCGCTCTCTACGACCAGGCTCATCAGAACTCTCTTGTCTTTGGTTCGGCGTCGGTGTGGTTCAAAAACGAGCCTGCGGCCAGCAAGCTCGTTGTCCAGAACCCAAGAGGCCCGTCCCGCAGGGTATTGTAACCGCGAGGTCAGGCAATTACAAGCATAATCCCGGCTTCGGAGCAAGGCCTCTTCCGGGCCGCCGGAAAACGACGGGAAAAGAGCGAACCAAGCGGGGGCCCCATCCGGCGGATCAGGCCGGTTTCTTTTTCTGCTGGGCCATGGCCGCGTCCACGTGCTTGCCCAGGGCCCTCAGGTGGGCCGCCATCTGGCCCGCAGTCTGGTAGCGCTTTTCCCGGTCCTTTTCCAGGGCCTTGTCGATGATGGCCACCAGGGGCTTGTAGATCCTGGGGTTGTACTTCCGGGGGTCCGGGTGACGCACGTTCATGATCTGGTGCATGAGGGAGGCCACCGACTCCCCGAAAAAGGGGAGCTTGCCCGTCAGGAGCTGGTAGAGCATGACCCCCAGGGAGAAAATGTCCGAGCGGCCGTCCACCTTTTCGCCGGCGATCTGTTCCGGGCTCATGTAATAGGGTGTGCCCTTGACCACGCCCGTGGCGGTCTTGGAGGAAGACGTGATGCGGGCGATGCCGAAGTCCGTGAGCTTGACGACCCCGGATTTTATGAGCATGACGTTGGCGGGCTTGATGTCCCGGTGGACGATGCCCTTGCCGTGGGCGTAGTTCAGGGCGTCGGCGAGATCCCCCACGTAGTCGATGACCTTGCGCATGGGCAGGAGATTGTCGGGCTTGACGTACTTGTCCATGTCATCGCCCTCCAGGAATTCCATGGCGATATAGGCCAGGTCCTGCTCCTCCCCCGCATCGTAGATGGTGACGATGTTGGGGTGGGACAGGGTGCCTGCGCTCTCGGCCTCCCGGAAGAATTTTTGCTTCATCTCCGCGGCCACATCCTCCTCGAACTCCTCGGAGAACCGCACGGTCTTGATGGCCGTTGTGCGGTTGATGCGGGGGTCCTGGCCCAGGTAGACAATCCCCATGGCGCCCTTGCCCAGCTGGCGGGAGACCTCGTAGCGGCCCAGGGTGGGCTTGGTGTCCGTGCCCGTGGACATGAAGCCGTCTCCGCCGCCGGTGCCGCCCCCCAGGAAACCCTGGCCGAAAACCATGGTGTCCGAGGCCTGGATGAGCTTCTTTTTCCGTTCCGATACGTCCTTGAACTTTGCGTCATGCCCCTCGATGTACTCGTAGACGTTGGCCGCCTTGTTGAACTGGCGCTTGCGCTCGTAGTCCAGGCCCAGGCTGTAGAGCAGGTCCTTCATGCCGTCGTCCACGGGCACCCGGCGGAATTTCTCGAAGGCCATGTCCAGCATGCCCTGGCTCTGGAAAGACACCCCCAGCATACGGTTGGTGTCGGCGCTTTCTCCCACGGCCTTGTCCCGCCCGGTCTCCGTGAGCAGGTACTGGATGGAAACCATGCCGATGTAGCCCGCCACCAGCATGGCCAGGGGATAGGTGGGAGAAATCCACATGCCCTTGGATGAGAAGAGCCAGGCCGACACCGTTGACAGGATCACCACCAGACCGGCGAACACCCCGGCGGCGGCTGCGGCCTTGATTTTGGGCAGGACCAGGGTGATGAGCACCCCCACCAGGAGGATGAGGACAAAACGGATAAAGAGGGAACTGGCGGGCTCGGTGACAAAGTCCTGGCCCAGGAAGGTGGCCAGGGCGTTGGCGGAAAACTCGCCCACGTTCATGGTTCCCATGGGGGTGGACAGGGGGTTCTGGATGCCCTTGGCCGTGGGGGTCACGATGACGGCCTTGTCCGTGAACACGGAAGCCGGGATCTTGTCGTTGATGACGTCGAAGAAGGAATAGATTTTGAAGGAGCCGTCCCCGCCGCGGAAGTTCACCAGGCAGGCCCCGGACCAGTCCGTGGGGATGAAAAGCGGCCCCACGGACACCCCCACCCCGGGCCGGGCGCCGGTCTGGTCCTGGGTCTGGCCCAGGTACTCGGCAGCCAGGGCCACCTCGTAGGAGGGGATGAACAGGCCGTCGTATTCGTAGTAGAGCCATTCCTTGCGGTAGGTGGAGTCCTCGGGGTCGAAGAGGAGGTTGATGTGTCCCAGCCCGGTGGCCCGGGCGATGAAGGGCTCGATGGGCTGGGTGATGCGGTCCGCCCGGGGGTACCAGGCCCCGGGCTCCCCGTCCCAGGCCCCCAGGGCGTGGGGTTCCAGCAGGGGGTCGGGCTCTCCTTTCCGGGCGCCCGGCACGTCCGTGGGCTTGAAGAATACGGGAAGCACCACGTTGCCGGCCCGGGAAAGGGCCGCTGCCAGGGCTGCATCGTTGTCCAGACGGCTCCGGGCCTCGTCCATGGCGCTCAGGATGGGGTCAGGGCCCTCGGAGGGGGTCATGCCTCCGGCTTCGGCCAGGGCCGCCGTGGCCAGCTTCTTCTCGTAAAGGGCCCTCAGCCCCTCGATCTCCTTCAGGCCGTCGGATATCTCCGGCTCGGAGAGGATGACGGAAAGGCCGATGACCCGGGGGCTTCCGGCGTTGATCTTGTCCAGGCCCCGGGCCAGGATGGAGCGGGGCCAGGGCCAGCGCCCCAGTTTTTCGATGGAGTCGTCGTCCACGGCCACGAGCACGATGTCGCCGGAGGAATCTCCTCCGGCCCGAAGATGCATCATGACATCGTAGACCTTCTTGTTCATGGTATCCAGGAATCCGAACCCCACGTAATGGAAGGCCAGGAACAGGATGGTGATGAAGAGGCCCAGGAACAGGTGGGGTCTTTTCCGGATGGCGTTCATGGTTTCGGACTCCACGGAAGGGTAAAGGGAGCGGCGAGGGCGAAGCGCACCCCATGCATTCTACACCTTTGACACCTATACAACGTAGTACATATACGACCATGAAAAGGGCCAAGTCAAGGCTCACGGCCCCGGAGCCGGGATTCGGGGAAAATTTTACGGGTGGGAAAAAATTTTGGACTTGAAAAATTCCGTTGCCCTGTGAGACAAAGAATCTCTATCACTATGGACCCACTTAAGTATTCATCAAAACTGGCATCTCCGGCCGCCGGAGCGAATCGGCCCCGGACCCCCAAAAGGAGGATCCCATGCGAGGGAAATTCGGTCTGACCGTCCTGGCTTTTCTGGTGGTGTCGCTTCTTGGCATCCCGGCCCTGGCTGACAACGAGGGCGTCATCGATCACGGGATCGAGGGCCTGGATTCCAACATCACCGACATGGCGGCCAAGGTCCTCCAGGTGACCATGGACGAAGGGGATGACGAGGTTCCCGGCTGGGGGTGCAACCCCTGGAGTCCGGACGGAAAGTGGATCGTGTACCAGGCTTACGGTGACGGCGTGGAGGAATGGGACGAGGCCGAGCTGTGCAAGATGAAGGCCGACGGCACGGGCTGGGTGCGCCTTACCAACTACGAGCGTTGCGACAGCCATGGATCCTTCATCCCGGACGGCACGAAGATCGTGTTCCAGCGGAACATCCTGGACGATCCCGGTGACCACGGCGAGGTGTGGATCATGAACGCCGATGGCACGGGCCCCACCAGCCTCACCCAGGCCCACGGCGGCCCGGTGAGTGGCCCGGGCACCTGCGAGAACAAGCCCATGGTCTCCCCGGACGGCACCATGGTCGCTTTTCACACCTGCGATGAAGACATCTGGGTGATGGGCATCGATGGGTCCGCCCCCCGCACGGTCTCGGGCGCCCTCTCCGGCTGTTCCCACCAGGCATGGAGCGCGGACGGCCAGTGGCTGGTGTTCCAGGCCCACGACCCGGACACCGGCGACGCCCGCCTCTACAAGGGCAAGGCCGACGGAACCCAGGTGGTCCGGCTCTCCCCGGCCAACGATGACCCCGCCGTGACCGCGGTCTGGGATTCCTGGTGCGACAACTGGCCCACCCCCAGCCCGGACGGCAACTGGATCGCCTTGCACACCGAGGCATTCGTTACGGCGGAGGGTGATGATCACTACCTCATCACCATCATGGACTGGGACGGCAACAACCGCCAGGTCCTCGCTGAGCAGGGCGGAGCGGACGGGGACCCCTGGAACCAGGTCTGCGCCCAGACCTCCTGGGCCCCGGACTCGGACTGGCTCTCCTTCCGCATGGAGAACGACGATGTCGGCGGCACCAACATCATGGCCATCCAGCGGTCCACCCTGGACGTACGCCAGATCACCGAGGGTTATGATGACGAGCGCCACTGGTGGAGCCCGGACGGGTCGCGCATCCTTTTCCGCTCCACATGCTGCACCACCCGGGACGGCAACGATTACGGCGACGACCTGGAAACCGTGATCCTGGCCCCCTGGTTTTTCACCGAGGCTGCCGGCGCGGGACGCTACGAACTGGCCGGCGGCGATGCCGAGGATGACGAGAACGCGGCCATGGGCGCGGCCGTGGGAGGGGCGGGAGACGCCCAGGTTTTCATGATGGCCTCCTACGGGGCCAACCCCACGGGCGCGGACCTTTCCGGGGCAGTGGGATACTGGGACCTCTTCGTGCCCACCCCCGGGGACCACGCCACCTCCACCATGACGGCCTATCTGTACCTCACGGCCTTTGACCCCGGCGTCACCCCCTTCTGGTACGACCCGGACATCGTGGCCTGGGTACCGGCTTCCACCTTCACCCTCCAGGCCGGTCCCTTCGTGGTGGGCGGAACGACTTTCCCCGGCCGCATCGCCGTGACCATCGGCGCGGCCACCCAGCCCTCCTGGGACGACCTCACCGGCGTGATCCTGGGCGGGGCGGCCGTGGCGCCTCCTTCTGCGGACATGAACAACGACGGCAGAATCAACGTCCTGGACCTGCGCGCCTTCGCCCTGCTCATCGGCTCCTGCGCAGGGGACCCCGGCTACTCCCTGGCCGCGGACCTGAACCTGGACGGATGCATCACCTATACGGACTACCGCACCTGGTACTTCACGATTTACAAACCCAGCCTGGTGACGGACAAGTGCCCGTCCGACCCCAACAAGACCGTGCCCGGCGTGTGCGGTTGCGGTGTGGCGGACACGGACACGGACGGTGACAAAACCCTGGACTGCAACGACGGCTGCCCGTCCGACCCGGCCAAGACCTCTCCGGGCACCTGCGGTTGCGGCGTGGCCGAAACGGACACGGACGGCGACGGCATGGCCGACTGCAACGACGGCTGCCCGGCCGATCCGGCCAAGACCGCCGCCGGCCAGTGCGGTTGCGGGGTGGCGGACACGGACACGGACAACGACGGCACGGCCGACTGCAACGACGCCTGCGTGAACGACCCGGGCAAGGTGGCGGCCGGGGCCTGCGGTTGCGGCGTGGCCGATGTGGACACGGACCGGGACGGCACCCCGGACTGCAACGACGCCTGCCCCTTTGACGCTCGCAAGACGGCCGCCGGCCTCTGCGGCTGCGGTGTGATGGACACGGACACGGACGGGGACGGCACGGCCGACTGCGTGGACGGCTGCCCGTCCGATCCGGCCAAGACCGCCTCCGGGGCCTGCGGCTGTGGCTCCCCGGACACGGATACGGACGGCGATGGCACGGCGAACTGCAAGGACCTCTGTCCCGGCGACCCGGACAAGAGCGCCCCCGGGGCCTGTGGCTGCGGCGTGGCGGACACGGACACGGACGGCGACGGCACGCCCGACTGCAACGACGGCTGCGTGAATGACCCGGCCAAGACCGCCCCGGGCCTCTGCGGCTGTGGTGTGGCGGACACGGACACGGACAGCGACGGCACGCCCGACTGCAACGACGGCTGCGTGGATGACCCGCTGAAGAAGGCCCCCGGGACCTGCGGTTGCGGGGTATTGGACCTCGACGCGGACTCCGATGGTGTGGCGGACTGCAACGACGGCTGCCCGGCCGACCCGACGAAGACCGCTCCGGGAGCCTGCGGCTGCGGGGTTGCGGACACGGACATCGATGCGGACGGCACGGCGGACTGCAACGACGCCTGCCCCAATGACCCGGCCAAGATCGCGGCGGGTGTCTGCGGTTGCGGAATTGCGGACACGGACACGGACAGCGACGGCACGCCCGATTGCAATGACCTCTGTCCCAGCGACCCGGCCAAGATCGCGGCCGGTATCTGCGGCTGCGGCGTGGCGGACATGGACACGGACAGCGACGGCACGCCTGACTGCAACGACGGCTGCGTGGATGACCCGGCCAAGACCGGCCCCGGCGTCTGCGGCTGCGGCGTGGCGGATACGGACACGGACAGCGACGGTACGCCCGACTGCAATGACCTCTGCCCGGCCGATCCGGTCAAGACCGCGCCCGGGGCCTGCGGATGCGGCGTGGCGGACACGGACTCCGATGGCGACGGCAACGCGGACTGCCTGGACCTGTGCCCCGATGACCCGGCCAAGACCGATCCCGGCGTCTGCGGGTGTGGCGTGGCGGATACGGACACGGACAGCGACGGCACGCCTGACTGCAACGACGGCTGCGTGGATGACCCGGCCAAGACCGATCCCGGCGTCTGCGGGTGTGGAGTTGCGGATACGGATACGGACGGTGACAAAACCCTGGACTGCAACGACGGCTGCCCGGCCGATCCTGCCAAGACCGCTCCCGGCGTCTGCGGCTGCGGCGTGGCGGATACGGACACGGACAGCGACGGCACGCCTGACTGCAACGACGTCTGCGTGGACGACCCGGCCAAGACCGATCCCGGCGTCTGCGGCTGCGGCGGGGCGGATACGGATACGGATGGTGACGGCACGCCTGACTGCGTGGACGGTTGCCCGGCCGACCCGGCCAAGACCGGCCCCGGCACCTGCGGCTGCGGCGTGGTGGATGACCCCACGGACTCGGACGGTGACGGCACGCCTGACTGCGCGGACGGTTGCCCGGCCGACCCGGCCAAGACCGTTCCCGGAGTCTGCGGATGCGGAAACGCCGAAACGGACACGGACGGCGACGGCACCGCCGACTGCGTGGACCTCTGCCCCACGGACCCGGACAAGGTCGTGCCAGGAACCTGCGGCTGCGGCGTGAGTGATGATACCCCGGACTGCGGGGACCTCTGCCCCAACGATCCCAACAAGACAGAACCGGGAATTTGCGGATGCGGGGTTCCGGAAACGGACACAGACGGAGACGGCACGCTCGACTGCGAGGACCTCTGCCCGGATGACCCCAACAAGGTGGCCCCGGGTACCTGCGGCTGCGGCATTAAAGAGGACTTCACTGATACGGATTTCGATGGAGTTGTTGATTGTATAGATCTTTGCCCAAACGATCCGAATAAAATAGATTCAGGTATCTGCGGCTGCGGGGTTGCGGATACGGATACGGACGCTGACGGCGTCTCTGACTGCAATGATGGCTGCCCCCTTGATCCGAATAAGATTTCTGCGGGCTTATGCGGTTGTGGCGTTGCGGATACTGATTCAGACGGTGATGGCACCCCAGACTGCATAGATGACGACCCAGACACAGATGGCGACGGTACGCCTGATTATTTGGACGGCTGCCCGGTCGACCCGAACAAGATCGAACCAGGCATTTGTGGCTGCGGGGTTGCGGATACGGATACGGACGCTGACGGCGTCTCTGACTGCAATGATGGCTGCCCCCTTGATCCGAATAAGACTGCTCAAGGCTCATGCGGTTGTGGTCTTCCTGAAACAGACACGGACTTCGACGGAACTCCTGACTGTGTCGATCTCTGTCCCTTTGACCCGGCCAAGACCGAGCCCGGGACCTGCGGCTGCGGCGTGGTGGATGACCCCACGGACACGGACGGCGATGGCACCCCGGACTGCGCGGACCTCTGCCCCACGGACCCGGCCAAGACCATCCCGGGCATCTGTGGGTGCGGGTTCGAGGATTTGGACACGGACACGGACGGCGACGGCACGCCGGACTGTGTGGACCTGTGCCCGCTTGATCCCAACAAGGTGATCCCGGACTCCTGCGGCTGCGGGTTCCTGGAAGGGGATACGGACGGGGACGGGACCAAGGACTGCCTGGACGGCTGCATCCTGGACCCGAACAAGACCGAGCCGGGCGTTTGCGGTTGCGGCGTGGTGGATGACCCCACGGATTCGGACGGTGACGGAACCCCTGACTGCGCCGACGCCTGCCCCGGTGATCCGGCCAAGGCCAACGACGCCGGCGACTGCGGCTGCGGCGTGGCCGAGACCGACACGGACCTCGACGGCATCCCGGACTGCATCGACGACAACGTGGACCCGGCCGAGTTGGAAGAGGTGTTGAACGCCCTGGCCGGGGCCCTCACGGATTCCCAGGGAATGGTGGATGACCTGGGCGCCATCAACGACCTGCTGGTCTGCCTGGGCGTCACCAACCTGACCACCGCCACCAGCCTGGCGGAATTGGTGAGCGGGCTCCAGGACATCCGGGACGCCTTCTGCGGTTCGGCCTCCAGGACGCTGAACACCTTCACCTTCACCTTCCTCGGCGACGAGAACTGCTGCAACCTGGTCATCGGCACCGTGAAGATCACGCCCTTCTACAATAACCCAACCGTGGGCTTCAACCTGGAGTTCATCAACTTCGTCTCCGGGACGTGCACCTACAACGGCACCACGGTCATCACCATGGCCATGGACGAAGGCAACCTGATCATCACCAACACCTCGGACAACCTCTCCGCCTGTGGAAACACCTTAAACGGCACGGTGACCATGGAGCTGGAGCCGCCGGACATGACCCTGGTTTCCGCCACCATCGCCGTAACCCTGACCTACGACGATGAAGGCGTGCCCGTGACCGTGGTGACCGACCTCCTGATGGTGGAGGTGCCCGGAGGCTATCAGTTCAACGGCACCGCCACGGTGACCTACGACGGCACAGTCTACGATGTGGCCATGACCGACCTGGTGGTGGACGAGAACTGCGGCATCCCCGTCTCGGGCACCATGACCATCAACGGCATCCTGTTCGACTTCGCGGACACCACCTGCGAAAACCCGGTGGTGGACGTGACGGTGAACGGCCTGACCGTGACCATGGACCTGGCGGAGGCCCTCGCGGCCTTCGGAGGATAGAGCCGGCCGGCCCGGCCGGGCCTTTGGAAGACAACCGGGGGGCGCTCCCAATGGGGGCGCCCCCGTTTTTGTGGCACCTTATCTTGTTGCCTGAAAAAGGCGTTGACACCCCTGTCAGGGGATGGTACCAGCTTGTAGCCTTATAGACTGACATGTCAGTCTGGACAGTATTCCGTTTCCTGGACTTCTTGAAAAAGGGAGGAATCATGAACATCGCGGACATCAAAAAAATCGCCATCATAGGGTCCGGGGCCATGGGTCACGGCATCGCCCAGGTCTGCGCCATGGCGGGCTATACGGTGGCCATGCAGGACATCAAGCAGGAGTTCGTGGACCGGGGCATGGCGGGAATCAAGGTCAGCCTGGACTTTCTGGTGGGCAAGGGCAAGACCCCCCAGGACCAGGCCACCAATATCCTGGAAAACCTGCTCCAGCCCACCACGGATCTTGCGGCGGCCGTGTCCGACGCCCAGGTGGTCATCGAGGCTGTGCCGGAGATCATGGATCTAAAAAAGTCCGTGTTCAAGAACGTCAGCCAGCACGCCCCGGCCGATGCCATCCTGGCCACCAACACCAGCACCATGAGCATCAGCGAGATCGCCACGGCCGTGAACAACCCGGAACGCTTCCTGGGCATGCACTTCTTCAACCCCGTCAACCGCATGAAGCTCGTGGAGATCATCAAGGGCGACAAATCCGATGACGCCTGCGCGGACCTGTTGATCGAGGTGACGAAAAAGATCGGCAAGATCCCGGTGAAGGTGCTGAAGGACTCCCCGGGCTTCATCGTGAACCGCATCAGCGCCCCCAACCAGGCGCTTCTGAACGCCATCCTGGACGAGGGCAAGATTCCGCCCCAGGAGCTGGACAGTGCCATGCGGAAGACCGGCATGCCCATGGGACCTTTTGAGCTGGCGGATTTCGTGGGTCTTGACGTGTTCGCCCACACCATGTCCTACTACGCCAAAACTCTGTCCCCGGAGTTCGCCCCGGGCAGGGTCATCAAGGAAAAGATGGAAAAGGGCGATCTGGGCATGAAGACCGGCCAGGGCATCTTCAAGTGGGAGAACGGCAAGGCGGTCATCGACGTGAGCCGCGAAACCACGGACATCACTGCCATGGAGATGCTGGCCATCCAGCTGAACGAGGCCGTGCGGGTGTACAAGGAAGGCATCGCCGCGTCGGTTTCGGATATCGACCTGGGCGTGGTCCACGGTATGAAGGCCTTTGCCGGTCCCTTTGCCATCTGCGCCAACGTCGAGCCCTCCATGCTCACGGCAAGCCTGGACAAGCTCCATGCCCGCTTCGGCCTGGCCATCTTCAAGCCCGAGCCCGAGGTTTCCGACGGCTCCTACAAGACTTTTGGCGCGTAAGCGAGGAGGAAATCATGTCGGATGCGGTGCTTTATGAAGTGAAGGATCGGGCGGCGGTGGCCACCATCAACAAGCCCAAGGCCAACCAGCTTTCCCTGGAAGTGTTCAAGGGGCTTTCAGCCGCCCTGGACCAGGCCGCCGGGGACAAAAACCTGCGGTCGTTCGTCCTCACGGGTTCCGGGGACCGGATTTTCTGCGCCGGGGCGGACCTCACGGGCGGCTTCGGGGACTACGGACCCGTGGACTTCCTCAAGATGGCCCAGGACATTTTCAACAAGATCGAGTACATGCCCATCCCGGTCATCGCGGCCATGAACGGCCACGCATTCGGCGGGGGCCTGGAAATGGCCATGGCCTGTCATTTCCGCATCTTGAAGAAAGGGTCCCGGGTGGGGCTCACGGAAACCAACCTGGGCATCATGCCCGGCTACGGCGGCAGCCTGCGCCTGCCCCGGATCATCGGCCGGGCCAAGGCCCTGGAGTGCATGCTCCTGGGACGGCAACTGGAGGCTGAGGAGGCGTTTTCCCTGGGCCTGGCGTATCAACTGGCCGAGGAGGGGGAAACCCTGGAAAAGGCCCTCATGCTGGCCGAAACCCTGGCCGGCCGGCCGCCTCTCGCCGTGAAGGCCATCCTCCGGGTTGTGGCGGCAAGCCCCTCCATTTCCCCGGAATTGCACCTTCAGATGGAACGCGAGGAACTGGCCAATCTGTTCACCTCCCAGGACACCATGGAAGGCATGATGGCCTTCGCCCAAAAACGCCCACCGGTGTTCAAAGGCGAGTAACACGGGAATATTTGTAATAATTTCGTGGGGAAACCCTTTTTTAAAAAAAGGGTTTCCCCACACCCCTTCCCAAAAAACTTTGCGTTTTCCGGTGGATAAGCTTGATGGTCCTGCAAAAAGTCAGGAATCCACCAAAACCGTCATTCCGGCGAAGGCCGGAATCCCGTTTTTCAAGGTGTTACAAAGAACCTGGATCCCGGCCTTCGCCGGGATGACGACTTGTTGCAGGGCCATCACCCTTGACACGCCCTGGGATTTCTGCCACGCTTTCTCTGTAACATCCCATCCAAAGCTGAAAAAGGAATGGGTTCCCCCAAAAATCCACACGCCCGCTACCCCCGGAGAATTTTTGCATCACGGGAAGGCAGGATGTGGAATGTGGCATAATCTAAACGATTTTGGCCAGTTTGGTGGACCACAAGATATGGTTGTTATCCCCTCCTGGGAAAAATTTTTCCAAGCCCGTTTTTCCTGCTGCTCATTCCCATGAAAAAAAACGCCCAACGATTCCCTGTTGCTGCACTGGACGGACAGGTGTAGAAGCAGAATCCCTTTCCGAAGCCTTGCCTGGCCCCTCCTTCGGAAAGGCCCCGGGAGGCAGTCATGGGAAAGCCCCGCAGGCGGGTATTTCGGATCTCCGTGGTTCTCTTCTCCACGCTTCTCTGGTTCGCCGCTTCCGCTGAAACCGCCCTGGCCGGTCCGGGGGACATCAACGGGGACGGGACCCTGGCCTTGTCGGACGCGGTGATGGCCCTCCAGGTTTCGGCGGGCCTGACGCCTTCGGGAACCGTCCACGGGGAGGCGGACGCCAACGGGGACGGAGCCATCGGAATGGCGGACGCCCTCGCGGTCCTGCAGAGCCTCCTGGGGACGAGGTGCCTTTCGGATTGCCCGTTATCGCTTGTCGCCCTGGGCGCGGACAACGCCATGCCCATGGGGCTGCTCACCGTGAACGGATACGGGTTCGAAGGGCAACTGTCCGTGCTCTTTTCGGACGGGGACCGGTTTTCGGCCAACATCCCGGTCATAGATGCCACGGCCAACACCCTCCTGGTGGCCGTGCCCCCCTTTGTGGACACGGAAAGCGGCTCCATCGGCTCGGGCACAGTGAGCGTGCGGGTGATCCGGTACACGGCCCAGGGCGCGGAAGCGTCCAACGCGGTCGAGGGCCTCAGGATCGCGGGCATCCCGGTGCCCGTGACTCCGCCCGGGGCGCTCTCCCTGGCCTTCCTCCAGGCGAACATCGCGGTGGCGGCAACACTTGGGAACGATATCCAGGGCAGTTCCCTGGACACGCCGGCCCTGAATGACGCGCTGGCCAATCAGGCCATGGCCCTGGCCACTATCCTGGAAAAACTGCAGGACGTGGCGGATAACCCAGGGCATACCTACGAGATCGGCCAGATCGGGGATGATCCCGTCATTGTGAGGCAGGCGGACCTGGAGCTTTCGGACCGCATGGTCCTGGGGTTACTTCTTGCCCTATCCGGGGAAACACCAAACCTTGCCAAGACGAGCACCCCCGGAAAACTCCCTGCCGACACAAAAACCGAGTCCTCCGGCGGCTGCGTGGGAACCCAGGCAGCCAGCCTGGCCCAGGCGGCCATGAACAACCCCAATGCCCAACTGATCCCCCTTGCCCAGGAACTGGTCTATGCCCCCAGGCTGAACATTGGCTGCCAGATCGCTTACGCCATCAAAACCACCCTGCAGGTTATTGGGGGGTCCGCAGCCCTTGCGGGAGGCTTGCTGGGGGCCGCGGGGGTGGAAACGATGGCCCTGCTCCGTTCGGGGGCCGCGGTGCTTTCCGTAACAGCGGAAACCTCTCTGGGGGAGATGGCGGTGGGAGGGGCCCTATCCCAGACCACTGAGGGCGCGAAACAGATGGTTCAGGACGGGATGGATACCCTCAATGACTTCATCTATCTCCCCCTGAAGGGGCTCAGCCACGAGTGGTTTCCGTTCCTAACGAATCTCGCCATTGCCGGCCTGGGCGCCTACTCCCTGGACAAGGCTTTCACCAACGCGCCTCCCCGGGGCGACGGAAGGGATTATTCCGTGAACATAGGGACTTCGGGAACCGGTGCGGGCGCCACCGCCCTGGTTCCTCCAGGGCCGCATTTTGCGCCTGAAACCGTCGTTGTGCCGTACGCCGGACCCGATTCCTCGTCCATTTTTTCCGGTTGGACCGGCTGCGACGCCAGTGAGAACGGCCTGTGCTTCCTGCTCATGAATGCCGACAAGACGGTTTCGGCCCTTTTCGACCCTTCCAGCACCACCACCACCTCAACGAGCACCACCACCTCAACGACCACCACGACAACGACCACCACATCGAGCACCTCAACGACGCCAACAACATCCATCCCTACGACCACGACGACCACGACGATTTATGAATGCGATACCTGGCACTGCTACAATGACTGCTGGAACGCCTATTTACAGTGTTATGACAACTGTCCTTCGGAGCCGGCTTCCGCAGCAGGTCAGTGTATGAGCGTATGCGACCACGTTTACTGGAATTGCCCTTCGTACACGGACCCAGAAACCTGTGAATGCACTCAATACTGATGCCACTTTAAAAACAAGGGTTGCCATGGCTCTCATCCATCCCGGGTGCCACCCAATGCCGTTGGCTTAAGGCGAGGATGCCGAAATCAGTGGGTTCCAGGCTCATCAGGCAGAAGCTCAACACCCTGTGAACATTGAGCCGAAGCTATCTCGTCGGTCCTGAAAAAGAGTTTACCCATTGAAATTGCTTGATAAAAATACATATTTGTGGTAACGGAATTTGCAGGATTCGGGTTGTTTTTCTTCCAGAACCTTGCAGATTTCGGATGAGAAATTCAATGAAACCAAGGCGGCCTTCCATTGAGGACAGGCAGGGGGATTGGTTTCGGGTGGAGCTTTGCCGGATCGTCGATCCCGGGCATCCGATGGTCAAGCTGGCCCAGGCGGTGGACTGGGACCGGATGGACGAGGTGTTCGGGGCGACGTTTTGCCCGGAC
>Ga0180009_10003208_pt1 | contig 18733 bp, 11 predicted proteins | sample OS_PC_MetaG_FD_123537 | JGI IMG/M metagenome (GOLD analysis project Ga0180009, IMG submission 123537) | Groundwater microbial communities from the Aspo Hard Rock Laboratory (HRL) deep subsurface site, Sweden - OS_PC_MetaG | ecosystem: Environmental > Aquatic > Deep subsurface > Groundwater... | reverse complement strand
AGTCTTTTATTAGACTTTCAAAAACGGATTGATCTAAGGCATTTTTACTAAGTTGCAATTCGCGTACGGTTTTATTGGTTTTTAAAACTTCCAGTAAAGGAGCGAAATCCATAGGGTTGAGTACATTATCGGATAAATCTATTTTTTCTACGCTTCCATTGTCTTTCAAACATGCAGCAAGCTCTTTTAGATGATCGGGGATGCATTTTCCGCTTAAGTTAACCTCTTTGAGCTTATTAGAACGTATCTGTTCGAAAATCTGTTCCATTTCTTTACTTTTATTCAAGAACATCGATTTTATTCCTTCTATTATTACCGACGATGGCTGACAAATAGTTTCCTATTTGTACAGTTAAAATAGTTGCTTATTCCTGTTTTGCAAGGAGCTTTAGAATGGAAGGGGATTACTTCCCTTTGTTTGTTTTTTAGCGGTTTATAAGGCTAACTTTTTGATTTTTAAGGGTCATTTTGTTCGCGGGAATGACGAAATATGCGGTTTGCAACAGTTCCTTTAATTAAAGACAACTCTTCTCACACAGATCGTAGAGATAACCCAACATTTTCTATCGGGCTCATTGAAGAAAATTCGGAAACGTAATATAAGCCGGCATTTTTTACGGGGAATTTTGTCCATGCTACGACTGAATTTTTTGACAGGATGGTTGGAAGATGTGCGACATCATCCTTCGCCTTGCCGTGACAAACGGCCGCAGCAAGCTGAAATTGAACAGGCTGTTTTGTGCAGCATTGATTTGCCTGCTGAAACAGAAGAGGCTTCTCAATCATTTTGTGATTACTTGTTTGCAGGAGATTCGCTGCAAAAAGCTTTCAAAGGACAAGAATCATTAAAAATCTCTACTCATCTCCTCATCGATCGACAAGGGATGCTGACACAATATGTGTCTTTTTATCAGCGGGCATGGTATGCGGTTTTGTGTGATTTCAACGAACACGAACATTACGAAAACGAAAGCATTAGTATTGGATTAATGGGGTTAGAGGGGAAACCGTATGCGTATGGGCAATACGAACGGTTGGTGCAGGTGATGAAAACGTTGATGCACTATTTTAATAAAATTAACTTAACAAGTGTAAGAAACCACGCGTTTGTTACAAACCCTAAAAAAGGCAACAAACAAGGTGAATTGTTTGATTGGAATGAATTTAAACAGGTATTCGATCACTATTAATCAAGGAGGGCATCATGCAGTTTATCGTTATTTTAATCAGTCTTGTTTTAGATCGTTGGACTTCCGTTTGGAAATATTCGCCGGTTGAAAAGGTGTTTGAACCTTATCTCGCTTTGATGCAAAAACTGTTTAGAAAAGAACAATGGAAGACCCATTGGGATGGGATTTTGTTGTTGTTTCCTTTGTTGATAGTTGTAGAACTTGTTTATCTCCTGCTTTTCCACCTGCATTTAATGGCCCTTGTTTTTCTTTTCAATTTAGTTGTTTTCATCTTTTGTTTGAAAACGCTTCGTGTCTCTGACTTTCATGATGCTTTGAGCAACGTCTTTTCAGTGATCTTTTGGTATTTAGCATTAGGCCCTATTGGTGCAGTGCTGTATCGCTTTAACGATTTCATGAAGAACCATCATGCGCCTTATTCACAGGTGGCTACTGATTTTGCAGGGGTTTTGGATTGGATTCCTGCTCGTTTGATGACTTTGAGTTTTGCGTTAGTGAGTCACTTTCTTGCTGTTATGCATTATTGGAGGCAACTGTTTTTTATCGCGCCCTCTGGCAACGGAGTGCTTGTTGAACAATGCGGTTACGCAGCATTAGGCGATACGAAAGAGGTTTCAATTCACGAACATTTTTCAAAACAAATTTTCAAGCTGATCGTGCGTGCATTGATTGTATGGATGGTGATTTTGGCGTTAATCGTATTGGTGTAAACGTGAGCCGATTTTCTTTTGGATTGTTATTGGTCGTTTTGTCTTCTTGCGCTTTCGCAAAACCGATTCAAGTCTTGGATAGCTTGCATCAACGCATCCAATTGAAAGCGCCTGCTAAACGTGTAGTGACATTGGCTCCAAATCTGGCGGAGATGGTTTTTGCAGTAGGCGCTGGAAATACATTAGTGGGCGTATCGGCGTTTAGTGATTATCCCTCGCAAGCTAAAAAACTTCCTGTTGTGGCTTCTTATCATTCCATAGACATTGAAAAGATTGTTTCAAAGCACCCTGATTTGGTGATCGCGTGGCGTGGGGAAAATGCGTCTGTACAAATTCAGCAGTTGAAGCGATTAGGTATTCCGGTGTTTGTGACAAGCTTTCATTGCCTTGCAGATATTTCCAAATTTATGAGAACGCTCGGGCAGTTAATGGGCGCAGAAATAAAGGCAAATCGTAAAGCCGATCATTTTGATCGAACCTTGATGCGTTTACGTCGAGAAGGGCATGATCAGAAATCAAAGACGGTTTTTTTTGAGCTGTATGATCAGCCGTTATTGACGTTGAATCGAAAGTCCATTGTGAACGAGATGATTCATGATTGTGGTGGGCGCAACATTTATGTCGATGCTTATGGGACAGCACCTCAAGTGAGTGTTGAGAGTGTGGTTGCTCGAGATCCGGATATCATTTTGATTCCAAGTGATTTGAATAAGAAAAACGTGTTTGCGCAGTGGCAACAATTTTCTCAATTAAAAGCTTGGCGTAATCACCGTTTGTATGTTGTTCACACAGCTCTTATAGAAAGGTATGGGCCGAGAATTTTGCAAGGCATGCAAGAAATCTGTCATGCCTTGAGATGATGGTGTGTGTTTTATTCGTCATCCCCGCGTCTACTCCGTCATCCCCGCGTCTACTCCGTCATTCCCGCGAAAGCGGGGATCCAGGCGATATAAGAATTCTGGATTCTTAGCTTTCGCGGGAAAGACAAAAGAAAACGCGAGAATGACAAAATGACGGGAGAGAACTTACTGAATCATTTCGAGTAAAAATTGATTCAAGCGTGCTACGAATGTGGCTGGGTCCTCGAGCTGACCGCCTTCTGCTAATACAGCTTGATCAAACAACAACCGTGTCCACTCGGAAAAACGTTTTTCATCTTTTTCTTCTTCTTGCAATTTCTTAATGATCGCGTGTTCTGGATTGATCTCGAAAATCGGCTTTGCAGTCGGTACTTCTTGGCCAACAGACTTTAGGATGCGTTGCATATTGATATTAAGCTCGTTCTCATCTGCAACAATGCATGCCGGTGACGTCGTCAAACGATGTGTGAATCTTGCTTCTTTAATACGTTCCCCCAAGGTTTGTTTGACATGTTCTAAAAGCCCTGTGAATTCACTCTCTGCTTTTTTAGCATCTTCGATTTCTTGTTTGTCTTCTAATTCTCCGAGGTCTAAAGAACCTTTCGCAACAGATTGCAAAGGCTTTCCTTCAAACTCGTTAAGATGAGAAACCAACCATTCGTCAATGCGATCGGAGAGGAGTAAAACTTCGATGCCTTTTTTCTTGAAGATCTCAAGATGTGGACTGTTTTTAGCCGCCAAGAAATTTTCAGCAGTGACATAGTAAATGTTCTTTTGCGCTTCCGGCATGCGTTTTACATAGTCAGAAAGAGTGACGTTTTGTTTGCTGTCTTCTTCAAAGGTCGTTGAAAAACGGAGCAATTTCGCGATGTTTTCGCGATTTTCATAATCTTCCGCCGGACCTTCTTTCAGCACTTTCCCGAACGTTTCCCAAAATTTTGCATATTCATCCGAGTGTTCTTGTGCAAATTTTTCTAACACGTTTAAAACCCGTTTGGTGACGGCCGAACGAATTTGTTTCACTGTTTTATTATTTTGCAAAATTTCTCGAGAGATATTTAAAGGCAAATCGTTGGAATCGATGATGCCTTTTACAAAGCGCAAATATCGAGGCAAAAACTGTTCGGCGTTGTCCATGATGAACACGCGTTTCACATAGAGTTTGAGTCCTCGTTGAAACTGCGGATTCCATAGGTCAAAAGGAGCGTGGGTCGGAATATAAAGCAGATTAATGTATTCCAGTTTTCCTTCGACTTTGTTGTGTGCCCACAAAAGAGGATCTTCGAAATCGTGTGCAATGTGCTTATAAAGAGTTTTGTAATCTTCCGGTTTGATTTGATTGCGCGGCAACGTCCATAACGCAGTGGCGCGATTGATTTGTTCCCATTCTTTTTTCTTTTCCGTTTTTTCATCAGATTTGTCGTCCGGTTCTTTAGTGACTTGCATCAAAATAGGAATGGCGATGTGATCAGAGTATTTCGTGATGATTTGTTTGAGCTTCCATTCATCGAGAAATTCTGTTTCGTCGTCTTTTAAATGCAGGATAATTTGTGTTCCGCGTAGAGGGTGATTGATGTTTTCAATGGTGTATTCCCCTTTGCCGTCAGATTCCCAACGTACGCCATGTTCTTCTGTCATGCCGGCTCTTCGAGAAATGACAGTCACTTTGTCGGCAACGATAAATGCAGAATAAAAGCCCACACCAAATTGACCGATGAGTTGAGAGTCTTTGGCTTGGTCTCCGGTGAGTGAAGAAAGAAATTCACGGGTTCCGGATTTGGCGATGGTGCCTAAATGCGCCACGATTTCATCGCGACTCATGCCGATGCCGTTGTCTTCGATCGTGATCGTTTTTTCTTTCTCATCAAAACTGATGTGGATTTTGATGTCCGGGTTATCTTCCAAAAGGGCTTCATCAGAGAGCGCTTCATATCGCAATCGATCGCATGCGTCGGAGGCATTAGAAATCAGCTCGCGTAAGAAGATTTCTTTATTGCTGTAAAGCGCGTTGATCATAAGGTGAAGCAGTTGATTGACTTCGGCTTGAAATCCCAATGTTTCTTTTTGTTGTGCAGTATCGGACATAAAAAACTCCTTTTCCGAAAAGGTTAAAAACAATCTTGATCTATATAAGGCATATCCTGAGCTTTTCAAATGTTGATATGAACTTTCTTAGGAATGGAACCGAATTATTTGTACAGCTTGGTGACAAATAGTGGCACTAATTGTCGGATCCATGATCGGAAAGTTTCCCTATGTTCTAGTTGCGTATTTCCAGATGGCGTCGACGATTTGTTGATAGCCTGTGCATCGGCATAAATTGCCTCGGATAGCGCTTCGGATTTGTGCACGGGTTGGGTGCGGGTTGGTGAGAAGAAAGGCATAGGCCGTGAGAATCATTCCGGGCGTGCAGAAACCGCATTGCACTGCGCCGCAATCGATAAAAGCTTGTTGTAAGAGATGCAAAGATCCATCGGCATTTGAAAGCCCTTCAACAGTGAGAACTTCTTTATCTACGATGTCTTTGACTTGTTTGCGACACGAACGGGTAGGGACGTTATTGACAAGCACTGTGCATGCACCGCAAGTACCAATTCCACAACCGCGCTTTGTTCCCGTGAAGTCCAGATCTTCTCGCAAGAAATCCAACAAATTTTTATCGAGATCCGTTTCTTGAAGCATCTTGGTTTGATGATTAATGGTTGTTTGCATGTTTGTGTTCTCGAGTTATGTGGTTTATTGCATTTGTAATCAAAAATTTGTTTTTTTCATTCCCCATCATTCACCCGTATCGGTAGATCGAAATATCGTTTTCCTGTTGCGTGATAAATCGCATTTGCGATGGCGGGTGCGGCGAGTTCTAAGGCGGGTTCTCCGATGCCTTTTGCTTTGGAGGGCGATAAGGGATCTGCATTTTCTACGATGATTCCAGTGATGTCTGGAATATCGGTGGCTCTAGGAAGGTGATAGCGATTGAAATTATCGCTGATGATTTTTCCATTTTTCACATCGAGCGATTCAAACAAGGCATAGCCGATGCCTTGTGTGATGCCTCCGTAAAACTGTCCTAACAACATCGGTGGATTAATGGCCTTTCCAACATCGTGCGCGGCAACGTAGTTCAATAACTTCACTTTTCCTGTTTTTTTGTGAACGCTTAGTTCAACGGCTTGGCATCCATACACCCATGTAAAATACGCATTGCCTTTCCCCGTCTCTTCATCCCAACTCACTTGTGGTGCTTGGAAAACTCCAAAAGCATAAGGGTAGGTTTGTTTTCGCATCATGTGTTGCATGGCTTCGCTCCAAGTGAGCTTGCTTGTTTTATCTGCGTTCCATAAGCAGTCGTTGGCAAAATGCACTTCATCCGCTTTGCAATGCAAAACATCTGCTAGTGTGTTGGCCATCAATGTTTTTAGATTTTGCGCTGCGATCGTGATGGCTCCTCCACCCATTAATGTCGCGCGAGAAGCAACAGTAGTTCCTCCGTCAGGAATGTTAGAAGTCGAAGCACGTCGATAACGAATGCGACGACGATCGATTCCGAGTGCATCGGCCAAAATTAACATCATGGCGCTTTCGCACCCTTGACCGTTTTCGTGCTGTGCTACTTCCAAGAGAATCGATCCGTCCCATTGCCCATTGATAATCGCTGAACAAAAGTCGAAACCTTCCGCACCTAAACTCATGCCGCGGTAACTCATGGCAAGGCCAATGCCGTAGAGCTCATTCGTATCTGATTTTCCAAACGAGCATTGTGTTCGCTTTTTGTCGTATTCGATTTCATGCACAACTTTCTGCAATACTTCACCCATGCTGACAGTGTGTTGATCTAATTTTTGTTCCGTGATGGTAGTGCTGCCTTGTCGCACGCGATTCTTTTCTCGAAATTCAATTTCAGAAAGGCCCAATTTTTCCGCGGCCATTTCCACCATTTGTTCGATGACAAAATTCATTTGTGGAGAACCAAAGCCGCGCATCGCTCCCGTGAAGTTGTGGTTGGTGTGCACACCAAAGGCATCGCAATGCACGTTGGGAACTTCGTAAGGGCCGCAGCATTGCACAGTGGAGCGCCAGGTGACCCAAGGGGTGACAGAGAGGTAAGCGCCGGCATCGGCAACGATGCGGCATTCTACGGCATTAATTTTTCCTGACTTTGTTACGCCCATTTTGTAAGCGACTTTGTAAGGGTGGCGTTTGTAACTTTCGCGAATGGACCATTCGCGATCGTAAGTCATTTTTACAGGCTTGCCTGTGAGCTTTGCAGCAAGGGCCGTGCGTGCACAGACGATGGCCGCAGTGTCGTCTTTGCCGCCGAAACCGCCGCCCATGGTGAGGTGAAATACTTCCACATCGGAGAGCGGCATAGCAAGCAATGCGGCTGTAAATCGGCGAGTCGAAAAGGGGTGTTGCATGCTGCCGTACACTTCCATGACGCCATCGGATCTAGGGTTGCATAGAGCACTTTCGGGTTCTAAATAACTGTGTTCAATGAATTGCGTGGTAAAACTTTTTTCGATGACGACGCTGGATTCTTGAAAGCCTTTTTCGATATTGCCGCGACGGATTTTGTGGTGATTCACGACGTTCGATTTTTTGGATTCGTGCACCAACGGGGAATTTGTTTGCATGGCTTCTTCGGTATCTAAAATCAATGGAAGAGGCGTTGCATCGAGTGTGACTTTCTTTGATGCATTGATCGCTTGTTCGCGAGTAGTGGCTATGACGAGCGCGATGACATCGCCGTGAAAACGAATCTTGTCGTGTGCAAAGAGGCAATAATCTTGTTCGATCTGCCCGTATTGCAATTTTCCGAGTACGTCTTTCCAAGTGATGACTTTGACGACGCCTTTCGATTGTTCTGCAGCCGTTGTATCAATGTGATTAATTTTGGCATGCACAAAATCGGTGTAGACCGGCACAGCATGCAACATATTGTGGAATTTAAGATCGTCCGCGTATTTCGCTTTTCCTGTGACTTTTGAAAGCGCATCGTTTCGGAAACAAAAAGCAGTGGTCGACATAAGATTGTTCCTTGAGGATTGGTAAGTTTGGAACGCGTGAGAATTTTCACATTTTTCCAACGTAAAATGTGATTATTTTCACGTTTCTCGATGTTTTATCATTTTAATCTTTCCTTAAGGTTTATCCGTTACCTTTCATATTTATAAAATAAATAAAAAAGTTGTAACGAATGTTTTCTGATTGGCAGTGTCCGTTTCTCTATGAATCTTCCCCTCGATTGACTCAGGAAATTGTGGGCGGTAATTCGTTGTTTGCCTTCAATTCACAAACGCTTATTTCTGAGAAAACTCAATCCTTTTGCGTTGCTGCGAATGCTGGAGAAATGGTTTCTAGAAAGAAAACGATCTTTTTGACGGATTGGACCGGGCTATATAGGGAACGTCAGGATTTTGTTCAACTGTTGCGTGATCTGTTATTCCACGGTTTTCAGATCTATACGAAAAGCGCTGTTCTTGAAGAGGACCAGCAAACTTACAGAAAAGTGACTTATGACAATCTGTATGAATGCATTACTCAAATAAAAGCGCCTGATCTTGTTGAACTGGAAGTACGACGTTTTTGTGAAAGCGAAAACTTGTCTCTCGATGAAGTGTATTTGGCGGATTATTTTGGAGTGGAAAGACTGTTTTTAAGAGGTGGCTTTGTTGTATTTCAAGAGACGAATTATTCATTCCTTAATCTCCCTTTTTTCTTATCTCTTCCTCTTGCCGAACAAGCTCAACTGAGTAGGGAATGCTTGCAAAAATCTCATATCGTTCTGAAAGGAACAGTAAAGAAAATATTGAATGAGGAAATGCTGCAACAAATAGAGTCCTGGCCAATTCTCGGTTTCTATTTGTTATCAGGAGCTGACCTACTCGTTCAACGCCTCTTTGTTGGTCAAAATCGAACACTTGAAGCGGTGGATTTGATCTCTATTCATCCCGAAACAGCCAAAAAACTTTTACCGAAGCTGGAATCTTCCGCTTCCCAAATATTGCATCTGAAAATTCGCGAAGTAGATATTCCATCGGATCAATGGCTCCGTTTTCATCGATTAAAATCGTTGCGTTTCATACCAAAGCTAAAACAAAACGATCAAAAAACTTTTATTCCTGATGGGTTACAAGAACTTTTTGTTGAAGCATCACTCGTGGGGGAGGGGATAGATACGAGACGATTGTGGGCGTTACGTTCTTTTTATTGCCATGAGATTTCTCTTTCTAATTTGGAAAAACTCAGTGAAGAAGCTCCGTTTTTAGAAACGTTAGTTATTCAATCGATTCAAGAGAATCGGTCAAATGCGTGTGCATTGCGTTTTCCTGAATTGCGGCGATTTCAAGCTAACGAAATATCTCCTAAGCATTTAAAAAACCTATCCGCACCTCGTTTAGAACGATTAGATGTTTTGAGTGTGCAAGGGGATGACGCTGACCATTTTCCCCATGATTTTAAAAATCTGTCTTGGTTATTTGTTCGAAACATCTCTGTTGTAAATTTGGTGCAATTTCTGAATGTTGCTTCGAATGTGGAATTGTTGAAGGTCAGTGTCGTTCATGGGGAGTGGTCACTCGCTTATTCGCTTTTGTTGTCAAACCTTCGTTTTTTGATGACTAACGATGTTCCAACGGAAGTTTTTGCACACCTCCTTTGTGCTGCGCCACACTTAGAAAAGTTTCAAATGGTTGGTGAAAGAATGGATGAATGGCCAACAACGCTTTCACCAAGGCTTCAACAATTAGGTGAGTTTGAATGTCAATTTATCTCTCCGGAAAAACTCAAAAAACTTTCAATGTGTGCTCCGAATTTAAAACGATTACAGATCGTTGCAGCAGATCAAAAATGGCCGAAAGGCATGTTTTCATTTGAAAAATTGCAGGATTTTGAATGTTACTCAATTGATTCGATCAATCTGGATCAAATACTCGATGCGGCTGCTCTTGAATTTCTGATCATTCAGTATCGCATTACAGGGGCATTGAATAGCTTGTTGGAAGAAAAAGTGAAAAGGACAAAGCATTATTTTTTCGCACTTCCTCAATCCGACGAGCGATATCTTGCTTCTAGTAGTCAGTTGGAAGCTACAGCCATTCATTCTAATAACACTTTAAATTCAGTGAATGCATTTGAGCCGAAGAAACATTCACAAATTTATTTTGAGAAACGCGATGTGTTTTTCTTTCAAAATTTATACAGCCCTTTTCTTCGTTTACGGTTTTATACGGTTGTGATTGAAAAAAAGGATGTTTTTTTTAAATCGTGTTCCTCAGTGTGGAGAGACCTTCATGTTTTAAAAAAGCCTTCGCTTTCTAATGGTTTATATATTGAAGAACAGATCCCTTTAAGGGGCGGTTACTGGACAATTCTTCCGACCAATTCGGTGGGTGATGAACTGGTTCGGGTGGTTTGTAAAAATGATGATGGCGATGAAGTGTCGTATCGCTTGCAATACGACAAAACCTTTCATTTGTATCGCATTCAAAGTCACGAAGATGTGCAATGTGAGTTTACCCTGCGTCGGCGTGAGAACGCTTTGTTAGTCGAAGCGGGCATAGAAAAGAGAAAGGCTCAAAGTGACGATTTGTCATCATTCATTCGTATTTTTAACGAAGCGTCTTCCTATCAGGCATTTGTCGATACTGTAAAAAAGAAAAATTTTTCGGATAAGGTGTCGTTGATTAAAGAACTGATGGCATACATTACGTACCTTCCAAACGACAAACCCATTCGAAAAGAACAGACCTCTTTCAACACGCTAAAATCAGTTGTTCGTGATGGCGGTGCTTGTCGTCACCGCATTTGGTTGTTCTGTGCAATTGCGTATGCACTCAAAGTGGATTGTCGATATGTGTCTAATAAAAGGCATGCATTTGCTGAATGGCGTCTTTCTTCTCGTCACTCCTACCAAACATGTTCTTTAGGCGGAGCGGGAAGAGGCATTTCTGAAGTCTTGATACAAGGAAATTCTATTTTCAAACCGAAGAGTGATTCTGGAAAAAGGTCTTCTTCCATCGAAAATGACACAAAATTTAGGAAGGATCACTTTCGAAGGTGAAAACCTATTGAGTTGCATGTCGATTCTTAACTACTACGCTCTAGTATGACATTGTGTTTTTACTCCAATGATTTATGAAGGAGAAAGGCTGTGGTTGTTTCAATGAAGACATCTAAATCTATTGCTTTTTTTGTGAGTAGTACGGGAGATACTCAATTAGCTGTGGATGCGGCCAAAATGTTAGCAAAAGAACATCTGTTTAAATGCTTCATAATTCCGTTAGCTCTTCCCGCGCTGAATTTCTTAAACAAGCAACCACTTGCTGAAAATTCTGATATTTCAGTTCTCCGTCTTTTTAATGATGAAACTATTGCTCGGGAAATTTTTGACGAATCAAAGATAAAAATCGCGAATGAGTTTTTAGAAGAGAAACAAATCGCTCATGCTTATATAGGGATGCCGTCGCCAATTAATGAAGCTAAAGCAATGCAATTAGCAGAAAAAATACAAATCCCTTCTACCTTTGTTTACGAATATATGTGCGCTCCGCCGGCGACACATCAGTTATGGAACCGCATGAATCTCTTATCCTCTAACCCTAACTTGTCTTTTGCATTCCCATTAAGGAGTGCTTTCGAAGAAGGCAACGCTTTTTCAAGCATAAAAGATAGATGTTGTGCGATTGGTCATCGAAGCCTCGATCCAAAGCCAGAAAATCTTGCTGGCAATTCTGATACCGACATTAAAGAAAAGTTAGGATTAAGTAGAGATCAAAATTTTGTTTTCGTTACTGGAACGACGCAGCCTCATGAGACTGATACTCAGTATTTAAATGTCTTATTAACTGAATTAGCTAAGCATCCAGGAATGTCTGTGCGATTTGGTATTCATCCTGGCGTTGCAGAGATAAATGATTACATGGGAAAAATATTGGATGTTTGTGAGCAACATGGAAATTTAGAGGGCCGTTTTAAAATTATTTTAACTTCTGGAGTTAAAAAGAAGTTATCCAGGGATGTGGTACAGACTTTATTAAATAGTGGTTTTGTTTTGGAAACGAATGTTGGGGGACCTGATGCGGCTAGTGCTGCCACTCATGTTGCTCAAGCGGTTGCTGGGGCATTACCAAACGTTGCTGTGATGGACGGTAAAGTGGTGCATGTCGGAGCGAGAGAACAATCTCATTTGCCTGCTGATTGGTTTGCAGACTCTGTAGCAACTTTCTTCAATCAAAGCACAGGTGCAAAACATACCCCGGAAGAATTAGGTTTAGATTCCGCTAAAACAGTAGCGCAGAATTTAGCTGACGAGATGTTGAAGTTAACGCCAAATATTCGGTGATTCGTTGATAGATTGTTTCTAAGAGATTGCTTGGCACGTGCAGCACAGAATTTATGCCCTGTTTATAGCCCTCCCTTCTAATCGCATCCTGGCTGTAAAAGCCGTATAGTCGCGCCCTTTTGTTTGAATATCCCTGAATCAATATGGCTAATATAAAAATACGTGGGGCGAGAACCCATAATCTGAAAAATATCGATGTAGAGATTCCTCGTGACCAATTGGTCGTGATTACGGGACTTTCTGGGTCCGGTAAATCGTCTTTGGCGTTTAATACACTCTATGCAGAAGGGCAGCGGCGTTATGTCGAGTCACTTTCTGCTTATGCGCGCCAGTTTCTTTCGATCATGGAAAAACCAGACGTCGATCACATTGAAGGGTTGTCTCCGGCAATTTCTATTGAGCAAAAAACAACATCGCATAACCCGCGTTCGACCGTTGGCACGATCACGGAAATTTATGATTACTTGCGATTGCTCTATGCCCGTGTGGGGCAGCCGCGTTGTCCAGAGCATCACACGCTATTGGAAGCGCAATCGGTGACACAGATGGTGGATGCTGTTTTGGCGTTGTCGCCCGATACCAAAATCATGTTGTTGGCGCCGGTTGTTCAGGAGCGAAAGGGAGAGTACACGCAGTATCTCGAACGCCTGAGAATGCAGGGTTTTGTGCGTGCTCGTATCGATGGGGATCTGTTCGAATTAGACGATGCGCCACTGTTGGATTTGCATAAGAAACACACGATTGAAGTCATTATTGATCGACTCAAAGTACGTGCAGATATTCGACAACGTTTGGCGGAATCTTTTGAAACGGCGCTGGCTTTGACGGATGGCATTGCGAAGGTGGCCTTTATTGAGGATCTTCAACAATCCGATTTAGTGTTTTCATCGAAATACGCTTGTTCGCTCTGCGGATATAGCTTGTCTGAATTAGAGCCGCGGCTTTTTTCTTTTAATAATCCCGTGGGGGCGTGCCCACAATGCGATGGGTTAGGCGTTAAACAGTTTTTTGATGAAGAGAAAATTATTACAGATGAGAACCTGTCGCTTGCGGGTGGCGCGATTCGTGGATGGGATCGTCGTAATTTGTATTACTTTCATTTGTTGTTATCGCTTGCCAAACATTATGGGTTCGATATCGAAGCGCCTTTTCGTTCTCTCTCTGCAAAGATGAAAAAACTGATTCTTTTCGGAAGTGGAAAAGAAAAGATTCGTTTTCGATACATCAATGAAAACGGTTCGTCGTATGAGAAGACGCAAACGTTTGAAGGCGTGATTCCTAATATGCAACGTCGTTTTCACGAAACGGATTCCGATGTGGTGCGTGAATCGTTGAGTAAATACTTAACCGTTAAAACGTGCGAACAATGTCATGGCGCGCGTTTGCGTATAGAAGCGCAGCATGTGTTTGTACAGGAGACCAACCTTCCAACGGTTACGGCTATGCCGATTAAAAAAGCGCATCAATTTTTGTCAGAGGTGAAGCTTTCGGGGCATCGCGGTGAAATCGCAGCCAAGATTTTGAAAGAGATCGGAAACCGATTGCTGTTTTTGATTAATGTTGGGTTGGATTACCTCACGTTGGATCGAACAGCTGAGACGTTGTCGGGAGGCGAAGCGCAGCGCATTCGTTTAGCAAGTCAAATTGGTGCGGGTCTTGTTGGGGTGATGTATGTGTTGGATGAGCCGTCTATTGGGTTGCATCAACGCGACAACCAACGGTTGTTGAATTCGTTGCGGCATCTTCGAGATCTTGGCAATACGGTGATCGTGATTGAACACGATCAAGAAGCGATTCTGACGGCGGATCATGTGCTTGATTTGGGGCCGGGCGCAGGTGTGCACGGCGGGTACGTTGTGGCACAAGGAACGCCCAAGGACATCATGAACAACGCGAATTCTTTGACGGGACAATATCTGTCCGGGGCGAAGAAAATTGCAGTGCCGGATCAACGAGTGGCTTATGACAAAAAGCAGACATTAAGGTTGTTAGGAGCCGAGTGTAATAACTTGAAGAACATCGATGTGGCCATTCCTCTGGGGTTGATGACTTGTATTACAGGGGTTTCAGGCTCCGGGAAATCCAGTTTGATGAATGACACGTTGTACCCGATTACGGCGAGACGTTTGAATAATGCTTCGAGTTTGCAGGAAGGGCGTTATCGAGCGATCGAAGGGTTGGATCTTTTAGATAAAGTGGTGGCGATCGATCAAAGTCCTATCGGGCGCACGCCTCGATCGAATCCCGCGACTTATACAGGGCTTTTTACGCCGATTCGCGATTTGTTTGCTGCAACGCAAGAAGCTCGTGCGCGTGGTTATAAGCCAGGGCGTTTTAGTTTCAATGTGAGAGGGGGGCGTTGTGAGACGTGTCAGGGCGATGGGCTGATTAAAGTCGAAATGCATTTTTTGGCGGACATGTATGTGACGTGCGATACCTGTAAAGGGAAGCGATACAATCGAGAGACGCTCGATATCATATATAAAGGAAAAAACATTTACGAAGTGCTTGAGATGACCGTTGAGGAAGCGCGAGAGTTTTTCGATGCGATTCCGATGTTGGCTCGTAAATTGCAGACGCTGATTGACGTTGGGTTGTCTTACATTCATCTCGGTCAGAGTGCGACGACGTTGTCGGGTGGAGAAGCACAGCGTATTAAGTTGTCTCGAGAGTTATCCAGGCGTGATACGGGAAAAACACTTTATTTATTAGATGAACCGACCACTGGTTTACATTTTCATGATGTGGCGCAGTTGCTCTCTGTGTTGCACGATTTGAGGGATCGTGGAAATACAATCGTGATTATTGAGCACAATTTGGATGTGATTAAAACGGCAGATTGGGTGATTGATTTGGGACCCGAAGGCGGTGATCAAGGCGGTCGAGTGATCGCGACGGGAACGCCGGAAAAGGTGGCGGAGTGTAAGCGCTCTTACACAGGTCAATTTTTGAAAGAGGTTTTGTAGGGACGCGTCATCCCCGCGAAAGTGGCCTGTCGTCATCCCCGCGAAAGTGGCCTGTCGTCATCCCCGCGAAAGTGGCCTGTCGTCATCCCCGCGAAAGTGGGGATCCAGAAAATAAATAAAACTGGATTCCCGCTTTCGCGGGAATGACGAGAAAAGCGCGGGGATGACGAGTAATTTTAAGGAACAAGTATGTCGAAGCTTGATGATGAAATAAAAAAACGCTGCACGTTTGCGATTATTTCGCATCCGGATGCGGGAAAAACTACCTTGACTGAAAAGTTTCTTTTGTTTGGTGGAGCCATTCAATTGGCGGGTTCTGTGAAAGGGCGGAAGGCTGCGCGGCATGCGACGTCGGATTGGATGGAGTTGGAAAAACAGCGCGGGATTTCTGTGACGACGAGCGTGATGCAATTTCCGTATCAAGAACGGATTGTGAATTTATTGGATACCCCCGGGCATGCCGATTTTTCTGAGGATACTTATCGGACGTTAACGGCCGTGGATTCTGCTCTGATGGTGATTGACGGGGGCAAGGGCGTTGAATCGCGTACCGTGAAATTGTTGGAAATTTGTCGCATGCGACAGACGCCAATTTTGACGTTTATCAATAAATTCGATCGCGATTGTTTGGAACCGATTGCGTTGTTGGATGACATTGAAAACGTGCTCCATATTCGATGTGCACCGATCACGTGGCCGATCGGGATGGGAAAAACATTCAAGGGGATTTATCACTTGGCTCAAGACCGAGTGGTTCTTTATACCTCTGGGAAAGGCGATCGCATTCAAAAGTACAAAGTGATTCAAGGGTTGATGAATGAGGAATTAGATGCTGTCTTGGGTTCGCAAGCAGTGGAGTTTCGTGAAGAGATTCAGTTGGTGAAAGGGGCGAGTCATGCGTTTGATTTGGAAGCTTATTTAAAAGGTGAAATAACTCCTGTGTTTTTCGGTTCAGCGATCAATAATTTTGGTGTGCGTGAGTTGTTAGAAGAGTTCGTAAAAATTGCGCCGGTTCCTCAATCATGTGAAGCATTAGAACGTGTGGTGCAGCCGGATGAGGAAAAATTTACGGGGTTTGTTTTTAAAATTCAGGCCAACATGGATCCTAATCACCACGATCGTGTGGCGTTTATGCGTATTTGTTCGGGGCATTACGAACAAGGCATGAAGTTTTTTCACTGTCGCTTGGGTCGCTCGATTTTGTCTTCGGGGGCGTTGACGTTTATGGCGAGTGAACGTGAACAGGCAGAGGAGGCTTGGCCGGGAGATATTATTGGTGTGCACAATTACGGGACGATTCAAATTGGCGATACTTTTTCGCAAGGGGAAAAGTTGCAATTTGTTGGGGTTCCTTATTTTGCACCGGAGTTGTTTCGTTTGGTGCGATTGAAAGATCCATTGAAGCTAAAAGCTTTGCAAAAAGGGTTGATTCAATTGTCTGAAGAAGGTGCGACACAAGTGTTTCGGCCGCTCAAGAACAATGAATTGATTTTAGGGGCTGTGGGTGTGTTGCAGTTTGATGTGGTGGCGTATCGGTTGAAGCATGAATACAACGTGGATTGCGGTTATGAAAATGTGAACGTCGCATTGGCGCGATGGGTAGAGTGTGGGGATAAGAAGAAGCTGGAGGAGTTTAGGAATCGTGCGTTTGATTATCTGGCGCTTGATGGCGCAGATCGATTGATTTATTTGGCGCCGACACGTGTGAATTTGAATTTGGTACAAGAACGCTGGCCGGATGTGAAGTTCTTCGAGACCCGCGAAGTGAGTTCGCACGTTTAATTGAATTCTCGATATCGAGCAAACGTAGAGACGTGATTTATCGCGTCTTTTACAAGAAATTATTTAAGGAAAAACAGTCATGATTGAGATGAATCCTATGCGGGAGAGTATTCGTGATTTCAAAGCTCGGGTTAACGAGCTTCGGGGGTATCTTTGACGTCGATATCAAGCGTGAACGTTTAGAAGAAGTGAATCGCGAGTTAGAGGCGGAGGATATTTGGTCGCGTCCGGAGCAAGCGCAGGCGTTGGGCAGAGAGCGTGCGATGTTAGAGGGTGTGGTCGATGAGATTCAGTCTTTAGAGGAAGGGTTGAGTGATGCCAGTGAGCTTCTGGATTTAGCGGCGTCTGAAGATGATGAGAGTGCGGCGGTTGCTGTGCGTGCGGATCTTTTAAAGATGGAGTCGCGATTAAAGGCTTTGGAGTTTAAGCGGAAATTTTCGGGCGAGATGGATGCGAACAATGCGTATCTCGATATTCAATCGGGTTCCGGGGGGACAGAAGCACAAGATTGGGCTGAGATGTTGTTGCGCATGTATCTTCGGTTTGGTGAGCGACGTGGTTTTAATACGGAGCTGATTGAAGTGTCGGCAGGGGAAGTGGCTGGTATCAAAAGCGCGACGATCAAATTTGAAGGCGAGTACGCCTACGGGTGGTTGCGAACGGAGACAGGGATTCATCGCTTGGTGCGTAAGTCGCCGTTTAATGCAAACAACAAGCGGCAAACGTCGTTTGCATCGGTGTTTGTTTATCCTGAGGTAGACGATCGAATTGATATTGAGGTTAATCCTGCTGATTTACGGATCGATACCTATCGTGCATCGGGTGCGGGTGGTCAGCATGTGAATCGCACGGATTCCGCGGTGCGCATTACGCATATTCCAACGGGTGTTGTGGTGCAGTGTCAAAACGAACGTTCGCAGCATAAAAATAGAGCTCAAGCGATGAGCCAATTGCGAGCGAAGTTGTATGAACGCGAGTTGAAGTCGAGACAAAAGGAGCAGCAAGCGCTAGAGGAAACAAAGTCGGACATCGGTTGGGGAAATCAAATTCGCTCGTATGTGTTAGATGAATCGAGAGTAAAGGATCTAAGAACCGGCTATGAAACAAGAAATCCAAAACCAGTACTAGACGGCGATCTAGACAATTTCATAGAAGCTAGCCTCATGTTAGGGCTGGAGTAATAGAGGGTGATCGAAATCGTTTTGTTCAGACGTTTTTTCTGGAAATAAACTTTTAAACGATGAATGATTTTTCTGTTTTTCTGTTGTTTTCGGCAGGATAGCTTCATCATCATTAGTGTCTGATTCTGCATATGAATCGTCTGTCTCATATCCCGACACTTGATCTAATAATGAAAGTGTTTCTGTCTTTTTCCCTTCCAATAGCTGCTCGGAAATATCAGCAGAGTTAACAGCATCTTTTTGCTCTCTTAATAAATCATCACCAGATGTCGCAGAAGAGATACTACTGCGCCTTGATGAAGAGCTGGAGTCAGTTAGTGGCTCTGACAGTAGTGCGCTGTTTCCTTCATCTGAAGATGAATAGTTGGAGTCAGTTGGTGGCTCTGACAGTAGTGCGCGGTCTTCTTTATCTGAATTTGAGGCGAGATCAGGCTTTTCCCATTTTTGTTTTTTATCCTTCATCAAGGACCGAAAGATCTCGGTAGAGTCAACGACCTCAGCATCAAAAGACTCAAAGATTTTTTTAAACGGATTAGCATTGTCATCCAACAATGGATGCGTTGCTGTTTTTTCAAGTTTTAATTCTTTTATAACGGAGGGCTCGCATGTCCGTAACGCGGTTTCTATTTCAAGGATTTCTTTTTTGTCCTTTTCAATTAATTCTTCCGTTTCTACGGTTTCTTTGACGGTTTCTTTGACGGTTT
>Ga0180009_10003207_pt1 | contig 18733 bp, 14 predicted proteins | sample OS_PC_MetaG_FD_123537 | JGI IMG/M metagenome (GOLD analysis project Ga0180009, IMG submission 123537) | Groundwater microbial communities from the Aspo Hard Rock Laboratory (HRL) deep subsurface site, Sweden - OS_PC_MetaG | ecosystem: Environmental > Aquatic > Deep subsurface > Groundwater... | reverse complement strand
CGTTGGTCATGGGCGTGGCCAGCGGCCAGCCGGCCAAACCGGAATGGGTGCCCCTGCTGAAAGGCGAGATGCTGCCCGGGACCCACTGGCAGGTGATCTGCGTGGGCCGCAAGGAGGTCTGGGACCTTCAGCGCAAGGCCCTCGAGGAAGGCGGCAACGTGCGCACCGGCCTGGAAGACACCTTCTATCTGCCCAACGGCGACCGGGCCGGCAGCAACGGGGAACTGGTCGAAGCGCTGGCCAAAATCACCCGGGAGGTGGGCCGGGAGATCGCCACGGCCGAGGAAGCCCGACGGATACTGGGACTGAAATAATCACCGCCGCCCGGGCCGACGTTTGATCGTACCGTGCCCGGAGGGCGCTAAGGAGTCATTCATGGGAAAACCTGTATTGCGAACCAAACTATGCGACATCCTGGGCATCGAGTACCCGGTTCTGTCCGCGGGCATGGGACCGAGCCTGATCGGCGAAAAGACCGGAGCCCCGGTCGAACTGGTCGTGGCCGTCTCCGAAGCGGGCGGCTTGGGCGTGCTGGGGGCCAGCGGCTTCACCGTGGAAGAAATGCGGGACGCGATTCGCGAAATCCGTTCCTTGACCGACAAACCCTTTGGCGTGGACCTGCTGCTGCCCCAACAGCAGGTCATGGAGGGCGACCACGTCCCCGAAGGTCCCCAGTCCCTTCCGATCATGGAGCTGATTAAAACGCTCCCTCGGGCCCACTACGAGTGGATCATGAACGTCAAGGCCGAGTTCGGGCTTCCGGATATCGACACGGAAATGAAGCTGAACACGACCATATACCGGCCCCTGGCAGCGGTCCGGGCCTGCATCGAGGAAAAGGTGCCCCTTTTCTGCGCCGGCCTGGGAAACCCGGGCTTCATGGTCCCTCAGGCCCATGAGGCCGGCATGAAGGTGCTGGGAATTACCGGCAACACCAAAAACGCCAGGCGCCTGGCCCAGTCCGGCGTGGACCTCGTCGTGGCCCAGGGTCACGAAGGCGGCGGGCACACCGGCCGCATCGGGACCATGGCCCTCTTGCCGCAGGCCATCGACGCGGCCGCCCCCACGCCCCTGCTGGCCGCAGGAGGCATCGGTGACGGCCGGGCCCTGGCCGCTTCGCTGGCCATGGGCTGCATCGGCGTCTGGGTCGGAACCCGGTTCCTGGCCACCCGGGAAGGCGGGGCCCTGGAAATCCAGAAACAAAAGATACTCGAGGCCGCGGACGAGGACACGCGAAGGACATACTGGTACACCGGCAAGACCTCCCGGGCCACCTACAACAAGCTCCACGACCGGCTGGACCAGTCCGGATTGGACCCCCTGCCCTTCCCCACCCAGGTCCTCTTCTCCTCGGCCGTTGTCGACATGTTCAACAAGGCTGGCCTGACCGAGTTCATGGGACCCTTCGCCGGCCAGGTCGTGGGCCTCATCGACGAAATCAAACCGGCCGCCCGCGTCCTCGAGGAAATGGTCGAGCAGGCCGCCGATATATTGTCACGCAAGCTCCCGGAGAGCGTCACCGCGTCCGTTTAATTCTGAGCCGGTCCTGGCCGTACCTCGGACAACATGATCGAGGTACGGTCAAAAAGACAGCCTTGCGCCCATTGATCCGGCCGTTCACTTCGGTGTCCGGCCGGGTCGGGGCGCCTGGAACATGACGCGAACGAGACCTGGAACACCAGGCTCAACCCGCTATAATGACTGCGAAAACATCCCCCGTTAAGCCTGCCGCTCTCCAAGGGATTAAATTTTTTTTCCAACCGGCATTTTTTTTAAACCCCGTCAGCCAGCCCGTGCGTAATAACTAATAGCCTTCCCACTCGGGGCGCTCATCGAAAAAAAGGGAAAATTGGGGTATTGGGTTGAACCGTCTCGGATGGGGAACTATCTTTGAACCAGGGGAAGGGTGAAGGTTAGGCTGCCGGAGGTCGAATGCAGAAAGTAGAAAACAATACGCGGCAAAGGCTCGATCAAAGCGGCTTCACAATGGAAGTGTCCGAGTTGATGCTTTCCCAACCTGAGGAGGTGTTTTCTTCCGATATGGAGATGCGCGAGCCGGAACGGCCGGTGGCATCGTACAACTCGGAAGAAGTAATTTCCCCTTATTTCAAGGAGATGAAGAAAATTCCGCTACTCAAGCCGGAGGACGAGCAGCGACTGGGCAAGCGGATCAAGGACACCCAGGCCGATCTGCTCAATCTGGCCCTGAGCGTGCAGACCACCTTTGTGCCGCTCCGGTCCTTCCAGAAGATGCTGCGCCAGTGGCGGCGAAAGAAAAAGAACTCTCGCGAACCCATCGAGTTCGTCTTCAAGGAACTGGACCGGATTATCGACGTCATCCGGGACCTGGACCGCCCCGGCCTGGAACTGGTCGCGTTCAACGGCCAGGCCAAAATGCTTCGAGCCGAACTGGCCGAGGCCATGGGAGAAATGGTCAAGGCCAACCTTCGCCTCGCGGTCAGCATCGCCAAGCGGTACGCCCGCAAGGGCCTGCCTCTGCCCGACCTGATCCAGGAAGGCAACCTGGGTCTGATGAAGGCCGTGGCTCGTTTCGACTACACCACGGGCAACCGCTTTTCGACCTTTGCCTCCTGGTGGATTCGTCAGACCATCTCCCGGGCCGTCTGCGATCAAGGCCGGACCATTCGGGTGCCGGTCCACTTTCAGGAGATTCGCAACCAGTTCTACCGGGCCTTTTTCGATCTGCTCAAGGAACTGGGCCGTGAACCGAGTCCGGCGGAAATCGCCGATCGTTCGGGTCTGGGCGTGGACAAGGTCATGATCATTTTTCAGATGAGCCGGGAACCGGTCTCCCTTGAAACGCCCATCAGCGAGGACGGGGACCGATTGGGCGATCTGATCGAAAACCGGGACGCGGTCTCGCCGCTGGAGGCCGTCCAGGAAACCGAGCTGCTCAGCCTGACGGAAGCGGCCATGGCCGCCCTGAGTGAGCGCGAGCGCCAGATTCTTTCCATGCGCTTCGGCCTGGGCGACCTGGGCCCCTGCACCCTGGAAGAGGTCGGCCAAAGCCTGAACATCTCCCGGGAACGGGTCCGGCAACTCGAGAAACGGGCCCTCAACCGTCTCCGCCAGTCCCCGGAACGGCGGAAGATGAAGAGCTATTTCAGAGGTTAGGCCGGCTCCGACGGATCCCGACGCGAGTTAATGTGAACCGGTCCGCCCCGTGCGGGCCGGTTTCCGTTCGGGCCGGCCGGGGTCATGGCCTTTCCGTTCATTTTCCATATTCTTATTGAAAGACCATCCTGTTTTCTGTACAACATGGTCCACGGGCCGCAACCCGATTTTTTCCGCCGTGGGAACACGTGAGCGATATCAAAAGCACCAGCGTCCTGGATTTGATCGGCCGGACTCCCCTGGCTGAGATCAAAAGGCTCAACCCGAACCCCCGCGTCACCGTTCTGGCCAAGCTGGAATTCTTCAATCCCGGGGGGTCGGTCAAGGACCGCGTTGCCAAGTCCATGGTCGAGGCGGCCGAACAAAGCGGCGAGCTGACCCGGGACAAGACCATTATCGAGGCCACCAGCGGCAACACCGGCATCGGTCTGGCCGTGGTCGCGGCCCTCAAGGGCTATCGGCTGGTTCTGACCATGTCCGAATCGGCCAGCATGGAACGCCGTCAGATCGTAATCGCCCTGGGGGCTGAAATCCTTCTGACTCCGGGTCATCTGGGCACGGACGGCGCCATCGAGGAGGCCTACCGGCTGACCCGCGAGCATCCGGACCAGTATTTCCTTCCGGACCAGTTCAACAATCCGGCCAACATCGACGCGCATTATCAGGGGACCGGCCTGGAAATATGGGAACAGACCGGCGGCCTGATCGACGTCTTCGTCGCCAGCATGGGCACAACCGGCACGCTGATGGGCTGCTCGAAACGCCTCAAGGAAATGAACCCCAATATCCGGGTCGTCGGGGTCGAGCCCTACCTGGGCCACAAGATTCAGGGCCTGAAAAACCTGAAGGAATCGTACGTGCCCGGCATCTTCGACCGGGCCCGGATCGACGAGCTGGTCAACATCGACGACGAGGATGCCTACGAAACGGCCAGACGGCTGGCCCGCGAAGAGGGCCTTTTCGTGGGCATGAGCTCGGGCGCGGCCATGCACGTGGCCTTGAACATGGCCCGGGACATGGAACGTGGCGTGGTGGTCGCCGTTCTGCCCGATACCGGCGAGCGCTACCTGACCACCTCCCTGTTCGTCGCCAAGGAAAAAACGTCTCTGGTCTTCTACAACACGATGACCAGTCGCAAAGAGGACTTCCGCCCGATCAATCCGGGCCGCGTCGGCATGTACTCCTGCGGTCCGGCCTTGTACTCCACCAAGCAGGTGGCTACGTACCGGCAACTGGTTTTGGCCGATCTTTTGAAGCGCTATCTTGTTTGGCGGGGATTACAGGTCACCCATGCCCTCAATCTGGTGGACATCGACGACCGGACGATCAAGGCCTCGGGCGAAGCCGGCGAAGACCTGAAGGTCTTCACCGAGCGGTATTTTCAGGAGTTTTTAAGCGACTGCCAGGCCCTGGGCGTCAAACCGGCGGACAAGTACCCCCGAACCAGCCAACACGTCGACCACATGGTCTCCCTGGCCCACAAACTGGCCGAAAAAGGCCTGGCCTACGAAAAGCTCCGCTCCCTGTACTTCGACATCTCCCGTTTTCGGGATTACGGCAAGCTGTCCGGCGTGGACCTGTCCAAGATTCGGCTGGGCAAGACGGTGGACCTGGACGTTTACGAAAAGGAAAATCCCCGCGACTTCACCCTGTTCAAACGGTCGACCCTGCCGGAACTCAAGCGGGGGCTGTACTACCAGACGGAATGGGGATCGGTCCGGCCGGGCTGGCACATCCAGTGCGCCACCATGGCCACCCATGCCCTGGGCAACCAGTTCGACATCCACACCGGCGGCCGGGACCTCAACTTTCCCCACTATGAGAACGTCAACGCCATCGGCGAGGCCGCCCTGGGCCACTCTCCGGCCCGGTACTGGGTTCACAGCGAGCTGGTTCTGGTGGACGGACAGAAGATGTCCCGTCGGGCCGGCAACGCGCCGACCATCAAGGAACTGCTGGCCGAAGGCTATTCCGGACGGGCCATACGATACTGGCTCCTGTCCACCCACTATCGCAAGCCCCTGACCTTCAGCCGCGGCCGTCTGAACGCGTCCGCCAAGACCCTGGCCCGGATCGACGAGTTCACCGCCCGTCTCCGGACTGTTCCCCCCGGGCGGGGCGCGTCGGAAATGGACCAACTCATTTACGACCTGAGACAAGGGTTCAAGGAGTCCCTGGACGATGATCTCAACGTGGCCGGCGCCCTGGCCGGCCTGTTCGAGTTCCTGCGCAAGGTCAACGCCCTTCTGGACGACGGCCTGCCGAACCGGGAGAATATCGACCAGACCTGGGAACTCCTGTCCCAAATCAACGAGGTCCTGGGGATCATCAAGTTGGAGGAAGCGTCTTTGGATGAGGAATCCAGGCGGCTCCTCAGGGAGCGGGAAACGGCCCGCAAGGCTCGGGACTGGCCCCTCGCCGACCGGCTGCGGGACGAACTGCTGGCCCGGGGCATCAAGCTGATCGACACCCGCTCGGGAACGCGCTGGCAAAGAACCTGATGCGGGTCTAGTCCCGGCCCTCCCCCAGATCGAGCCATTCGGGCAGTGTTTCGCAGATTTTCCGGGCCGCATCCGCTGATAAATTGATGGCGTCCCGTTTGCGGAAAACGCCGTTGTACTTCTGGTAGCGCCTCAACCCGGCCTTGGGCTGACCGAATTCGCCCGTCTTTCGGTCCCGTTCCCGATATAGAAAAAGGATGGAAGTCCAGGCCCCCCGGTTGAGCACGACCTTGTCCAGCTCTTCGATGACCAGGATGCCTTCCTCTTCATAGGAAATAGTTATTTCATCTATTGTTTCAGCCATTTAAAATACTCCCATCATATATCACACCGGCCGTAACACCAACCGGCTGAATCGATCCCGGCCGTCCGGCCCTAGTCGCCGGCCGCGCCGACAAAACAGCCGCCGCCACCGCCTCCACCGCCGCCACCGCCTCCGGCGGCCCCACCGGAGCCCGTCGTGGGCGTATCGACCGCGCCGGGCGGGGCCGGCGGCAGTTCCATGCCGGCATACGATGCCCGAGACGATACCCCGCGGGTGAAGGTTGCGGCCGTATCCAGAAAAACCAGGGTGATCGTGCCCGAGGTCAGGTTTTTGATCCAGGCGCCCTCGCCGGGGTCCAGACCGGTCAGAGGAATATACGTTCCTTCATACCCCCACAGGGCCTGTTGGGTGAAGGTGTTGCTTCCGGAAAGCAGATAATACCAGGCCGTCTGTGTATCGGTCACGATGGCCCCTTCCAGGTCCAGGGTGTGGCTGTACGGGTTGCAGACCTGGTTCCAGCCCGGGGCCAGCTCGATCCCGATGGCGCCGAGACCGTCGATTCCCGCCAGGGTCGAGCCGGTGATCCGGTAACCGGCGAACGTGTGGTTCAACCCGTCCCGGAACAGGAACCACATTCCCATTCCGGCAAAAGGCGTCCCGAGATTGGGGTATTCCAGGTACGTTCCCGTGATCGGGTTCCAGCGGCCGATACGCTCCCGGGTCGCGTCGTACGGACCGATAACCGGGCCGAGGATGTCCTCGATGGTCAAGGATGCCGCCTCGAATTTGAGCGGCATGCCGCCCATCCGGTAGGCTTCGGCCGTCGAACCCGGCGGCGATATCGCGGTGTACGAATCGGCTTTCCACATGGCCTTGGTCACACCCCGGTTGGCCGTGCCGATCAGGTACCCGCCGGCCATGGGGTCCGTTTGATTCGAGCCGGCGTAGTACATTTTTTGCATTTCGCCTTCAGTGAAAATATACGGATTGGACACGTGCCGGGTTTCGAAACCCACCGACCCGGCCGGCCCCCACCAAGGAGAGTCCTGCTCGGTCCAGGGGGCATGTGGAATGGACCCCCGGTTCCAGGTGATCCCGTCCGTGGATCGGGCAACGCCGAATTTTCCCGGCGAGCCGTGGGCCGCATAGGCCATGACGTACTCTCCCCCGGCATATCGGACCGTACAGTCGAAAACGCTCGCTTCCCATGTGTCGGGCAGGGCGGCCAGGACCCGTCCATGCTTGGTCCAGTTGATCCCGTCCGAACTGGTGGCATGGCCGATATGCCAGTTCGAGCCGTCATTGCCGGCGTACCACATCATGTAAAGGTCGCCGTTCCGAATGACGGAGCAGGGCGAAACCCCCTGGGCATCCCAGGTCCCGGCCGTGGGAGCGAGGACCGCCGTGGGGTGGGGCGTCCAGGAAAATCCGTCCGTCGAGGTGTAATACAGCCCCCGCCACTCCGAGCCGGACTGGGCCCCCGTGGCCCACAACTGCCAGCCGTTCGGGTTGCGGATGACCACCGGCCGAAAGACGCCATTGTTGTTGTATGGCGGCACGCCGCCCTTGGGAATGATCAGGCCGCCTCCGGAGGCGTACCGGGTCCAGGCCAGACCGTCTTCGCTGTAAGCCAGGCCGATCTGGCCCTCGGTGTCCGATCCCACCCCGGTGTAATACATCCAATAATATGAGCCGGATGCGGATGTTCGATGGATGACGTGGGGGTCCATGACCGAACACTCGTCAAACTCGCCCGCCCGGGGGGTCAGAACGGTCCCGCGGCGCTCCCATTCGGTCGGATGGCCTCGGACCACCTTGACGGTGCGGGGAGACCCATAGCGGGAATAGGAGACGAAGGCCTGGCCTTTGTCATTGACGGCGATGCTGGGGTAATAGTAGCGGTCGTATCCATTCCAGTCGTCCACCGGAAAGTTCATGGAAAACAGGTCCACCCGGGACGAAAATGCGAAATAGACGCCGCCCCGGTACGGGTCGATCCGGTTGTCATGCCAGGCCAGGAACATGCTCGGCCCCTCGGAAAAACCGGAGTCGGCCGGAAAGTCCTGGACGCGCAAGGAGGGGTACTGGCACTGGACGTTGTCGCTTTTGTCGTTGGCCGTGTCGTCGACCTGGGTCTGGGTGGTCCACGTCGCTCCGCCGTCCGAAGACCTGGACAGATAGATATGGTTGAGAGAGCTGACCGCCGGCGCCTGCCAGGCGACGTACACGGCGTTCGAGGCATCCGTGTCCACCACCGGGGCCAGTTCCGCGTTGGAGTATCCGGAAAAAGGACTGTTGATCATGGCCGGGGTCGACCATGTCGAACCGTCCGTGGTTTGTGAATAGTAGACCGCGCGTTGCCCTCGCGAGACGCTATAGTCGTCCCAGACCACATGGGTCCCGCCGCTGCCGTCCACGGCCACGTCCACGTTGACGTTGCCCGAGGTCACGTTGGTCGTCTGGACCTTGGACTTGGTGAAGGTGGTCCCGCCGTCCGTGGAATGGGCTACCCAGACTTCGTTGACGCCGGAATTGCCGCGCCACCAGGCCAGGGCCACCGTATCGCAGTGGGCGTCGATCCGGGGCAGGTCGCTCATTCCGGGGTCCGTATCCGTCAGGCTGACCTGGTGAGGGAAGGTGGCCCCCCCGTCGGTCGATCGGGAGTAGTAGACCTGGGGCTGGCCGGTGCGGTAGTCGACATGGCTGAGATGCTGCCTCGGCGTCGTGCAGTCGGTCGCGACGAAAGACGGCCGAAACTGATTGGCCGAGTAGGGCGAAATCTGCACCGGCGTCGACCAGGTCCCAGCTCCGTCGCTCGACCGGGTCAGGAACACGTTCTTGAACGAACCGTTATAGTCCACAAAGGCCTGATAGACGGTCGAACCGGAAACCCACAGCCCCCGGGTATAGGCGGTCTGGTCGTAGTTGGCTGGGTCGGGGATGGGAATGGGGTAGTTGTTTCCAAAGGAATAGTTGGCCGCCGCCCAGGCCGGAACCCGGTCGAAGGCCAAGGCGATCATCAAGGCAGTTCCCAGCAGGACCACCGCCGTGAGCCGGAGCGGCCAAAGGCCCCGTCGCCACAGGTGATTCGGTCGAGCCATATGCCCCTCCTCCCCCAAAAGTACCAAACTGAAAAACCCTTGCCGGAAGACCTCGGGCCGGCCGACAGGCTCCTGTCGGCTACGGCCCGCGGCCCGATCACTATAAGTAAAAGATATTATATAATAAACACGAATAAATCAAGTAAAAAGCACGATCAGACCCGCTTAGGCTTTCCTTCGACCCGCCTTGGCCCCGCCAATTCCCCGTCCTTCCGATAATATGGGCAAGCTGCCCGTATATCGCCTGAAACCGGTCTCACGGCCTTGACAACCACCATGGTCGAGCTTAACGTTAGCTTAGCACTCTTCCAGATCAAGTGCTGCCGGATATCGAGGTTGAAATTCATGAGTATCGAACTGGGCCAAAGAGAACGAAAAATACTGGAAGCAGTGGTTCGGGACTACATCCGGACCGCGGAACCAGTGGGTTCGAGGACCCTGGCCCGGCGTTACAAGCTGGACATTTCGCCGGCCACCATTCGCAACGTCATGTCCGATCTGGAAGACTTCGGCCTCCTCTCCCAGCCCCACACCTCCGCCGGCCGCGTGCCCACCGAAAGCGGGCTCCGGTTTTATGTGGACTCCATCCTGGAGTTCCGGCGGCTTTCGGACAAGGACCAGGAGGCCATCCAGCAGGAGATATCCCGCACCACGCACGAGGCCGAGCAGCTCATCCGCAATGCCTCCCGGGTGCTGTCCTCGGTGGCCAAACACATCGGCCTCATCTCGGCCCCCCGCTTCTCTTCCCTGGCCCTCCGGCAGCTTCAGTTCGTGCGGCTCAGCGACCGGCTGATCCTGGTCATCCTGGTGGGGGAGTCCGGCCTGATCCAGAACAAGCTGATCGAGGTGGAGGAGGACCTGAGCCAGGACGACCTGGACCGCTTCAACCGTTATCTGAACGAGACGCTGGAAGGCCTGACCATCAGCGAGATCAAAAAGCGCATTGTGGAAGAAATGCGCAAGGAAAAAAACCAGTTCGACCAGATGCTCACCAGGGCCCTGGCCCTCAGCCGCAAGGTGTTCGAGCAAGAGACCGTGGAAGAGAACCTATACGTGGACGGCCAGATATACCTCCTGGACTACCCGGAATTCGCGGACGTGGATACCATGAAGTCCATATTTCGGGCCTTCGAGGGGAAAAGCATCCTGATGTCGCTCCTGGACAAAACCATGCACGCGTCCGGAGTCCAGATATTCATCGGCTCCGAAACCGAACTCGCCGAAATGGAAGGCTGCACTCTGATCGCCTCCCGGTATTCCCACGGTTCTTCCCCGCTGGGCACCCTGGGCGTCCTGGGGCCGACCCGGCTGAACTATTCGAGGATCATTCCGGTGGTCGATTACACGGCCCAGGTACTGAGCCGACTTCTGGAGTCCACGTTCTGAAATAGAAACAGGGAGATCAACATGGCCGACGACATCACGAAAATTACCGTCACCCAGCCGGACGCCGAAACCGGGAATGGCGAAGCCGCCCCGACCGGCCCGGAAACGGGGGACAAGGAAATAGACTGGCAGGCCCAGGCGGAAGACTATCGAAACCTCTATCTGCGGACCCAGGCCGACATGGACAACATGAGAAAGCGGCTGGAGCGTGAAAAGGCGGAGTTCGTCAAATTCGCCAACGAAAACGTGATGAAGGAGCTGTTGTCCGTAATGGACAACCTGGAACGGGCCCTGGCCCACGCCACGGCCAACGGGGAAGCAGGCAGCGGCCTGGCCCAGGGCGTCAAGCTGACTTACGACGGGTTTAAAAGCGTGCTGGACAAGTTCGGCGTCAGCCAGGTCCAGGCGGTGGGCGAACGCTTCGACCCGAATTTTCATGAGGCCGTGATGCAGCGGGAGGACCCCGACGCGGATGAAAACACGGTCATCGAGGAAATCCAAAAAGGCTATCTGCTCAACGAACGTCTTATCCGTCCATCCATGGTCGTGGTCGCCAAACGACCCGCCGGAGACGGCGAAGATTTATAAAATAAAAGCGATCGAATAAGATCAACGAGATATTCAGGAGGAAGAGACATGGGAAAAGTCATCGGCATCGACTTGGGCACGACCAATTCGTGCGTAGCCATCATGGAGGGCGGTGAACCGAAAGTCATTGCCAACGTGGAAGGGAACCGGACCACCCCCTCGATGGTCGCCTTCACCGACTCGGGCGAGCGTCCGGTCGGCCAGGTGGCCAAACGACAGGCCATTACCAATCCGGAAGCCACGATCTTCGCGGTCAAGCGGCTGATCGGCCGGAAGTACGAATCGCCCGAGGTCCAAAAGGACCTGAAAATCATGCCCTACCAGATCGTCAAGGGCGAAAACAACGACGCGGCCGTGGAAATCCGGGGCAAGAATTACAGTCCGGCCGAGATTTCGGCCATGATCCTGACCAAGATGAAGGAAACGGCCGAAAACTACCTGGGCGAAAAAGTGACCGAGGCGGTCATCACCGTGCCGGCCTACTTCAACGACAGCCAGCGTCAGGCCACCAAGGACGCCGGCCGGATCGCCGGCCTCGAGGTCCTGCGAATCATCAACGAACCCACGGCCGCTTCCCTGGCCTACGGTCTGGACAGGAAGTCGGACGAAAAGATTGCCGTCTTCGACCTGGGCGGCGGCACGTTCGACATCTCGATCCTGGAGATCGGCGACGGCGTGTTCGAGGTCAAGTCCACCAACGGCGACACCCATCTGGGCGGCGAAGACTTCGATCTGCGCATCATCGACTGGCTGGCCGACGAGTTCCGCAAGCAGGAAGGCATCGACCTTCGCAACGACAAAATGGCCCTCCAGCGGCTCAAGGAGGCCGCGGAAAAAGCCAAAATGGAACTCTCGACGGCCATGGAAACGGACATCAACCTGCCCTTTATCACGGCGGACACCTCCGGCCCGAAACACATGAACATCAAGCTCAACCGGGCCAAACTCGAGGCCCTGGTCTCCGACCTGGTGGACAAAGTGATCGGTCCCTGTCAGACCGCCCTGAAGGACGCGGGGCTCAAACCGGCCGATATCGACGAGGTCATTCTGGTCGGGGGCATGACCCGCATGCCCAAGGTCCAGCAGAAGGTCAAGGAAGTCTTCAACCGCGAACCCCACAAGGGCGTCAATCCGGACGAGGTGGTCGCCGTGGGCGCGGCCATCCAGGCCGGCGTGCTCAAGGGCGAGGTCAAGGACGTCCTGCTTCTCGACGTCACCCCCCTCTCTCTGGGCATCGAAACCCTGGGCGGCGTCTTTACCAAACTGATCGAAAAAAACACCACCATACCGACCCGGCGCAGCCAGATTTTCTCCACCGCCGCGGACAATCAGCCCGCGGTCTCGATTCATGTCCTTCAAGGCGAACGGGAGATGGCCGCGAACAACAAGACCCTGGGCCGATTCGAGCTGGTCGGCATCCCGCCGGCCCCCCGGGGCGTTCCCCAGGTCGAAGTGACCTTCGATATCGACGCCAACGGCATCGTGCATGTCTCGGCCAAGGACCTGGGGACGGGCAAGGAACAGTCCATCAAGATCACCGCGTCCTCCGGCCTGAGCGAAGAGGAGATTCAGCAGCTGATCAAAGAGGCTGAACTGCACGCCGAAGAGGACAAAAAGAACAAGGAACTCGTCGAAACGAGAAACCAGGCCGACAACCTGGTCTATGCCACGGAAAAAAGCCTCAATGAACTCGGCGAAAAAGTGGCCCCGGCCACCCGCGGCGAGATCGAAGCGGCCGTCAGCGACCTCAAGTCGGTCATCGACTCGGGCGACATGGACACCCTCAAGGCCAAAATGAACGCCTTGAACCAGGCTTCCCATAAACTGGCCGAACAGATGTATCAGCAGGCCAGCCAGGACCATGCCGCCGGAGGCGGTCAGGCCGGCGGCGGACCTGCTGGCGGCCAGGCCGGCGGTCCCGATGACGACGTCGTGGACGCCGACTTCGAAGAGGTCAAATCCTGAACCTGACGGCGAACCATCCAACCCATCCAAGGGCCCCCTCGCGGGGCCCTTGGCTTTTGTTCCGCCCGCGCCGACCGGGCGGCCGGGTTAACGGCCCGTCGCGCCCCGCAGCCTGTCCAGCACCGGGCCGGCCCCGCCGACGATCTCCTCGATGACCTGGGCCACGCTCTTGAGTCCGCCGATCAGGCCGGCGATCTGCCCGCAGTAGATCGTGCCCGTCTCGACGTCCCCTTCCAAGGTCGCCCGTTTCGAACGGCCGAAGCCGATCAGTTCGAGAAGCTGATCGCGGGTGGCGCCCTTGCCTTCGGCAGCCAGAATCTCTTCGGTCAGTTGGTTGCGAATGCAGCGGGTCGGTCCGAGGGCTCGGCCGGTAATCACGGTCCCCGAATCCGTGGCCCGGACGATGGCCTCCTTGAAGCGCTCATGTCCCTGGGCTTCGTGCGTGGCCGCGAAGCGGGTCCCGATCTGCACGCCCCGGGCGCCCAAGGCCATGGCGGCGATGAATCCGCGGCTGTCGGCGATACCGCCGGCCGCCACCACGGGGACCTTGACCTTGTCCACGACCTGGGGAACGAGGCTCATCGTCGTGATTTCCTCGAACCCGTCATGGCCGCCGGCCTCGATCCCTTCGGCCACCACCACGTCCACCCCGGCCGCTTCGGCCTTGGTCGCCAGGGTCACGCTGGGTGAAACGTGCATGACCTTGATCCCTGCCTCCTGCATCCGTCCGGTGAACTTTTTGGGGTTGCCGGCCGACGTCGAAACCACCGAAACCCCTTCCTCGACGCAGACATCCACCAAGTCCCCGGAGTGGGGGTAGAGAATCGGGATGTTGACGCCAAAAGGCTTGCGGGTCTTTTCCCGGACCAGCCGAATCTGTTCCTTCAGCTCATCGGGCATCATGCTGCCTCCGGCCAGCATGCCCAGCCCTCCGGCTTCGGATACGGCGGCGCATAGTTCGTGGAAGCTCACCCAGACCATCCCGCCCTGGATGATGGGGTATTCGATACCCAGCAGATCGCACAGTTCCGTCTTGAACATGTCCCTTCCTCCCTTGATCGCAATATCGACTCGCGCCCGAACCGGCCTCCGGCCGGAACGGGCCTCACTCCTTCAAAATGGCCCGGGCAATCGTCAGCCGCTGAATCTCCGACGTGCCCTCGTAAATGCGCATCAATCGGGCCATCCGGTAGAGGCGTTCGACCGTCACCCCTTTGAGCAGCCCGGAGCCGCCGTGAATCTGGACTGCCTCGTCCACAACCCGATGACAGGCCTCGGTGGCGAACAGCTTGGCCATCGAGGCCGCCTTGATCTGCCCGGCCGGATCGTCGCCCCGGTCTTTCAGGACGGCCGCGTGGAAGACCAGAAGCCGGGCGGCCTGGATGTCCGTGGCCATGTCGGCCAGCTTGAACTGAGTGGCCTGGAAGCCGGCCAGTGGCCGCCCGAAAGCCATTCGGGCCTTTGACCGGCCCAGGGCCTCCTCGTAAGCCCGCCGTGCCAGTCCCACCGCGGCCGCGCCAACCGTGGGGCGAAACATGTCCAGGTTATCGAGTGCCAGGCCCATGCCCTGCCCCGGCCGCCCCAGCAGATTCTCCCCGGGGACCCGGCAGTCGCGAAAAACCATTCGGCCCACGGAATGGGCGGCCATAAGGGATACCCGTTCCTCCGAGATCAGGCCCGGCGTACCCCGTTCGACTATGAAAGCCGTCAGTCCGCGGCCTCCGGCTTCCGGGTCGGTCTTGGCGAAGACGACGAAAATGTCCGCCTCCGGCGCCTGGCTGATCCACTGCTTCTCCCCGTTCAGAACGTAACCGTCCCCATCCGGAACCGCCGCGGTTCGAAGTCCGGCCACGTCGGACCCGGCCTCCGGCTCGCTCAAAGCGAAAGCGGCCAGCTTGAGCCCCTGGGCCACGGGGGGCAGATAACGTTCCTTCTGCTCGCTCGTGCCGTGACCGATGATCGGATAGGCGCTCAGGGCCTGCATGGTGAAAACTTCGTCGGCCTGCCCGCAGATTCGGGTCAGTTCCTCCCGGACCAGGCAGGCATCGACGCAGCGGATTCGATCCGGCCCGCCATAGGCCTCGGGCATCATCTGGTGAAAAAGACCCTGGCCGGCCAGCATTTCCACCAGCCGGGGCGAAACCTCGTCCGTCTCGTCCAGCTCGGGCGCCAAGGGGGCCAGTTCGGCCTCGGCCCAGGCCCGGACCCGATCCCTCAGTTCGACCTGCCGCGGACTCAGCAGATAATCCATGCTCTTTCCTTTCGAACCGCCTCAGCGTTCTCGAGGCGGACTATTTATCGGATATACGAACCAAACGAACACGAGCGCGGCCAAAAGTCAAGGACTTCGGCCTGGTCGTAGTAAGGCATCAGTGAATCAGGGCCTTGAGTAGTATTCCCGCCGCCCGCGCGGCCTTCGGCCGAAGGGCGACGCTGCCGCTCCGGTCCTTTCATTCTAAAACGGTGAAGGCGATAGCCGGAGCCCCGAGGCCGAAGACCGCGACAGGGCGGTCCTTCAATGCCAACAACCACTGGGTTACTGGTCGGATCAATACCTCCGTGGCTGGGGGGGGGCCTCAGACAGCCCGGTACCCGGACATGCGAATGCGGGAGATCGATCAGAACTGATAGGCGATCAGCAGGCGGCCGGTCCAGGCCCCTTCCACGTCGTAATCGGCCTGCTTGTCGCCGTGGCGGTCGTACAACTGCATCTGTCGGAAGAAATCGTACCCCAGCCCCCCGGAAAGAACCAGGCCGGGCAGCGGGGAGTAGTTGACCATCAGGCAGGTGATGATGTCGCGGGTTTCCGCAAACCCTTCGGAAAAGACCGGGCTGTGTTCGGACAGGCGAAAGACCTTGCTGTCGGCCAGCAGAGAGGCGGTGAAAGACAGTTCGGGCGAACAATGATATGTCAGGGTCGATTCCGGAAGTCCCACGGACACGGAAACCAGGGGTTCCTCGGCGCTTTTTCCCCCGCCCCACCATTTTAAGGCCGCCACGGGCACGGCGATGACCCGGACTTCATGATACAGAACGGCCGCCCCGACCCGGACCTTGAAGCGCGGCGAAAAGTTGTAGCCAAAGGCGGCCAAAACGTCCAGGCTGGGCGATCCGACCCGGTCCTCGAAGGAGGATGAGGCCTCGCCGCTGAAATAGTAGCGCCACGGCCCGCTGATGGAGCCCGTGTACTTGGCCTTGAGACCGACGGTGTGGAGGTCCTTCCAGGGATCGTCCCGTCCGTTGCCGAACGGCAGACGGCCGATGTCTTCCCATTGAAAGGTCCGGTGGGTGTATCCCAGCGTGAAATGCGAATGGGTGGCCGAGACCCGCCACCGGGTCATGGAATACCGGCCGTCCGCGCCTTCCAGGCCGGCCTGACCGACTAAGTACGTATCCAGCCCGACCTCGGTGCCGCCCTGTTCCATTGTCCAGGCGTCCCGATCCGCTCTTGACGAAAGCGGAAGGGGCCGATCATCAGGGTCCGGGTCCTGAGCATGAACCGCCGGGCCGGCCCAAACCAGCATGATCGCGGCCATCCAGGCGAAAACGAAAATACGGAGCGCCCGCAAGCGCCCCCGGGTCCCGAACCTGGTTGCGGTAAATGGCCGAAGCCGGAAAAATCGAATGCTATTCATGGATATCCAGTCGCGCCACGGAATACATCCAGGCTGTTCCTGGTCCCTGTTCGCCTCTGGCAATTAGCACAGTCCGGGGCTTCGGGCCAAGCGATTTCTTCCAGAGCTTGAAAACTATAGAAAAAGCGATTGGACGGAACCGGTAGTGGGTGTTATTCTGGATTGTGGGAGGTCGGAGGTGAAGACTCGAAATCCGGCAAACCGTTCCAAGCGGTTCAAGCGGCCGGCCCGGTTCCACATCGGGCCGGTCCTGGTCTTTTTATTCCTCGCGGTCTGCCTTTCAACCGCCCGGGCGACCGAATCCGGATCGGCGGACGCTTTCAAGAAGGTGCTGCTTCAAATTCTGGCCGTACGCTACGACCCCGCCCTCCAGACGCCGGACAAGTCCCATATTCAAAAAGCGAAAATCAGGGCCCTGGTCGATTCGATATATGATTGGGATTTGATCAATCCCTTGATATTGCGGCGCACCTGGCCAGCCCTGTCGCCCGAGGAAAAAGCCCGGCTCGAACCCATCGCGACCTGGGCCATCAAGTGGAAGCTCATCGGCAAGTTGTTCAAATACGATGTCCGCGACGTGGTCTTCACGGAAGAAGGCCCTGAAGGTGACCGGTATTTCCTGGAGGCCTGGCTCGGCGGCGGTTGGATCAGCCACCCGGTCCGCTTTGTATTGGTCCACCAGAAAGACGGACACTGGGCGGCCGTGGACACTATCGTCCATGGGTTCAGCCTGATCGGGCATTACCGCCGCAAGTTCGACGACACCTATTTCCGCAAAGGCCTGGACGGGCTCATCGAGCATCTGAACCGCGAAGTCCAGGAGGAGTTCGAGGAGGTAGGATGTACCCCGGAAGACCCGCCTCGATAAACGGCCCCCGGATTGAATATGGAACCCCTTTCAGACCCTTCCCGGGAGGCCGGGCCATGGTCATGGTTTGCATCCCGCTCGAAAAAAGAGGCCGGTTCGTTTTAACCGCTTTCCGTCCCGATTTTTTAGGGTACAATTAGATAGTCGGGCCTGTATGGACAGACTCGGCGGCGAGCGGCGGTCCCGGAAATTTCCGGCCCGGACCGGATTCCGGTCGGCGGGCCGCTCGCGGAGATTATGGAACGAACGGCCGGGCTCGAACGGCCCGTGCCTTGGAGGATCGAACAGCAGACATGGAGACCCAAGCATCTCCCGACAGACCCTTGACGGTCCTTGACCTGGCTCATCCGCTGCTTCAGGACCGGCGGGGATTCATGAAGACCGCGGCCCTGGCTGTGGCGGCGCTGGCCTGGCTGGACGGCGGGCCGGAGGCCGAAGCCGCCGGCGGTTCCGAAAAGCCGATTCGTTACGGCATGATCCTGGTGGACTTCAACAAATGCACCGGCTGCCGGACCTGTGAGACCGTTTGCGCCCAGTACAACCACAAGATGACCATCGACGGTCGCCAGGTGCCGGGGCTGGGCAATCCGGCCCGGTCCAACATCCGGGTCTATCCTTTCAACCCGGACGCGGACGTGCCCATCGTCTGCGTCATGTGCAGCGACGCGCCGTGCATCGCGGCCTGCCCCGTCGATCCGGACTCGGCCGGCCGGCGGGCCCTGTTTCGCGACCCGCAGACCCAGGCCATCCGGAACGATCCCCAACGGTGCCTGGCCTGCGGGGCCTGCGCCGAGGCCTGCCGGGAAAAGCGGGTCGGCGCCATCGAACCCGATCGGGAGACGGGCCGGCCGGAAGGCATGTGCACGCTGTGCGGCGGTGATCCCCAGTGCGTGCGCTACTGCCCATACGAAGCACTGACCTACGTGGTCGGCGGACTGGACGGCCGCCATTACGGGCTTGGTCCGGAAAAGATCGCCCAGGGACTCATCGAGCGATGGTACGGGCCGCGCGGCCGGAAGGAGGCCTCGAAATGACCCGTCTCCCCGGCTATTACGGCCTGCTTCTCGACGTGGACCTTTCCACCGGCAAGGCGGAAAAGCGGGAGATACCGCAAAAAGACCTCCACGACTACATCGGAGGACGGGGCCTGGGCGTCAAGCTGCTCTGGGACGCGCTGCCCCGTCCCGGAATCGACGCCCTGTCCCCGGAAAACCCTCTTTTCTTCATGGCCGGCCCTTTTTCCGGCTTCCCTCTGCCTTCCTCATCGAGGACCTGCGTCGTGACCAAAT
>Ga0180009_10003206_pt1 | contig 18739 bp, 23 predicted proteins | sample OS_PC_MetaG_FD_123537 | JGI IMG/M metagenome (GOLD analysis project Ga0180009, IMG submission 123537) | Groundwater microbial communities from the Aspo Hard Rock Laboratory (HRL) deep subsurface site, Sweden - OS_PC_MetaG | ecosystem: Environmental > Aquatic > Deep subsurface > Groundwater... | reverse complement strand
GTTATCGTTGGTCAGCGGGCGGGGAAGGCATTTTAAAGGCCTGGTACAAGGATCTGGCCGAGGATCAGGTTGACGCCGAAATGCTGTATCTCAATCAGGACATCTATCCGAAGGCGGTCGGTGTGCTGCCGATGGGACGTTTTGATGCGACTGTCAGATATTCGCGGCGCGCCTGTTGAGCGTTACCTACAACCTATCATATTTGATTGCTGTCCCATGAATCCTGTTCTGTCGTTGCATAAGATCCTATGTAACGACGTACTGCAGACGATGAAATAATGATGCAGCCTAACGGTGCGTCCCTTCTCCCTTCGGGAGAAGGACAGGATGAGGGAATAAATGACATCGGTACGTAACGCCGTTTTGATCCCCTCACCCCGACCCTCTCCCGGAGGGAGAGGGGGGTGTGGAACAGTCGTGGTCATACCCATTAGGTAACGCTCAATAGCGCCGCATTTGATAGTCAATGACTGCTGAGGAATTCGCCGGTAAAGTCTTCTTGCCCGTGTATATTGTCTTCACCGAGCAATTCGGTTTTGAAGGCCTGCTCGTCGATGGTGGCGCCGAGAAATTCGGCAATGGCCCGCATATCGATCTCGGCATTCTCCAGACAGGACGTCCCGCCGGGGGAGGGCGTCATGTTGAAGATCACGCCATTGCCCGGATTGATCTTTGCCTCGCCCATTAATAGTTTGCCATTGATCTTATCGATCAATTGCGGACGAATGCCCCCGTCTCTCCGGGCGAATTCCAGATCACCGAGACGCAACGCGGGAACGATCTTGCGGACATCGCGCAGGAACAGCAGTTTGCGGATCAACGGGATCTCGAACAGCATGTTCTTCAGCATGTAGTTGCGGATGTCGGATACCTTCAGCAAATCCCACAAGGCCTTGGCCACCTGCCGGTCAAAGCGGAATACGCGTAGAAAATCCGGCAGTGTTTTCAAGTTGTAGCGTTCCAGAATCGGCAAGACCAGGGCCGTGGGTCCGAACCGGGTCTTGCCGGGCACCAGTACATCGGGATCACCGTGGATCGCCGCGAACGGCAGTTTGTCGTTCTGTACGGTGTAGACCTTGCCGTTGAGTATCTGCGGCGTGAAATAATAACTGCCGGCTACCGGCAGACAGGAATAGTGCAGTCCATAACCGAGATCGTGCGCCAGTTTCAGGCTGTGTCCGCCGGCGCAGACTACCAGTGCGCGGGTCTGATAGCAGGTCTTGTTGGTCTCTACCAGGAAGCGGTCATTCTCGACTTTGATGTGTTTGACGGATTCGTTGTAGTTGATATCGATGTTCTTGCCACTGACCGCTTTGGCCTGACGCACGAAGGAGTTGGAGAGGGCTTCGAAGTTGACGGCGGTGTGTTCGTCGGTGGAGCCCAGTGCCAGCAGTTCATCCTCACGTACCTTGCCATTGGCCTGCGCCACGACCGACGGTTCTATGCGGGCGATTTCCTTCTTATCCAATAGACGCAGATGCGGGTAGTGTGGGCCGAAGGTTGCAAAACGTTCGCGCAACAACGCGCATTCTCTTGCCCCGACCCCGAGCACCATTTTGGGATATTTGAATATGAGATGCATTTTGTCGGGCTGACTGAGGCGGTAATTCGTCAGCATACGTGCGGCACGCTGGACCTTGAGGGCTTTCTTTAAGGTGTAGTTGGTTTCGATATCGCCGCAATGCAGGGTTTGACTGTTATTACTGGACAGGGAATTGACCCGTGCTGGCGCGGCATATTTTTCCAGCATCCCGATATCTTTGATATCCGTGAAGCGCGCAGCCTGATACAGCAGGGCGGCGCCGGACACGCCGGCGCCGATAATCATCAAATCATACTGCTGCGCTGTCATCTACCACGGACTCCTGATCCTGTATTCCTCATCGCGCCAACCTGATGGTGGGTATTCGCGACATAGGCCTGGTCAGTGTACGGAGTGCAGTGAGGTTTATCTATAGACAGTCGCTGCTGTCCCGGTAACTCCCTCTCCCTCTGGGAGAGGGTTGGGGAGAGGGGATCAAAATAGCAGTTGCTTGAATCTTACACAGTGGTCAGGAATATTGGCTACACATTGAGTATGCCGTCATTCCCGCGAAAGCGGGAATCCATGGGGTTTTAAAACTCTGGATCCCCGCTTTCGCGGGAATGACGTGGCACGAATGTAGCGATAATTCCTGACTCCTGTGTAATCCCCTCATCCTGGCCTTCTCCCTTCCGGGAGAAGGGACTCTTCATTTATCGCCAACAGTGATGTCCATGTCCTTTACCGTCGTCTAATGCGTTAGGAGTCTGCAATTAACAATTATTTGGAATCACGACCAAAACTTTGCGAGACAGCAATGATAGACGGTGTTATCGCCTGGGCCATTTGCTTGCTACTGGAGCAAGCTCGATGCGGTCGTTGTTCTGCCGCTCGTCATTGTCGACAACAAGGAAACCTTGGTTCGACATTTCGATTACTGCGTTCGTGTCGCAGTTCTTCCTTCTTGACGATAGCGGCGCTGGCAAGCGGAGGTTCACGGCGTTCCGCGCTGTGCTCGGCATGTGCGGGTGATGTTTTCGCTGCCGGTCGCTGGCCCCTCTGGGTCGATTCAGAATAATGTCGCTGAGCGGGGCTGCGTTCGCGCGCCTGCTCCTTGCTATCCCGATCACGGGTTTTGGTTTCCTTGCGTGAGTCATATCGGCCATGACTCGGCTTATCCCTGTGTTCGGTTTGGGGCTGGCTAATAGAGCGCCGATCGCCTGGTGTCATGTTGTTGTAGTGTTCTGATCTGTGTCTATCCGGGGCATATTGCTCAGGGTGACGACGCCGGTCTTCATACGGGCGGTCGTGTGGCGAGCGTATGTCAACATGCCGGCCTAGATGTGGGCGCATACGCGACGGCAAGGATCGTGCGCGTACCCAGTGATCCTGTTCATAGTAGATATAAACCCGTGCACGTGTGTCGTAATAGCAATCGGCCTCCGGGTAATAGCGGTAATCGTAATAGGTAGCCCGCGATTCGTAGGACGGCGCAGGCTGATAGTGAGCCGGGGCATGGGCACAGGCCGACAAAACCACGGCCGCTGTGGCCACAATCACGATGCGTGCATAGCTCGATAGGGAATAAGTGTGCATAGCCTGATCCAGTCATTGCTCGGCGATTTCCGATGCTGTGCACTATGGACGGACCTAACTGAACCCGGGCTGAACGGTGTGAAAGGGATAAAAAAACTGAGTCGCGGCCTATCTTCGTCTCAGATTCAGGTAAACTTGGCAGATCTTCCCAGATGGCTGATGGGGACTATGATTAATCCGTCATTGCGAGGCGCGTAGCGACGCGGGAACCTCTAGATTAATGCAGCAGCAGTTGGGAGATTGCTTCGCTCCGCTCGCAATGACGAGCTTTTTTGAACAAATCAGAGTTCCTATCGTTTTATCTCCCCAGGTATCCTTAGTTATGAGCACCGCATTCTCTTCGCTCGGCCTCGACGCCGCGTTACTCGCCAATCTCGATTCCATGGGCTACCAGTCCATGACCCCGATCCAGGCCCAGGGTTTACCCGTGGTATTGCAAGGCAATGATCTGATCGCCCAGGCCGAAACCGGCAGTGGCAAGACGGCGGTGTTCGGTATCGGCCTGCTGGCGCGACTGAATGCGCGTGAGTTCAATGTGCAGGCGCTGGTGCTCTGCCCGACCCGGGAACTTGCCGATCAGGTCGGCAAGGAGATCCGCCGCCTGGCGACGCACATCCCCAACATCAAACTGCTCACGCTGTGTGGTGGCGCACCCTTCGGTCCACAGGTCGGTTCGCTGGAGCACGGGGCGCATGTCATTGTCGGTACGCCCGGACGGGTGATGAAACATTTGCGCAAGGCCACCTTGAAGCTGGATCGCGTGGGTACGCTGGTGCTGGACGAGGCGGATCGGATGTTGGACATGGGTTTCTATGATGACATTGCCGAAATCGTCGCCGCGACGCCCAGCCATCGGCAGACCCTGCTGTTCTCCGCGACCTATCCGGAGGCGATTGAGCATATCAGTGCATCCATGCAAAAAAATCCGACCCGGATCGTTGTTGAGGCGACGCACACCCAGAACAAGATCACTCAGGTGTTTTATGAGGTCGGTGGCCGAGGTGAACGGCTATCGGCCCTGGTGACTTTGCTGGGACATTATCAGCCGGCCTCGTGCGTGATCTTCTGTAATACCAAGATCGAATGCCAGGAGATCGCTGACACGCTGGAAGAGAAAGGCTTCAGCGCATTGGCATTGCATGGCGACCTGGAGCAGCGTGATCGCGATCAGGTGCTGGTGCTGTTTTCCAATAAAAGCTGTCCTATCCTGGTGGCGACCGATGTGGCGGCGCGCGGTATCGATGTGAAGGATCTCGAAGCCGTGATCAATTATGAGCTGAGCTACGATCCGGAAGTGCATGTGCATCGTATCGGCCGTACCGGCCGCGCCGGCAAGGAGGGATTGGCGCTGAGTCTGTTTTCACCTTCTGAGACGCATCGCGTGACGGCTGTTGAGGACTACCAAAAGGCGCCAGTGACTATCGCCGCCCTCAGTGAACTGCATATCAATCAGAAGCAGGATCTGCGGCCGCCGATGGTCACGCTGTGCATTGACGGCGGACGCAAGGGCAAGCTTCGTCCCGGCGATATCCTGGGCGCCCTGACCAATGCCTCCGGCATTCCCGGTGATCAGGTCGGTAAGATTGATATCTTCGATCACCATGCCTATGTGGCGATTCAGCATGCCATGGCCGATAAGGCGTTGCATCAATTGAACACGGGGAAAATGGAGGGAAGATTCTTCAAGGTGCGGAAGATTTACTAAGCAGTAATCCCCCTCTCCCCGTGGGAGAGGGCTGGGGAGAGGGGGTCTAGGGAACCTCTGAGTAAGCCGTCATTCCGGCATTCGCCGGAATGACGGCTTACTACTGATCAGGCTCTCTAGCAATCGTAGCCCGGATGTAGCGTAGCGGAATCCGGGGGATGCATTGCCGTTACCCGGGCGATAGCGATATTGTGCATCACCTCCCCACGCGTATTCCCCGGATTCCGCTACGCTTCATCCGGGCTACATGATCTCTTCCCGCTGCTGAACCGGGTATGCGGCCCTTTCTGGGTGCCTATGCATCGACACAAATTCGCGTAGACACAGGATAATCTGGCATTAGTTTTTACACCCTCATCCTGGTCTTCTCCCGGAAGGGGGGAAGAGTCTCCAATCACTGCTTCAACCTATACCCCGTCTTGAACATCCACCAGACGGTGATCAGGCAGCCAATCAGAAATACCATGACCATGGTCAGACTCACACCGACGCTGACATCGGCAACCTCAAAGAAGCTCCAGCGGAAACCGCTGATCAAGTACACCACGGGATTGAACAGAGAGACGGTCTGCCAAGCGGGCGGCAGCATGTTGACCGAATAAAAGCTCCCGCCGAGAAACACCAGCGGTGTGATCACCAGCATCGGGATCAGTTGCAGCTTTTCGAAGTTGTTCGCCCACAGCCCGATAATGAAACCGAACAGACTGAATGAAATGCAGGTCAGCAGCAGAAAACCCAGCATCCAGAACGGATGGGCGATCTCCAGCGGTACAAAAATCCCGCCGTCCCCAGGATGATCGCGCCGATGATCAGCGATTTAGTGGCCGCCGCACCGACATAGCCGATCAGGATTTCGACAAAGGATATCGGCGCGGACAGGACTTCATAGATGGTGCCGGTGAATTTGGGGAAGAAGATCCCGAACGACGCATTGGCGATGCTCTGTGTGAGCAATGCCAGCATCATCAGGCCCGGCACGATGAAGGTGCCATAAGGCACGCCTTCGATATGTTGAATACGCGTGCCGATGGCCGATCCGAAGACGACGAAATACAACGCTGTTGAAATCACCGGCGAGGCGAAACTCTGCAGAGAGGTTTCCCAGGCGCGCAGCATTTCATATTTGTAAATGACCCTGATGGCATAGAGGTTCATGGTTTTGCCTTCACCAGGCTGACGAAAATGTCTTCCAATGAGCTTTGGGTGGTGTGTATGTCCTTCAGCAGCAGACCGGCATCACGGATGACCTGCAGCAGCTCATCGATACCGGTATGGGTTTTGTGCGGGTCGTAGGTATAGGTGACATGAGTGCCCTCGGCCGAAAGATCCAGCGCCCAGCTATCCAAAGCTGAGGGCAGGGCGGACAGTGGTGTTTGCAGTTCGATAATCAACTGGCGTTTGCCCAGCTTGTGCATCAAAGCCCGTTTATCTTCCACCAGCAGCAACTGTCCATGGTTGATGACACCGACACGGTCGGCGATGGCTTCGGCCTCTTCGATATAGTGAGTAGTCAGGATGATGGTGACGCCTGATTCCCGCAGCCGCCGCACCAGCTCCCACATATCCTTGCGCAATTCCACATCGACGCCGGCGGTGGGCTCGTCGAGAAAGAGCACGGTGGGTTCATGCACCAGTGCCTTGCCGATCAATACCCGGCGTTTCATGCCGCCCGACAGCGACATGAGTTCGCTGTCTTTCTTGTCCCACAGAGACAAGTCCTTCAGCAGTCGCTCAAGGTAGGCCGGATTCGGCTTTTTGCCGAACAGGCCGCGACTGAAGCACAGGGTATTCAGACGGTATCAAAGGCGCCCAGAGTGAGTTCCTGCGGTACCAGCCCGATCATACTGCGGGTGATGCGGAAGTCCGACACGATATCGTGGCCTGCCACGGTCACCGAACCCGCAGTGGCATTCACGATGCCGCAGATGATCGAGATAAGCGTCGTCTTACCGGCCCCGTTGGGACCGAGCAGGGCGAGGATTTCACCGCGCTGGATGTCCAGACTCACATCTTTCAGTGCCTGATAGCCACTGGTGTAGGTCTTGGACAGGTTGGCGATAGAGACAATAGATGGCATGGTCAATTCCGGGAGCACCGGCTCAGGGCGTAAATAATTGAGCAGAACCAGCGGGTTCAGCGCAAATACCAGTAGCCTTGTGGATAGGTTTGGTATTGTACAAGTGATCGGCGAGGCCTGCATAGGTGACGTTCGGCAGGCATCGGCTGGAGTGGATTCGGGAAAATGTGGGCTTGATGCCATCAGGGGCTGTTGCCGGGTTAAACTAGCTGATCTGTCATTCCAGACAATTGAAGGTACGACCAATGGCAAATTCATTCGGAGATCAGTTCCTCAAGGCGGGGCTGGTGAATAAGACCCAGCTCAGCAAGGCGCAGAAGTCGAAGGCCAAGCAGCAGACGCTGAAGCAGAAACAAAAAATCGAAGTGGCCGACGAGGCGGCCGTGGCCGCGAAGCAGGCCGCCGCAGACAAGGCGGCGCGCGACCGCGAGCTGAACCGCCAGCAACAGCAAGAGGCCGAGCGCAGGGCGGTGCTGGCGCAGGTCCGGCAATTGATCGAGCTGAATCGCGTGCCGCGCGACGGCGGTGAAGTAGGATATAACTTTCAGGACGGCAGTCTGGTCAAGAAAATCTTTGTAACGGACGATGTCCACGCCAAACTGGGTCGTGGTCTGCTGGCCATCGTCCGTTACGATGCCGGATACGAGGTGATTCCCGCCATCGTGGCCGAGAAGATAAAACTGCGTGATGCCGCCTGCATTGTCAGTCATGCCGAAACGCAACGGGAAATCGGGGATGATGATCCCTATGCCGATTACAAAGTCCCGGACGATTTGATGTGGTAGCGATACGCACCTAGCTCAGCGCCGCTATGGACGATGATTTACAGCCGATCGATGCGGAAAAGGTTATCGCTGCGACACGCTTCTGGCTGGAACGTGCCGTTATCGGCTTAAACCTCTGTCCTTTTGCGAAATCGGTGCATGTGAATCAGCGCATCCGCTATTTTGTCAGCGGCGCGACAACAAAACCGGAACTGCTGGCCGACCTGATGACGGAGTTGCGTGCGCTACAGAGCGCGGATCCGGCGGTTTGTGAGACCACGCTGTTGATTCATCCGTGCGTACTGACGGAGTTTATCGAATACAGTCAGTTTTTGCGCGCCGCCGACAAGTCGCTTGTACGGCAGGGATTGGCTGAGGAGTTCCAGCTTGCGAGTTTTCATCCGGATTATCGGTTCGGAGAAGCCGGTCCGGACGATATTGAAAACTATTCGAACCGCTCGCCCTATCCTACGTTGCATTTATTGCGTGAGACGAGCATCTCACGCGCGGTGGCTGCATTCCCTGAGGCCGCCATGATCTATGATAAAAATATTGAAACGCTACGCCGCCTCGGACACGCAGGTTGGCGGCGTTTGTGGGTGACCGCGGACGAACAACGAGGATGCGATGAAAAAACTGAAGCATGAGGCAGAGCTGGTCAAGGCCGCGCTGCTCGCGGGGATGAAATATGCGGAACAGCGCGGCGCCGCCGTCTTTGAGCCGACGGATTCCGTCAACGAACGGCTGATGTATATCTACAGGCTGTTGGTGCATGACAAGATTATCCAGCCGATGCCTGAAGATCAGCTGTCTCAGAAAACCATCAGACACAGGTTGGCACTCTGGCATGCCAGTCATCTTCCCAAGGATGATCCGCTGTTGAAATAGTCGGTTTCCGCTTGAATGTAGGGTGGGTTAGCGTTGTTCGCGTAACCCGCCAAGCGTTGCGTAGCAACACAATACACATCTTTAGAGTGTGCGCCGGACGGCGCCAGTGGTGGGTTACGGCACAAACGGCGCGCCTAAGCCACCCTACATTAATCTATTGCTTCAGGCACCGGTTCCAGCAAATCCGCAGAATCGTTTTTCGGATTATTCACACTACGGCCGACCGGCCAGGCTTCCATGAGCGTATCAGGATAAGGTTTCAACAGGTCTGATAAGGCGTTCATGTAGGTCAGTTTGGGATTCATCCAGCTGTCATACAGTCTGGGTGGCAAAATCACCGGCATCCGGTCATGGATGCCCGCGACCAGCTGATTGGCGTCACAGGTGATAATGGTGCATGACTCAATGGCTGGTTCACCCTCGATTTCCCAGTGATCCCACAGGCCGGCAAAGGCGCAGGGTTGGCCGCCACGCAGACGAATGAAGTACGGTTGTTTGGTCGAGCCGGTTTTCTTCCATTCATAAAAGCCGTCGGCGGCGATCAGGCAGCGCCGTTGTTTGACTGGGTCACGATAGGCGGGTTTTTTCGCAAGCGTGTCGGCCCGGGCGTTGATCATCGAATATTTAGCGTCGGGGCCTTTCGACCAGTGCGGTACCAGGCCCCAGTGCAGGTTGACGAGTTCGCGGATGCCGGACGGTGTGTTGCGTGCGACAAGAAGATTCTGTGTCGGCGCGATGTTATAGGCCGGATCAAGCTCATCCGTACTTTGTGCATGGAACAGGGTGGCGAAGGTTTCTACGGGAGAGGTTCGGGCGAAGCGTCCACACATAGCAGCCGTCTCCAGTTAATCTACGATGCTGGCCAAGTGTAGCTTGTGCATTATTGCAGACTCACAGCTGTTTCCCGGCCAGCGTCGGTGTCTTGTTCGTGCGCGTTTCCAGTTTCAAATAGCTGACCAGTCGCACGGTGCCTTCATTATGCAAAGTCGCGTGGATCTGTTCGACCGCGGCGAGGATGTCGTTCAGATTACCCTCGATGTTGGTGCCGGAGGCATGCGTCTCGACGATGAAATCATATTTCTTCAGTAATTCCGTGACGCGGGTAATTTCCTTGCGCACGGAGACGCTGTTACCAATGGGGACGACTTGTAATTCTGCGGTGGCTTTCATTGCTTACTCCTGACTTCGGGAAATTCTGATTATTCCGTCATTCCGGCCTTCGCTGGAATGACGGGAGATGAATGACATGTGCTGCTCGTTGTAACACAAGCGCCCTGGCGCGCGCATCTGCCGTTACTATGTTGCGCTGTGCATATTCTCTAGAGTCGATCCTATGCTGACTGAACTACCGTTATTCATGGATTTCGAGGCCTCGGGGCTGAGCCCGGAGAGTTATCCCATCCAGGTCGCCTGGAGCGCGCCGGATGGCAGCGTCACCGAATGTTGGTATATCGAACCTTCGACCACGTACGGCTGGGCATTGGAAGAGGCCTGGGCTGATTCGGCCGAACGTGTGCATGGAATCCCCTTCGCGACATTGCTCGAACAGGGTAAGCCGGCGGCCTTGATCGCGTCGCGTATGAACGAACAGCTCCAGGGTCAGACGGTGTATGTGGATGGCGGTGCCTATGATCGTGTCTGGTGCGAACAACTGTTTGTGGCGGCGGGTCTGGATCAGTGGTTCGCGATCGGTGAGTACTGGGACTTGATACTGGACATTCTGCCGCCCAGTCAGACCCGCCAGTCGGGTTGGCAGTACGCCTTGCAGGATGCCGCCTGGAAGCGGGTTCAGATGAGTGGCGGAGGGCGCCGTCATCATGCGGACACGGATGTGCGCTACTTAGTCGAGTTGTACCGTCTCGCCCTGGGGCGCTCAGTTCGAGCCCGTTAAATGAGGTGTGCATGGCATCCCCGCGATACCCTTGATACACTATGCGCCCGCGTCGCTAAGGCCCGGCGCGTGCCCGACGTATATTAGTTAAGTAATTGATTTGGCATACCGGTTTGGCGGCTTGTGCCGGTCCCCCCGCGACGCTAAGCTGTGAACCCCGTCAGGCCCGGAAGGGAGCAGCGGCAGCAGTGATGCGGGCGCCGGGGTGTGGCTGGTACAGGTCGCCTCTTAATTCCTATCCCATGGGTAGTTTGAACATCCGTAGGAGCGGGCTTGCCCGCAAACACGCCCTGGCAGTTCGCAGTCACTTTCGGGCTAGTCCGGACATAACAACGACGCTATGAGCTATCAGGTCCTCGCGCGCAAATGGCGCCCCCGCAGTTTTCACACCCTGGTCGGCCAGGAGCATGTGCTGCGCGCGCTGGTCAACGCGCTCGATAACGACCGTCTGCATCATGCCTATCTGTTCACCGGCACGCGCGGCGTCGGCAAGACCACCATCGCACGCATTTTCGCCAAGTCGCTCAACTGCGAGCAGGGTGTCAGTTCAAATCCCTGTGGCGTGTGCAGCGCCTGCACCGAGATTGACGAAGGTCGCTTCGTGGATCTTATTGAAGTCGATGCCGCCTCGCGCACCAAGGTTGATGAAACCCGCGAACTGCTGGAGAACGTCCAGTACGCGCCGACCCGTGGCCGTTACAAGGTGTACCTCATCGACGAAGTGCACATGTTCTCCAACCACAGCTTCAACGCGCTGCTGAAGACCCTGGAAGAACCGCCGCCGCATGTGAAGTTCCTGTTGGCGACCACCGATCCGCAGAAGCTCCCGGTGACAATTCTGTCGCGTTGTCTGCAATTCAATCTGAAACGTCTGCCGTTACCGCTGATCTCGGGCTATCTGGTGGATGTGCTTCAGCGCGAAAATATCGAAGCCGAGTTACCTGCGTTGACGGAACTGGCGCGCGCCGCCGATGGCAGCATGCGCGATGCCTTGAGTCTGCTGGATCAGGCTATCGCCTTTGGCGGTGGCGTTGTGCATGAATCTGAAGTGCGCGCCATGCTCGGTTCCATTGAACGCGGCCAGATCTATGCCATGCTGCGCGCGCTGGCCCGGCAGGACGGCGCCGAACTGCTCGCGCAGGTGGCCCTGCTTGCAGAACAGGCGCCGGATTTTACGAATGTACTCGCGGAATTGTTATCACTTTTGCAACGCATTGCGGTGGCGCAGGCCGTGCCGGATGCCATTGACGATAGTTTTGGTGATCGCGATACCGTACTGGAGTTGGCGCAGGCGCTGAGTCCGGAAGATGTGCAGCTGTATTATCAGATCGCGCTGATCGGTCGCCGTGATCTGCCACTCTCACCCGATGCGCGCGGTGGGCTGGAAATGGTATTGCTGCGCATGCTGGCGTTCCGTCCCGACAGTGGTGCCGCGCAACCGGTTAGTGGTGGAGCAGCGGCACGCGCGAGCACGCCTGCACCCACAACTCCGAGTGCGCGACCTGCCGCTGCGGTCAAGGCAGCAATACCGACTCCAGCGAAACCGGCGGTTGCCGCAACGCCGGCAGAACGCGCAGCCGACCCCGTTGTTGCGGTTGCGCCACGTGCCACACCGCCAAGCGGTGACTGGCCGGCACTCATCGACGCGCTGCAGTTGCGCGGCATGGTCCGCCAACTGGCCGAGAACTGCACGCTCGCGGAACAGACTGACGCACTGGTGCATTTGCGCTTGGACCCTGCGCATGGGCATCTGCACAGCTCCGCGTTGGAAAAGAAACTCTCCGAAGCATTGAACGCGCAGTTCGGTCGCGACATGAAATTGCGTATCGATGTCGAGGCAGCCGGCGAAGAAACTCCGGCACAGCATCAGGCCCGGCTGGCCCGCGAGCGGCAGCAGGCCGCGGAGCGTTCGATTGCCGAGGACGACAATATCCGTAATCTGGAAGAGACCTTTGGTGCTCAGGTGCAGCGCGATACGGTGCGCCCGGTAGATTGATAGACTGCGGCTCATATCGTACGTAGGTCGGATTCAGCACCTTAGGCGCGCGTCCGACAAATTGTGGTAGAGCTAAAATTGATAATTTTGATTGATCGGTGCGACAGGCCCTATGTGCGAATGGCACTTACTGAAGCCAATTCGGTCCGATGTAGGGCGGGTCAGGTGCACTTTATAACAACGGTGTTGTGTTGCTGCGCAGCGCCCGTCGGGTTACGCAACAACGCTAACCCGACCTACATAGCTAATTCATAGAAGCTGTCATTGCGAGCGAAGCGTGGCAATCTCGTAAAGCAGAATTAGTCGGTTGGAGGTTGCCGCGGCGCTGCGCGCCTCGCAATGACGGCTTAGTAATAGGCGCAAGCCCGACAACAGGATTGTGAATAGTTGGTATTGAATAAACAGTGTGACAGGGCCATGCACCTATCCACCCTAGCTTGAGGAATCCACTATGAAAGGCGGTGTGGGTAACATCATGAAGCAGGCGCAGCAGATGCAGGAAAATATGCAGAAGCTGCAGGAGGAACTCGCCAAGGCGGAAATCACCGGCCAGTCCGGTGGTGGCATGGTCAGCGTAATCATGAACGGTCGGCACGAAGTGCGGCGGGTCAGCATCGACCCCAGTCTGCTGAGCGACGACAAGGATATGCTGGAAGATCTGGTGGCCGCGGCGATCAACGATGCCGTACACAAGATCGACGCCACCAGCCAGGAACGCATGGCCTCGATGACTGCCGGGCTCAATCTGCCGGCCGGGTTCAAGCTGCCGTTCTGATTTCAATCCATGGCGCATTCCCCACGTATCGAACGCTTGATTGAGGCGCTGCGCTGTCTGCCCGGCGTCGGCCCCAAATCGGCTCAACGCATGACCTACCAGCTTCTGGAGCGGGATCGTGCGGGTGGTCGGCGTCTGGCCGAGGCGCTGGCCGAGGCCATGGATAAGGTCGGTAACTGCTCACGCTGCCGCACCCTCAGTGAAGACGCGATCTGTGGTTTGTGTGCCTCATCCAGCCGCGATGCCGCCTTGCTCTGTGTCGTGGAATCACCGGCGGACGTCGCGGCTTTGGAACAATCGACGGGTTATCGCGGTCAATACTTCGTGCTAATGGGACATTTGTCACCACTCGATGGCATCGGCCCGCGCGAGCTGGGCCTGGACCAGCTGGAGTCGCGTTTGGCCGACGGCGAGGTGCGTGAATTGATCCTGGCAACCAACCCCACCGTGGAAGGGGAGGCCACCGCCCACTACATTGCCGAGATGGCCCGGACCCGTGGCGTACGCGCGACCCGCATCGCACATGGCGTACCTCTGGGTGGTGAACTAGAATACATCGACGGCGGCACGCTTTCGCATGCCTTTGCAGGTCGCCAGGAGCTTTAACTAGGAGCTGTAACCTGTTGTGATCGCAAGGGTTGTGATTGCTATATGAGGTTAAGGATTGAATGGATATCTCACGCTTGTCCAGTTCAGGGTTTTACCCCTCCAGCTACCCGGTTCCCGCCGGGAATCGTGGCGCGCGTGAGCGCGCCTTGGAACTGGTGAACGAGGTGGCTACGATTCGCCCGGTACGTGAGTCGCCTGAGAAGATTGTCCAGGGCGAAGTCCTGCAGCGCCAACGCAGTGCCCACCAATACAGTTCCACCCGTGACTATCTCGACAGTCGTCTTTTCGACGCCGGCAGTTTCGACGCGGCGTCAGCAGATACCGGTTCGCGCTCGAATCCTGGCGCCACAGGCCGCGTGGTCGGCACCTATCTCAGTCATACCCACGAACTGATCCAGCCCGACGTCAATCGCGGCAAGCAAGTCGACTACTTCATCTGATCTTCAGCTCTGTCGTTCATGTTAAGCGCAAGGTGCGTGTCAGACTACTCTCCCTGCCGCGTTGTGCTCGTCGCATATAGCCGTTACATTCAGTCATCGATACACAATGAATCTCATCGGAGTGCGCTATGAGTGATTGTTTGTTCTGCAAAATGGTGGCCGGCGACATAAAGCCCACGACCGTTTATGAAGATGATGAGGTCTTGGCGTTTCGCGATCTCAATCCGCAGGCCCCGACCCATGTGCTGGTCATTCCCAAGACACATATCTCGACCATTAATGATCTCCAACCGGATCAGGCCGCACTGATCGGCAAGTTGTTTCTGGCGGCACAGAAGGTCGCCAAGGACGAGGGTATCGCCGAGCGTGGTTATCGGACCGTCATGAACTGCAACCGCGAGGCGGGGCAGTCAGTGTTTCATATTCACCTGCATGTCCTGGGCGGACGTGCCATGAACTGGCCGCCGGGTTGAACCATTTTAGATGGGGAGTCAGCCCTTGAAGGCCGTCGGCGAGCTCAGATAGGCCTGTTCTTCTTCAGTACTCTGGCGGCCCAGAATGGCATTGCGATGCGGGAAACGTCCGAAGCGCCGGATGATGTCGCGATGATGCAGGGCGAACTTGAGATTGTCTTCCAAACCGGCGGCGGTATATAACGCGACCGAACGGTCCTGATCCTCCATAGATTCGCTGTGCATGAAGGGCATATAAAGAAAAGCCTTCTCGTCTTTGTTCAGTTCTCTATCAAATCCCTGTATCAGAGCATGTTCCGTCACGGCATGTGCAGCAGCCTCGCCGGCAAAGGCGCGTGCCGTATTGCGGAAGATGTTGAGTGGCAATTGATCGAGTAGAAGCACCAGGGCCAGGCAGCCGGGCGGGGTGGTTTTCCAGGCGTCTAATGTGCCGTCTTTGGCTTCGGCCACGTGCCTGCCGTACTCGCGTTGCAGTTGCGCGTCGAACGCGGCGGTCGAGCGAAACCAGAGTGGGCGCACAGGCGTGGAAAACCAGAATGCCAGCAGTTTCTCAGATGCGCTTTGGTCGTGCACTTCAGTGCGTACGTTTGCGGGCAAGGCTGTAACGCAGAATCGTGTAGCCGATCAGGGCCGACAGCAACGAACCGACCAGGATTCCCAGCCGGTCATCGGCGATATCGTGTGTCACCTGTTCAAAGGCTAATGAGCTGATGAAGAGGCTCATGGTGAAGCCAATACCACAGAGTACCGAGACCCCGAACATATCCAGCCAGGTGCAGCGGTCAGGCAGTTTTGCCAATCCGGTTTTGATACTGAGCCAGGTGCAGCCGAACACGCCCAGCAGCTTGCCGATCAGCAGCCCTGCCGCAATACCGAGCGGAATCGGGTCGAGCAGATCGGCGGGTGTCAGACCGATCAGTGATATGCCGGTGTTGGCAAACGCGAAGATGGGCAGGATCGCAAAGGCGACGGCGGGATGCAGATCGTGTTCGAGGTTACGCAAGGGAGATGGCTCTGCCGGGTCCGGGGTGCGCAGCGGGATGAAGAACGCCAGCAGGACGCCGGCCAGGGTGGCGTGCACACCGGATTTCAATACCGCCGCCCAGAGGATGAAGCCTATCAACAGATAACTCGCTATGCTGAGTACGCCGCGCTTGTTCATCACATAGAGAACAATAATCGCAGCGGCTGCGACCAGCAGCGAGGTCAGGGACAGTCCTGCGGTGTAGAACAAGGCAATGATGATAATCGCGCCCAGGTCGTCGATGATGGCCAAGGTCAACAGAAACAGCTTCAACGCAGGCGGGACCCGATCACCCAACAGACTCAGCACACCGAGGGCAAAGGCTATATCGGTCGCGGCTGGAATGGCCCAGCCCCGCAGGGCGACCGGGTCATTCATATTGAACAATATGTAGATACCAGCCGGCACCGCCATGCCGCCGACAGCCGCAATGGCGGGGAGCACGATCTGCTGCGGGTTGGACAGTTCTCCATCCAGGACTTCGCGCTTGATTTCCAGGTCGACCAGAAAAAAGAACACTGCCATGAGGCCATCGTTGATCCACAGCAGTAGCGGCTTGGCGATAACAAAGGCGCCGACCTGAATGGTTATGGGAATATTCAGAAGATCGTCGTAAAAAAAGCTCGCGGGTGAATTTTTGATGACCATCGCCAGGATGGCGGCTGCAACCAATAGCAGACCTGACGCGGATTCGAGGCGGAGAAAATCCTTGATCGTACCGATGATCATATGTACATCCCTGAAGCTGCTTATGGGTTATAGGCTAACAATTCAATGAATCTGGTCAACTGTAACAGCCGTGGACAATATCAATCAATGCTGCGCGAGCAGGCGATCCAGTTGATTGGCGAAAGCCTGCCGATCGCGCTGATTGAACATCGGCGGTCCCCCGGTTTCGACACCGCTGCTGCGCAGGTCGGCCATGAAATTGCGCATCGACAGCGTTTCGCGGATATTTTCCTCTGTATACAGCATGCCGCGCGGGTTCAAGGCGTAGCCACCTTTTTTGATGGCGTCAGCAGCCAGCGGTATGTCAGCGGTGATGACCAGGTCACCGGCGGCCATAAGTTCTACGATGCGATTATCAGCGACATCGAACCCTGCAGGCACCTGTAGTGATTTGATATAGGGTGAAGCCGGGGTACGCAGCGGCTGATTGGCAACCAGCGTCAGCATGATTTGGGTACGCGTGGCAGCGCGGTAGAGGATGTCTTTAATGACGCCGGGGCAGGCGTCGGCGTCGACCCAGATCTGCATGTGTTATGAAAAAATTCCTAATAATGTAGGGTGCATTAGGCCGAAGGCCGTAATGCGCCGCATGTTTTCAAAACAGTGGCTTAGGCAGCGTACCATCCGATGCATTACGCTCCGCTAATGCGCCATACATTAATTTTTGTCTTTCAACAGATCCTTGAGCGCCGCGAACGGATTGTGCGTGGTGCTGGAGGCCGATTTTCCACTGCCGGTGGTTTTGCCCATACCGGTGGCCTCGAGTTGGCGCTGGTGCTCGTTGTCGTGGCAGTACAGGCACAGCAGTTCCCAATTACTGCCATCCAGCGGATTGTTGTCGTGGTTATGGTCGCGGTGATGCACGGTGAGTTCCTGCAGATTGGCGCGCGTGAACTCGCGGCTGCAGCGGCCGCAGATCCAGGGGTAGAGTTTGAGCGCCCGCTCGCGGTAATCATTCTCGCGTTGATCACGATCCTTATGTGCTTGTGCGACCACTTTGTCGAGCTTGCTGGGTTCGGTTTTCTTGTTCATACGGTTTGCGATCGGCTTGGATTAGATACGTAGGATATAGCACAGATGATGCACCATGCCAGCAGCATGGTAGTGACCGTATGGCTCAGAAAATGGTCACCGATAAACATTTTATACAAACCCATGATCCAGCCCAGGGAAAGCCCCGCTACGACAACCAGGCGTCGGTTACGCGGGGTTTTGAACAGAAAAACCAGCGAGAGCAGGGCGAAACCACCGCTGGCGTGGCCTGCGGGAAAGCAATGCTGAGCTTTGACGGGGCGCTGACCTGGCGGATAAGCATCGAAAAGTTTGACGTGGGGGATAGTGCCGCCGAAGGCGCTCAGTTGCCCGGGGCAGGCGACATTGGTGACGGCCTTGAGGCCCGAGGTCGTGGCCAGGATGAGCACGATGGACAGCAATGTCAGCCAGAGACGTTTCCGGTACTCTGCAATGCGCGGTTTTTTACCAAAGACAGCGGCGGCAATGAGGAGGGCGGCAGTGAAAGCCAGTAACACGCCCTTGATGCCATCGTAAAAAATAAACCGCGGTATCTGATCGTTCTTATCCACTAACCATTGACCGGTACCGGCGTCGTAGAAGCTGCCTTGCACCAGCATATCTATATCGGTCAGCTCGAATAACAGTGTCGCGGCGACCAGTACCAGAATCGAGATCTGCAGGCAGTTATTCGTCCGTATCATAGAGTAATTTACTTTTATCCAAGGCGTCACTGTCAATTTCGAAGACATTCAGTAGCGTATGAAACACGGCATCCTGGGTGTTAGGCGTCCGGGATCTCGATTCGATTGTTGTCAGGTCCACGTCGGCGGATTCTCCGAACCAGAGCAACAACGGTACATGGGTTTGCGCATCCGGAGCCATGGCATAGGGCATGCCGTGAAGGAATACGCCGTGTTCACCCAGGGATTCGCCATGGTCGCTAAGGTATATCAGGGTCGTTTCGTAGGCCGGTGTATTGCGCTTCAACAAATCAATTGCCTGAGACAGGAAGTAATCGGTGTACAGAATCGCATTGTCATAGGCATTGGTGATTTCTTCTTCTGAGCATTCGGCCAGTTCAGAGGTTTGGCAGGCAGGTGTGAAACGTTCGAGCTCCGCCGGGTAACGTTTGTAATAGGCCGGGCCATGGTTACCCATCTGATGCAGCACGATCAGGATGTCCCCAGGCTGTTTGTTGATGTATTCCTGCAGTCCCGCCAGCATCCCCACGTCGCG
>Ga0180009_10003205_pt1 | contig 18748 bp, 20 predicted proteins | sample OS_PC_MetaG_FD_123537 | JGI IMG/M metagenome (GOLD analysis project Ga0180009, IMG submission 123537) | Groundwater microbial communities from the Aspo Hard Rock Laboratory (HRL) deep subsurface site, Sweden - OS_PC_MetaG | ecosystem: Environmental > Aquatic > Deep subsurface > Groundwater... | reverse complement strand
TGGTGTCTAACCTCTGTTGACTCCCCTTTTCTTGGTTTACTGAAATCTTATTGTTATTCATACCCTCTTTTATACAATATTTCAATTCATTTGTCCAGTAAAATTTGTGGGACATAATAAGTTTATCAAAGGGGGATTAAGGGGGATTCCGTGTTGTTTGAGAATATGTTTATAAGCGGAAATCAAAAATCCAGCCGTTCCGCAAGCAGGATCACAAATCGTTTCACCCTTCTTCGGGTCAACCGCCGCCACAATAAAATCAATAATATGGCGCGGAGTGCACTTAACCCACTATTCAAGATTGTTACTTTACCTAACCATCGTTAGTGAGTCATAATTAGAATTGCTGAATGAAAATTTGACATAAAGCAAATTAATTGAGTGCCAACGAGTTTATCTTTTATTACTCGGTATTATTTCCTATGTCCGGTTTTCGTTAATAACTACTATAATCAAAACTTATATGCAATCCATTAATTAAGTTGACATACCTCGTAGGGAAAATCCACCCCCTAACCCCCGCCAGCGGGGGATAGACTTGTGGATGTCCCCCGCTGGCGGGGGTTAGGGGGTGGATATACAACTAATTTATCAGATTGCATATAGAATGCTGGGCTACTACGGCGAAGATTTACAATTATAATTTTACCTCTGAGATAAAGCTAAAGACCGTCTGTCCTGGTTTATGGAACGGCACTTGAGGTCTTTTATTCCAGACGGTTTCAGGTCTGGCCTGCAAAATAATAATCTCCGCGGAATTACTATCAATTGCCCATTCAATATCTTGATAAGACCCAAAATGTTCTTCAATCTTTCTGGCCAACCCTGTTAGCTGGTAAATATATCTTTCTTCAAGCAAATTTGCTGACCCCTGCTCCCCGATCCTTGACACCTGATTAGTAATCTTGTCAATCAAGATCGAGTGAGGGGTGATTTCCCCAGAAACGACAGAATCACCCAGTCCAGCCGAATACTCAATCAATATCTTCGAGGCATCACCGGTTGCCGGGTGGACAGTAAACATTACCCCGGCAAGTCTTGAGTTAATCATTTGTTGGATGATAACCGCCATCGATAGATCCTTGAGGTCTTTAATCGGCAAATCTAACCTCTTCAGATAGGCTAATGCCCGTAAACTAAAGGCACTCTGCCAGCATCTCTTAACACCTTCAATCAGCTCATTCCCCGGTGAGACATTATGAAAGGTATCATAAAGCCCGGCAAAGCTTGCTTGATCTAAATCCTCTATGCATGAGGAAGACCTGACAGCAAAGGTTTTAGCTGATAAAATATTACCGGCAGATGCCAGTTCATCTATAATTTGTGTTGGGATATAACTATCTGCAAAGAGTTCACTCATCCTCTGGCTACTCTTCTTAATTCCTTCTGGTTGGAAGGGTAGATGAGTGAGTAGTTTGTTAAGTTTGGTATAAATCCCGTTAGCAGTAATAAAATCCAGAAAGGCCGCTTTGGTGAGAATAAACCCTGCTGGTATTTTTATCCCTATCTTTCTCAATTCTCCAAGTTTTGCAGCTTTATTCCCTATTTGTTCTGCTATTGTCTGATCATATTCCCAAATTATATAAGCATTTTCTTGCATAGTCAAGTTCTTAATTAGTTCGAGACCAATTGAGGAAGTTCTCTTTTGTAACTTCAGTATCTTTTAAGATTTTATTAGTTATTCCTTTCCCTGAATCTTCTCCTTTATGATCTGCAACTGTAGCTGTTCTTCCATCAGCATGTCTGAAAAACTTATGGCTTCCCTTTTGTCTTACTTGTTCAAAGCCCAAATTATGTAGAAACCTGATCATTAATTTAGTTGTAATTGTTGGCATTCTATTCATAAGAGTTGCCGCAAAATCACATTTTGATTTTATGCGAGTTGCAGAAGCTACTTTTTTATTTTGCAGCCAGTCTATAAAGTTTTGCCCGCTTCGACTTTAACTTGCTGAAGACCGATAAATTTCATCAGGACAGGTTTTTCTTCTTCAAGACAAAGTTTAATTACTTCCCTGATCCTTGGATAAAGCTCTTCCATGGTTTTAGCCTGAGTGTAACAACTTTTTAAAGCTGGAACTGTAGCTACATAATACCCATCTTCATCTTGTTCAATCAGGACTGTAAACTCATGATTTCTTAAATTTTTTCTCTCTACCATTTCATCCCTCCCATATGGTTTTGCCTTAAAATGGTCTAGCCTCACTTTAAACAGTTTTGCCAAGTAAATCATTAAGGTAATCTGGGATTTCAAATAATGTTTTTTGGCCAACTTGTTTTACTTGATTGCACCTCACCATATTTCCACTATTCTAATACCTCTACTATCCCCCTCTTCCCATCAACCCTTACGAGTTGTCCTGTCTTAATCAGTTGGGTAGCAAAGCCGGTGCCAACAACAGCTGGTATTCCATATTCCCGGCAGACTATAGCCGCATGACTCATCACGCCGCCAACATTGGTGACCACGGCGGCTATTTTTGAAAAGATAGGTGTCCAGGAAGGTGTGGTTATCGGACAAACCATTACCTCGCCTTCCTTTATTTTATCAAGATCCTCTACCGACAATATGATTATGGCTTTCCCTTCTGCAACTCCCGGGGAGGCAGGATGCCCCTTGATCAAGGCTCCTCCTTTTGTGCCGGTGGTTTGAGACTCAAGCCAGGCCTCTATTCTCTCCGAGACAACCCCCCAGAGCATAATGGTGAATGGCTCGGTTATTTTCTCAGGTGGGGTGCCTAAAGCTGGAATAGGCTGGTATCTTGACAGGGCTGAGATTATTTTCTTCCTCTGGTTTATCTTCTCTGGCCAATACTTAGGTCCCCTCGGGACAGAACCAATTGCCCAGGTGGAGCATAACTCATATAGGGCCTGAGAGATTTCATATCTATTCAGGTAAAAGATATCCTCCTCATCCTGAAAAAAGTTATTTTCAATAAAAACCCTGGATAACTGTCTCATTTTATTCCAGAAGATGGTATGATGCCAGTGCTCAACATAAAAATTATGCTCCTCAACATACGGAAAAACTGTTTTGGCTAAAGAAAGCTTCTCCATAAATGCCTTTTTATCCTCCTCTGTCTTGAGAAGCTTGGCATATCCATCCTTTAATCGCTCTGCCTCCTTCTTTATCTCCTCTGTTTTTCTTTCTATCTCTTGCCCGGCAAGGATCTTTTTAATATACCCTTTAATAGCAGAAAATGGTACTGAGAGGTCATCGATCCAGCTTCTTGGTGTGTGGTAGAAGCCTGTGCCAGAGTTGAAGTAAAACCAGGGGTCTTTGACTGCTTCAAGGCTATCTAACCATTGCTTACCTCCCTCATTTGCCTCAAGTTTTGAGAGGAGTTGATCAACACTTGCCGTATCGAGAAATATATTTTGCAGGTTAAGGCTAAGAGCGTGTTTGGCCAGCCTTCTTAGCTCAGTATCTGGTCTAAAAAGGATAACATCAATGCCAGCTACCATCTGGGTAATAGTCTGTTCAGAGATATCCGGGAAGGCTGTCTTCATAAAGCATGAGAAATCAAGGAAAGCTGCATAGCCGAGATTTAAAAACTCAAAGTGGTAAGCCCAGACACGCATCATACTTTCTAAAAGCCTGTTGTATGCCTCTTGCAGCCGAAATCCGGTAGAAATACCAACAGCATTCTTGACTAAAGATATATCCTCTTTTTCAGGCAGATGTGGAATTGTTAGTTTTTTTAATTCCTCAATCTCTACGGTTACCTTCTCTTTCCATCTGGCATAAAGGGTATCCCAATTCTGGTAGTAAAAGCCTGCCCGTTCTGAAAAATCCTGTATCCTTATCTTTATCTCATCGGGATTATCCACTGAAATTGGTGAGATATACAGATAGCCGTTCAGCACCCGTTGGGCTATACCAAGGGCAGGCGGGACAATAAATATCCGTGAATTATAGGCTCCTAAGGCAGGCCCCCAACTCTCAGCAGTGAAACAATCAAATGGGTATAAAGGGGTTGTGTGATGCATGGTATCGCAAAACCAGAACCTTTCCTCAAATTCCCTGCATTCCTGGCTAAATAAAAGGTAGTAAGGATACATCTTTTCCCAGCCCTGGGCGCCTTCTGGTGTTTGGACCTCAAATGGGCTCGGGAAACTTCGCTTAGTTGTTTTTTGGATAGACATTTTAGATACCTCCTTTTCGGATCATCACAAATTGTTGTAGCCCAGGATCTCATCCTGGCGTATTCCCCGACTTCTCTCCTGCCAATAGCCACCCTATAATGTTAGGCTACAGCTTTATCTCTTGGAGAAGTTTTATTAATTCATCAATATTAATTGGCTTCTTGATACAGGCATAAGTAGATAGCTTTTTGGCTTTCCTGACCATCTCAGGCAAATCATAATCTGTCATTATAATCACCACTGCATCAGGAGACACCTGCTTTACCTTCCTTAGGATAGCAAGTCCATTTATCCCGGGCAGAGATAAATTGAGTAAGATACAATCATAGTGGTTAGCTTTAAGTTTTGCTAACATCTCATCCTTACCCTGGGCAAAGTAAATCCGATAACCTTTTTCACTAAGGCTAACCTCTACCTCTTTTCTGGTCTTGTTATCACCATTAGCAATTAAGACTACCTTTTTGTCTTGGCTAAGGATCTTTTGGATTAATTCTATTAATTTTACCGGGTCAAATGGTTTATGGATGCAGGCATAAGCCCCTTTAGCCAGTGCTTCCTCAATTAAATCTTCCATTGCAAATCCGGTCATCATAATCACCCTTACTTCTGGGTTAATCTCTTTGATTTGAATAAATGTCTCTACTCCATTTATCCCCGGTAATCGAATATCCATCAGGATAAGGTCATAAGGAGTCTTTTTTATTTCCTCCAAAGCTTGATACCCATCTAACACTGGTGTAACCTGGTATCCTTCTTGTTTGAGGATAATCCCTAATATACCGGCTAAGTCTTTTTCATCATCAACAATTAATATTTTAGCCATTTCCTAAATCCTTTCATTTATAAATATACTCAGAAAAAATATACCCAGAAAATACTGGCTTTTAGTCACTAAGTTTATTGCTCTTTTATAAAGAGTATCATATGTTTTTTTATTGTCAACTATTTGTTAATAATTATCTAGATTTATCCAGTATCCAGTTATCCAGCAAAAATTGTTAAAAAGTAATTTACAAAAAGAAAAATATATGTTATTTATACAAATAAAATAGAAATAGAGAAAATTAGCTATGCCTAAAATTTATGTTTATTTTGGTATTGTAATTCTCTTTTACAGCAATGAACATGAACCTGTTCATGTTCATGGTAAATATCAAGGAAAGGAATCCAAGGCAGAGATTATGATTGATAATGGGAAGGTTGTAAAAATTGTAATAAAATCTGTAAAAGGGCGAGAGCCATTACCACCAAAAATCTTAAAGGACTTTGAAGATTTTGTTAATGTCTATACCGACAAAATAGTTCAGAAATGGATAGATTACTTTGTGTTACATAAGGAAGTTTTATGTGAAAGCATTGAGAAGAGGGTAATATGATTACAGAAGGGCAAGTTATCACAATTAAAAAGGCTGAATATTTGGGTGGATATAAAGTTACTTTATTGTTCAATGATAATACAGAACAATCTATTGATTTTTATCCCTTATTAGCTAATTCTTTAAATCCATTAATAAGAAAATACTTGGATCTCAATGAGTTTAAAAAATTTAAATTGGACCTTGGCGATATAGAATGGAATGATTATGATCTTTGTTTTCCAATAGCTGACTTGTATGAAAATAATATTAAACCATAACAAGTTGTTACAGCGGACGGCGGCAAAGCCGCCGCTGAACTCAAGCGTTAGACGGTTTAGAATAATACATGAAATAAGAGGCTATCAATGGAAGCTTATCGAATTGAAAAAAGAGTTGCGATAAACGGTGTATTACATCTCAATGCTCTCCCGTTTCGAGAGGGAGAATTGGTTGAGGTCATCATCCTGGGTTGGAAGGAAGAAGTGTGCAAATCCGTTCCTTTATCCTTGCGTGGTAAAGTAATCAAGTATATTGACCCTACAGAACCCGTAGCCCAAGATGATTGGGAGTTACGGCAATGATACTGATGGACACTCACATTATTTATATTACTTTAAAAAAACTTTTTTGATAAGGAAGAAATAATGACTTTATGTCAATGCCGAGAAAGAGAAAAAGAGGAAAAATTCCAGGAGATCTTGTTGAGGTATAAAGGTCAAAGAGAAGGACTCATTCCGATTTTACAAAGAGTCCAAAGCTTAGATGGTTATCTTTCTAAAGAGGCGATGGAAAGAATAGCTGATGAATTAAAGATCCTTCCGGCTGAAGTTTATGGAGTAGTAACCTTTTATACTCAATTTAAACTTAGTCCGGTAGGTAAAAATATCATCAATGTCTGCCATGGAACAGCTTGCCATGTGGGAGGAGCCAGAGAGATTACCGAGACTATTGCCAGAGCATTAGAGATTAAAAAAGGGGAGACGACTAAAGATTTGAAGTTTACTCTTCAAAACGTCTGTTGTCTTGGTTGTTGTGCTTTAGCTCCAGTCTTAACGATTAATGACCAAGCTTATGGAAGATTAACGGCCGAGGAAATCTTGCCAATTCTTAAGACTTATGCTTAAGTTTTTTTTGCAATCACAATTTATTTGGGTATAGAAGGATTAAGATGGAAAAATTAAAGAGCATTAAAGAATTAAGGGATTATAGAGATAAGCTCAAAGAAAGAAGAGAGAGAGATAAAAATAAGATCTTAGTAACTTTATGTGGAGGGACAGCTTGCCGCTCTTATGGATGTATGCAGGTAGTAGCAGCCTTTGAAGAAGAGGTAAAAAAACAAGGCTTAGCCGAAAAGGTAGCGGTTAAGGTTACTGGTTGCCATGGCTTTTGCGAAAAAGGAACCTTAGTGGTTATTCATCCCAAGGGAGTTTTTTATCAACGAGTAAAAAAAGAAGATGTTTCAGAGATTATCCAAAGATCGGTTAAAGAAGACGAGATTATAGATCGACTTCTTTATCAAGACCCCCTAACTAAAAAAAAGATTATCTTAGAAAAAGATGTCCCTTTTTATAAGCATCAACAAAGAATTATCTTCGGGATGAACGGTGAAGTTGACCCTACTAATATTGATGATTATCTATCCTCAGGAGGATACAAGGCTTTAGAAAGAGTTCTTACTTCTATGAAACCAGAAGAGGTAATAGAAGAAATCACTAAATCAGGACTGCGAGGAAGAGGTGGAGGTGGCTTTCCCACTGGAATGAAATGGAGCTTTACTAAGAAAGCACCTGAAGAGTTTAAATATGTTATTTGTAATGCCGATGAAGGCGATCCAGGAGCTTATATGGACCGAAGTTTACTGGAAGGAAATCCTCACTCTATCTTAGAAGGTATGCTGATAGGAGCTTATGCCATTGGTAGTCAAGAAGGTTACATCTATGTTCGAGCAGAATATCCTTTAGCTGTTCAAAATGTAGGTCTAGCTATTTTAAGAGCCAAGGAAAAAGGACTTTTAGGGGAAGATATCTTAGGGAGCGGGTTTAATTTTGCCCTTCAGATTAAAGAAGGGGCAGGAGCTTTTGTTTGCGGAGAAGAGACTGCTTTAATTGCCTCCCTTGAAGGCAAAAGAGGTATGCCCAGAATTCGACCACCTTTTCCAGCTCTTTCTGGTTTGTGGGAAAAACCTACCAATATCAATAATGTCGAGACCTGGGCTAATGTGCCTTTAATAATTAATCGAGGGGTGGATTGGTATGCCAGCATTGGAACTGAGAAGAGTAAAGGAACAAAAATCTTTTCTTTAGTCGGCAAGATTAATAATACTGGCTTGATAGAAGTACCGATGGGGTTAACCTTAAGAGAGATCGTCTTTAATATCGGAGGAGGAATTAAAGAAGGTCGAAAATTTAAAGCTGTCCAGTTAGGTGGTCCTTCCGGGGGGTGTCTTCCCGAAAGTTTAATTGATACTCCCGTCGATTATGATTCTATTACGGCTACCGGAGCAATTATGGGTTCTGGCGGCTTGGTAGTGATGGATGAAACTACTTGCATGGTAGATATCGCTAAGTTTTTCTTAAATTTTACCCAAGATGAATCTTGCGGCAAGTGTACTTTTTGTCGAGTGGGCACCAGACGAATGTTAGAGGTGTTAGACCGAATTACTGAAGGAGAGGGCAAAGAAGGGGATATAGAGTCTTTAGAAGAGTTAGCTTTAAGAATAAAAACCACCTCTTTATGTGGCTTAGGGCAAACCGCTCCTAATCCTGTTTTAACTACCCTTAAGTATTTTAAAGATGAATACCAAGCTCACATTAAAGAAAAAAGATGTCCGGCTCGTGCTTGTAAGGCTTTGCTTAAATTTGAAGTTATGGTAGAACTTTGCAAAAAATGTGGAAAATGCGCTAAGGTTTGTCCTACCCAGGCTATAAAATGGGAGAAAAAACAAGTAGCTTGGATAGATAAGAACAAATGTATTAAGTGTAAGAGTTGTTTTACGGCTTGTAAATTTGCGGCTATAGAATAAAGAGAATAAAGATTTAGGAAGTAAAGAATGGTCAAGATAAATTTAGATGGAAAAGATATTCAAGTCCAAGAGGAAGCTACTATTTTAGCAGTAGCCAAAGAGAATCAAATTGATATTCCTACTCTCTGTTATGAAAAAAGGCTTGATCCCTTTGGTTCTTGTTGGCTTTGTGTCGTGGAAGTAGAAGGGGTTAAAAATTTAGTTCCTTCTTGTGCTACTAAGGTACGAGAAGGTATGATCATCAGAACTAAAACATCTAATATTAATCAGGCTCGAAGATTATGCTTAGAACTTTTACTTTCTGACCATTATGGCGATTGCTTACCTCCGTGCCAAAGCACTTGTCCAGCCGAAATAGATATTAAGAGATATTTATCTTTAGCCAGAGAAGGAAACTATCAAGAAGCCATTAAGGTGATCAAGGAAAATAATCCTCTGCCCTTGGTTTGTGGTCGAGTTTGCGTGAGGCCATGCGAAGAAGCTTGTCGTCGAAAGGTGGTCGATGAACCAGTAGCGATAGATTTTGTAAAGAGATTTATAGCTGACTATGATCATCAAAATGGTTCTCTGGGGCCAGAAGTTAAAGAAAGTTCTGGTCAAAGAGTAGCTTTAATTGGTGGAGGACCGGCTTCTTTATCCGCCGCTTATTATTTATCTCTGAATGGCCACAGTTGTACTGTTTACGAAGCCCTGCCTAAACTTGGAGGAATGCTTCGTTATGGTATTCCAGAATATAGATTACCTAAGAAGATATTAGATGATGAGATTAAGAAGATTACTGATTTAGGAGTGAAGGTTAAGACCAACCTGGCTTTAGGATTTAATTTCACTTTAGAAGACCTAAAAAGGGAGTACCAAGCCATATTTATTGGTTTAGGTTCTCATGGTGATTATAAGTTAGAAATAGAAGGAGAAGAGTTAGCTGGGGTTTTATTTGGCGTGACATTTTTACGTGATCTTGGTCTTGGAAAAGAAGTTAAATTAAGAGGGAGAGTAGCGGTAATTGGTGGGGGTAATACCGCCATTGATGCTGCTCGTAGCGCTCTTCGCTTGGGAGCTACGGAGGTTATTATTATTTATCGAAGAACAGAAAAAGAGATGCCAGCTAATGAGATAGAAATTAAAGAAGCAAAACATGAAGGAGTAAAGTTTCACTTCTTATCAGCGCCAGTAAAAGCAATAGGAGAAGATGGAAAGGTAGTGGCTTTAGAGTGTCTAAAGATGGAATTAGGAGAGTTAGATAAAAGTGGCCGCAGAAGGCCGGTGCCTATTCTTAATTCTGAATTTATCATCAAGCTGGACTTTATTATTGCCGCTGTTGGTCAATTTCCTCAAGTAGAGGTCTTAAAAAGAGAAGGAATTGAAATTAGCAAGAGAGGAACAGTGGCAGTCAAGGGGTCTTATTTGACTAATTCAAAAGGAGTGTTTGCTGGTGGAGATGTAGTTACCGGAGCAGCTACGGTGATAGAAGCTATTGCTTCTGGGAAAAAGGCAGCTATCTCTATAGATAGATACTTAAAGAAAGAAGAACTTAGTGACTTTAAGCTGCTTTTTACCGTAAGTAAAGGAAGATTAGAAGAGATAGACAAGAGTGAATATGAAGAGATAGAAAGAAAGGCGAGAGTAAAAATGCCTGAATTAGATCTATCCTTGAGGCTTTCTAATTTTAAAGAGGTAGAGTTAGGTTTAAGCGAAGAAGAAGCAAAAAAAGAAGCTTCTCGTTGTTTAGAGTGTGGATGTAAGGTAGTAGAAGAATGTAGTTTAAGAAAGTATGGCTTAGAATATGAGGCTGATCTAGAAAAGTTTAAGACAGGAGCAAAACACAAGTATCTTTTAGATGCATCTCACCCTAAGATTACCCGTGATCCAAACAAATGTATTCGTTGTGGCCAGTGTGTTCGTATTTGCCTAGAAATAAAGAAGATTGGAGCTCTAAGTTTTACTAAACGAGGATTTGAAACCATTGTGGAGCCACCATTTGAGCTTAATTTAGCTTCTACCAATTGTGATGGTTGTGGAGAATGCGTGATCTCTTGTCCTACTGGGGCTTTATTTAGCCAGGAATTTCCTAAAAAGAAAGATATGGAGTAAAGCATGGAAAAATTATCTTATCTGGTTATCTTTATTACTACCCCTACCTATGAAGAAGCAAAAGATATTGCCCATCGATTACTAAACGAAAAGAAAGTAGCTTGCGTTAATATTGTCTCTGGAGTCTTTTCATTATTTTGGTGGCAGGGGAAGATCGACTCTTCCAAAGAAGCTCTCTTGGTCATAAAGACCCAAGAGAAGTTTTTAGAGGAGATTATAAAATTAGTCAAAGGGATTCATAGTTATAAAGTTCCAGAGATAATTGCCTTACCTATCATAGGAGGAAATCAAGAATACCTAAAGTGGATAAGTGAAAGCACTAATGAGAATCCTTAATTTCTTTCTTCCTCTTTCCTCAAGTTTAATGTTATTTTCTGGTAACTGCTACTTGACAGTTAGACATTGATAAAACATTAACAAAGATGAGAGAAAGATTATTAATCCTACCTGTTTATAATGAAGAAGATACCGTTGCAGAAGTATTAAGTAAGTTATCTTTAGTTCAAGATATGAATATCTTAGTAGTTAATGATGGTTCTACCGATGATACCGCTAAGATATTAGATAAAGCTAAGATAAATTTTAAGATAAATTTTTTAATTAATCATTCTCAAAATCAAGGTTATGGCAAATCTCTAATTGATGGATTTTTATTTGCCATAGAGAATAATTATAAGTATTTAGTAACTATGGACTGTGATGGTCAACACGAACCAGCTTATCTTTCTAGTTTCTTTCAAGAATTAGAGAGCTTTGATATCGTTTCAGGAAGTAGATACTTACCTAATTCTCCTTATGTTTCCAAGCCTCCGCCAGATAGGTTGAAGATAAATAAGGCCATTACTCAAATAATATGTCAACATACTAAGTATCACCTGACCGATTCATTTTGTGGATTTAAAGGTTATAGGATAGAAAGTCTTAAGAAGCTGAGCTTGACCGAGTATGGCTATGGCTTTCCTCTTCAACTATGGATCCAAGCTTCTTTCTTGGGACTTACGGTAAAAGAGGTTCCGGTACCTTTAGTCTATAAGTCATTGGATAGAAACTTTAAAGGAGCTTTTTCTTCCTCTCGAGAGAGGTTGAAATACTATTTGGAGGTCATAAAAAAAGAACATGATCGATGTCTTAGCTATCGGAGCCCATCCTGATGATGTCGAATTAGGCATGGGGGCAACTATCGCCAAATTAGTCAGATTAGGCTTTAAAGCAGCCATTCTTGATCTAACCGACGGCGAGCCAACGCCTTATGGATCTAAAGAATTGCGCCTCAAAGAGAGCTTGGAAAGCGCTAAGATTTTAAAGGTAGAAAGATCTATTCTTTCGCTTCCCAATAGATATCTCCTTGATACTATTGAAAATAGAAAAGAAATAGCTGGCCAAATTAGAAAGATCAGACCAAAGATTGTTTTTGCTCATTATTGGGTAGATCGACATCCAGACCATATTGCAGCTTCTCAATTAAGTGAAGCCGCAGTTTTTTATAGTAAATTAACTAAATCCGATCTTCCTGGCCAACCTTTAGAGATAGAAAAGATATACTACTTTTATCCTTTTCATCTTCGCTTAAGCATTAAACCCTCATTTATTATGGATGTCAGTGAAGATTTTTCAAAAAAGATAGAATCTTTAAAAGCCTATCAGTCTCAGTTTATTGATAATCAGTTTATTGATAATCAGTTTATTGATAATCAGTTTATTGATAATGAGAAGAATTCTCCTATCTTTGATTATTTAAGGAAACAAAGTGAATATTTAGGTAGTTTAATTAAGAGGAGCTTTGGTGAGGCCTTTATAAGCAAAGAAACCGTAGGTATAAGTAGTATATTTGACTTAATTTAGATGAAATATTCTATCCCTTTGAAGAATAAAGAGTTTATCCTTGTTCCTTCCTTGGGCAAACTGGCAGAAATAGCTGAAGCTAATCAAGCCAGGCTTAAAGATCTCGAGATTAAAGGATTACCTTTCTCCAGACTTCGAGACGATCTCAGAAGAGAGGTGATAGAGAAAGATAGATCTGCAAATAATAAAGAGGTTATTGTTGGCACCGGTCATCAACCTATTTTATACCATCCGGGAATATTTTTTAAGGAAATGGTAATTAATGCTCTTTTAGAGAAGCATGGTTATTTAGGAATAAATTTAGTCATTGATACTGATGCTTTTAACCATCATCAAGCTACCTTTTGGCCAGACTTTCAAGAGAAAAGATTATCTTGGGAGGAGATGAGATTTCCCCAAGTTAAGAAAGATCTGGCTTTTGAAGAGATGCCCTTACCCCACCAAGAGGAGCTTAAGCAGTGGTTTAGTCAGCTAAAAGAGAAATGTTCAAAAATATTCCCTAAAGAAAACTTACTAACTTTAAGTCTTTACGAAGAAGATACTTATCGAGCTTCTTTAGCTTCCCATAACTTAGGTCAATTAGTAACTTTTTCTAAAAGAAAATTTGAAGAGAGGTTAAATTTTAAACATCAAGAGGTGTTTTTATCTTCTTTAAGTGAAACTTTAACTTTTGCTTATTTCTTTGCCTTGATCTTATCCTTAGGGAGAGAATTTGGACTTACTTATAATAAATTATTAGAAAATTACCGCCAAGAAAAAAAGATCAGCCACCGGCTCACTCCTTTCCCTAATTTAAAAATTTCTTCTGATCTTATTGAATTACCTTTTTGGATCTGGAGGGTTAAGGAGCCAAGATCTTCTTTATTCTTAAAATTTCATGGCCAAAAGGCTTTTCTTGGCACTCTAAATAAGGAAATTTTAGAGATTAATTATACTTTCCTTAAACTTAAGAAGATCGAATCTCTGGTTAAGATAAATAGAGAGCTTAAAGATAAGGGCTATAAACTCCGACCTAAAGCTTTAATGATTACCTTATTTATGCGATTGTTTTTCTGTGATCTTTGGATTCACGGGGTGGGGGGAGCAGGATATGAAGAGATAAATGACAGACTAAGTGAGGAGATTTTTTCTGTTTCCCTTCCTCCATATGGAGTAGCTAGTGCCACTTTATATTTAAATTTCAATCTTCCTTTGGTTACTAACCAAGAAGTTAAGGAATTACAAGATAACTTGAGAAAAATGAAGTTCAATTCCCAAGAATTTGTAGATTTATCTATAGCCGGAGTAAAGAGGTTAGTTAAGGAGAAAGAAAGCTTGCTTAATAACCTTGATCAGGTCAAGGAAAAAAAGAAAAGAACTCATTTATACCAAAAACTTTCTCTAATTAATGAGGAATTACGAAGCTTAATAGCCTCTCAGATTAAAGATTTAGAAGGGACTATCATGATCAAAGAGAGATTATTAAAAGATAAGCTGATGGCTGAAAATCGAAGATTTCCTTTCTTTCTAGTTCCTTTGGAAGAATTAAGGTCTCTTTATCGCGGCTTATTTTAAAGAGAAGTTATTTTGTTTGGAATTAAATTAATTTGCTCTAGGTCAAATTTTTATTAACAGGTGTTATAAACTTATAAAAATGAAAGTAGATCAGGTTTTTGAGACACTAGAATTGATAGAAAAATTCAGGGATATTCTTAGGCAAAAAGCACCTCTTCATAAGTTTAACCCAGAAGAAAAAGAAGAAGTGAAGCAGCTTCTTCAAAAAGCCAAGGAAACATTAGGTAAATTAGAGGAATCTATATGAACCTAATTAGAACAAGGGAGGAATGTTACCTAAACCTGAATCCTCTTCAGACCGGGGGAAGAACGAATGCCGCTGTAAGGCTCACTGCCACAAGCTTTATTGACGGATATTCGGTTTGTGATTACTGTAAAGGTGTTCTTCATCTGATTGAAAAACCCCCTATCTGTCAGTTAACTAAAGATCTGGCTGATTTTCTTGGCATGGATGAGGCAAGATTAACTAATGGCGCTCGTGAGGGAAAGTTTGCCGTGATCCATGCATTACTCTCCCCAGGAGAGGTGATTGTCGTTGACTCCAATCGACACTATAGCACTTATGTAGCCGCAGAGCGAGCTGGTGTCAGGGTTTATGAAGTAAGAAATACCGACTATCCTGAATATGAGATCAGACCAGAGGTATACCGGGAAACCTTTGAACAAGTCTTAAAAGAAACAGGAAAGCCACCAAAACTCGCTTTGCTTACCCATGTGGATGGAGAGTATGGTAATTTAGTTAACGCCTACGAGGTAGGTAAAATATGTCAGGAGTACCAGGTGCCATTTCTTCTTAACTCGGCTTATACTGCTGGTAGAATGGAGGTTAAAGGAAAAGAACTCTTAGCTGACTTTGTGGTTACTTCCTGCCATAAGGGATTTGGTATCCCGGGGACGATTGGCGTTTTAGCTACTACTGAAAAGTGGATCGATAGACTATTTAGAAAGTCTATCAAATATCCTAAGAAAGATATTGAACTTTTGGGTTGTACTGCCCGTTCAGAAGCTAGTGCTTGCTTGATCACTGCCTTCCCTTATGTCAAGGAGAGAGTCAAGCATTGGGAGGAAGAGGTGAAAAAAGCCCGTTGGCTGGTAGAAAGAATGGAGTCCTTGGGAGAGATTGAGCAGCTTGGGGTAAGACCTAAAGAACATGATTTAATTAGGCTAAAGACTCCTCTCTTTAGTAAGATGGCTGAAAAAGAGCGCAAAAAAGGCTATTTTATTTATTATGAGTTAGAAAAGAGAGGAATAACTGGAATAAAACCAGGTCAAACTAATTGGTTTAAGCTCTCTACTTATGGGCTTACTTGGGAACAAGTTGAATACCTTTATTCTGCCTTTAGTGAGATAGCAAGAAAAGCTTAAGGTAACCAGACAATAAAAGACTCTTTCTGGTAAGGGGTAACTAAATTAGGAATGGAGAAATTAAGATGAAACTTTTAGAAATAGAAAATTTGTTTGTTGAGATTAATGGAAAAAAAGTGCTGAATGGGGTTAATCTGAATATTGAAGAAGGGGAAGTCCATATATTGATGGGTCCCAATGGTTCTGGAAAAAGCAGTTTAATTATGAGCCTTTTGGGCTATCCCCATTATAAGATAGTAAAAGGAAAGCTCAAATTGGCTGGAGAAGAATTAAACCTTAAACCAATTTACGAAAGGGTAAAATTAGGTCTGGCTATCTCTTTCCAATCACCACCTGAGATAAGGGGGGTGAAACTGAGGGATTTAATCAGGTTATCAGCCGGTGAGCCTGTCTGGAAAGGAGGTAAAGAAGAAGTAGCTACTTCATTCCTCCAAAAGGTTGGTCTTCCCCCAGAACTATTTTGCCAGCGGGATGTAAATGTAGGTTTTTCAGGAGGGGAGCGGAAGCGATCAGAATTAGCCCAGGTTTTTGCCCAAAAGCCAAAATTAATGGTCTTAGATGAGGTAGATTCGGGTGTAGATATTGATTCTCTTAAGATGATTGGTAGAGATTTAAGTGAATATATTCAAGAAAATCATTGTGCCTGTCTGGTTGTCACTCATTATAGGCATATCCTCTCTTATCTAAAGCCTGATTTTGCCCATATAATGTGTGGTGGGGTAATTGTAAAAAGCGGTGAACCATTTGAGATGTTTACCCGGCTTGAGGAAAGAGGTTATTGCGAGTATTTAGGGTTATGTCCACCAGGAATAAAAGATAAGATAGAGAAGGAGATAATGGAGAAGAAGGTAATAGAAAAGGAGATAATAGAAAAGGAGATGAAGAGATGAACTGGAAAGAGGAGTTAGATAAAAAGGCAGAAGACGCTAAGGATAAGCCAGCAACACTTGGTTCTGATGTAAATATGGAGCGGTTTAAAGAGGTAACGAGAAAGATTCCAGTTATATCCTCGCTTACCCAGCTATCGTCAGATGTTGCGGCTAAAGCTAATATTGTTGGTCTATCCCCCGATGAGAATAAACGTTCGGGAACATTTTTTCAACAGGACCACTCAGTTATTCTTACCTGCCAGAAAAAGGAGATAGAAGGATTAGAGATAGAGAGTACCCCCCAAGCTCTTAAGCGTTATGACTGGCTTCAGGAATATTATTGGAAGACTGTAGCGGTGGATGCCGATAAATACACCGCCCAAGTAAGAACCCATCAGCAAGGTGGCTACTTTATTCGAACCAAACCTGGCGTTAAATTAACCCTTCCTGTCCAAGCCTGCTTGTTTATTGGTACGCAGAACTTGCTTCAGCCTGTACATAATATTATTATCGCTGAAGAAAACTCAGAACTTTCTATTATTGCTGGTTGCACCACTCATCCTCTGGTTTCCTCTGGAATGCATATTGGTATCTCTGAATTTTACGTCAAGAAAGGAGCCACCATCACCTTTACCATGATCCATAGCTGGGCAGAAGATGTGGATGTAAGACCAAGAACAGGTGCTATCATCGAAGCTGGAGGAACATTTATTTCTAACTATATCTGTCTTAAGCCAGTCAAAAGCTTACAGATGTACCCCAATGCGTTTTGTGTTGGTGAAAACGCTCGGGCCAGGTATCATACTCTACTCTATGGCCAGAAAAACTCCTTAATTGACATGGGAGCAAGGGTTATCCTTTCTGCAAAAGGCTCTCGAGCTGAGATTACTACCAGAATTGTGGCTAAAGAGGAAAGCCAGATAACTAGTAGAGGTCACCTGATAGGAGAAAAGGCTGAGACTAAAGCCCACCTTGATTGCCGGGGTCTTCTCTTGAGCAATAAGGCCATCATTAATGCTATTCCAGAGCTTTCTGCAAGATGCGAGGGGTGTGAGTTATCTCATGAGGCAGCTATTGGAAAGATTGAAGAAGCTCAACTTTGTTACTTGATGAGTCGAGGTCTAACAGAAGACGAAGCTACCTCCTTGATTGTAAGAGGATTTTTAGACCCAGAAATTCCAGACTTACCTGACCACCTAAGACAAGACTTAAAAAGAACAATAGAATTAACCTCTGAGAAGGCAAGGTGAATATATTTCTGAACTTTTATTGCTATCTGCCAAGCCAGATAGTAATAAAAAGGTTTTGGGTTAGGTAAATGATTAACCGGTAAGAACAAAGGAACAAAAAAATTATCCATTAAGTAGGAAGAACTGATAAGACATTCTTGTAATTTACATTAGCTTGAGCAGACATAGAAGTACCAGCATTTACAAGAATCTCATTTCTCATCAAGATCATTTTTTCATAAGCCATATCGGCATCTCTTATTAGTGATTCAGAACGAGCGTGAGTGTAATGAGCTACCTGAATTGCCTTAATGTGATTTTCTAAGTTATTTTGTTGAGCTCCAATCACTCCTCTTCCTTCAGATAACTTATTGATAGCCTCACTAAGTTTGGAAATACCTTCTTCGCTAAGGGCTGAGGAACTGACATCTATGGAATCTAGATAATCTAAAGCTATTTTCTTAGCATTAACTAAATTAATCTTGAAAGTATTATTTTTATGTGCTCCGGTATGTAATTGAAGTTCTTTGTCTTCATTTGGATTAATTTCATTAGACAATAAAGACATGGTATTAAAATTAATACTTTCTGTAGCTCCAATAATGGCTTCCTTGATCTGATCAATCTCTTGTTGAATAGCCTCCCGACAGCCAGAATCATAGACACCATTACTTCCTTGAATAGTTAAAACACGAATACGTTGCATCATACCGTGAAGAGCGTCAGCAATACCATCTGAAGTTTGAAGGAGGGAAATACCATCTAAGGAGTTTTGAAGAGCTTGAGTATATCCATTAACTTGAGTCCGTAACTTTTCCGAGACAGCAAGACCTGAGGGGTCATCGGCTGCTTTATTAATACGGTAGCCTAAAGATAACTTTTCCAGAACCTTTTCTTGTTCTTTTACCCAATTATTGTTTAACCTATAAGCCCTAAGGGAGGGTTCATAAAAATGAACTTGCATTATCTATTCCTTACTATTCTTATTACCTAAGAATAATATTAAGAATAATATAAAAGTACCTACTGTATCTTACTTACAATAGGTACTTCCCCCTCCCATTAAAACCTATAATATTATATTATAAAGATATTATAAACTTAATTTTATTATTACACATAAAGTTTTATTTGTCAACTATTTTTTTGATGTTTGTAACAGCAAAATGAAAATGTCCTGTTTTCCGTTAAATAGAAATGTCCTATTTTGTATTAGATAAAAATGATCTTTTATATGGGTTTATTTTAAACTTCCTCCAAGGGTGATCCAATGGA
>Ga0180009_10003204_pt1 | contig 18753 bp, 18 predicted proteins | sample OS_PC_MetaG_FD_123537 | JGI IMG/M metagenome (GOLD analysis project Ga0180009, IMG submission 123537) | Groundwater microbial communities from the Aspo Hard Rock Laboratory (HRL) deep subsurface site, Sweden - OS_PC_MetaG | ecosystem: Environmental > Aquatic > Deep subsurface > Groundwater... | reverse complement strand
TTTCAATTCCTAAATTCCTAAATTCCTGAATTCTACGAGTGTCCAATTTTCATGCAAACTGTACAAAAACAAACGAGAACAACTACTTAACCACTCAACTTCTTAACCACTTAACGAGGTCTGGAGTTACAAGATTTTATAATCTGGTCCATCCCGTTATCCTGTCTAAAACATACCTGAGTATTACTCCTTTTTTCCTAAAAATGGGGTTCCAGTGCATCTACCTCGACCAGGATATGGTCTGCCTCATTATTTCGAAGTGTCAGGACATAATCCCTGATTTTGACAGCCACGGGATCTTTAAGAGGTGCATGCCCCTGTATCTGAATAGGCGTTTCCTTTACCAGACCCATTTCTCTTAACCTTCTCCCAATATCACCTGAAGCAGATATCTTCTTAATAACGCCTTTCTGATTATCCGACATCTCACGCATTTTAATAATTTTTTTCATATTTATTACCTGCCTCAAGCTTCGTTATGATCTCTCTTTCAGGTAATGACGAACCTGCGAGAAAGTCTCCGGGGCCGCTACCAGCAAATGATCACCGATCCTTCGGCCATCTAAATAATCATTGAGGGAAAACTCGCCGCCACCCATTCTAAAAATTTTCCCGCCTGCTGCTTCAACAATTATACTGGCAGCAGCCAGATCATGGAAAGACTCATTCGCAACAATAGCAGCCTCTGCCCTGCCCTTGGCCACGTAACACATATGAGCAATAGTGGAGCCCATGTTACGGATCTTTCCTGGAAATGCGGAATAATAATGGTTGTGGAACCGGGAATAGGTTAGAAGAATACTCTCATCATTAATGCTTTCTTGAGTGGAAACGCGAATTTCCTCTTTCCCTCGAAAGGCTTTATGCCCTACCTGGGCATAAAAAAGATCGCCAACCACAGGCATGTAAAATGCTCCAAAAATAGGCCAAAAATTTTCTAAAAGGGCCAAAGAAGTTCCCCAGATGGGAATTCCAGCCTGGAAATTGGCGACTCCGTCCAGGGCATCGTACACCCAGAGATACCGTTTGCCCTCGTGGGTGTATTCCTTATCCTCCTGATTATTCTTAAATATCCGATGTTCGGGAAAATGAGCCTGCAGTTGATCTTGAAAGAATCCCGTCAAGTAGAGTTCAGCCTCTGTGACCAATCCCTCATCAAACTTAACACCAGGATCTCCTTTTCCATAATAGGAGAGGGCTTCCTCCCCTGCACGGCGGATTGCATCAGTAGCAAATTGTTTCAAATCTTCAATTCCATGTTCTTTCGAAACCACCATTTTCCTCCTTTACATGCAAAAGTGCTTCGTAACCGTTCACGGGTTCAAAGGTTCAGAGTTCAAAGGTTAGATTTCATCGGACCCTGTGAACGCCTACAGTGCTTCTTATCCCAGTATGGATCTTGAAATAATAGTCTTTTCCATCTCCTTTGTGCCTTCATAAATTTCCAGCACCTTTGCATCCCTGTAAAGTCTCTGCACCTTGTACTCATCAATATAGCCATATCCCCCATGCATCTGAAGTGCCTCATCTGCGCAACGGACCGCCATTTCAGCAGAGAACCACTTGGCCATGGCTATCAGGGCATGGTCTACCTTGCCCTGATCCACAGAACAGGCGGCGTCGTAATAGAGGTTTCTTGCCGCCCTGATCCAGGTAGCCATTTCGGCGATCTTAAATTGCGTCACCTGAAATGAAGCAATCTGTGCCCCAAACTGTTCGCGCTGCTTAGTGTACCGGACAGACTCTTCCAGTGCTGCACGTGCCAGCCCCACGGCCTGGGCACAGATATGAAGCCGGGTCCGGTTAAAAAACGCCATTAATTCATGGAACCCTTCCCCCTCCTTGCCCACTATGTTCACTGCGGGCACGCGCACATTGTTTAAAGCAAGCTCGGCAGTATCTGAGGCCCGGATGCCAAGTTTTCCCCGGATCTTGGTGGATTCATATCCCGGTGTGTCTGAAGGCACCATGATAAAGGAGTGTCTTTCATGGCGGGAAGGGTTGTCAGGGTCTGTCTGGCAAAATACAAGGATATACTTGGCAAGGTTACCATTTGTGATAAACATCTTGGAACCATTAAGAATCCACTCATTGCCTTCCCTTACGGCCTCTGTAGTTGCGCGCGTTACATCACAGCCTGCATCAGGCTCGGTAATGGCAGTGCTCATAATGGCCTCCCCGGACACTAATTGGGGGAGCACCAGTTGTTTCTGCTCTTCAGTGCCAAACAGCCCCAGGAGTTCGGAGCCAAAGGTCGTGGACAGGATCGCCTGGGCGATACCGGGATCCACGGCCCAGAACTCCTCGTTGATCAGACAGTGTTCCAGAAAGCCCATGCCCGCTCCACCATAGGCTTCGTCTATAAAAACGCCAACGAAACCCAGATCACATGCCTTTCGCCATATATTAAGATCAAAGGTCTCCTCACGATCAAACTCAACGGCCCGATCCGGAAACTCCCCAAGGGCAAACTCCCTGGCGGCCTTTATGATATCCTGCTGTTCCCTGCTAAGTGTAAAATCCATTGTTTACTCCATAAAAGGCTCCTGTCCCTCAACCTTTCCATCGCGCATGGAAGAGACATAGATCAGGTCTCTGCTCTCCGCTTTTCCTCGCTGCGGATCTCGCGCCTCAAAAGTTTTCCTACCTTGGACTTAGGCAGCATATCCCTGAATTCTATGTACTGGGGGATTTTGTATGATACCAGCTTTTCCCTGCACCACTTGATAAGATCATACCCGGTTATCCCCTTAACATCCTCTTTTAAGACCACAAAAGCCTTTATCCTCTCCCCAACTTTTGGATCGGGCAGGCCCACAACACACGCACCGATAACCGCCGTATGCTCCTGGAGGACAGACTCTATCTCGGAAGAGGAGACCCGATATCCCTTGTGCTTTATGGTGTCCACGGTCCGGTCAATAAAATACATGTGTCCCGCCTCATCCATGGAGACAATGTCTGCTGTTTTGTAATACCGCAGGCCGTCCATTTCCACAAAGGCCTCTGCCGTCTCCTCGGGCTTGTTCCAATATTCCTTTACCATTCTTTTGGAATGGACAAGAAGTTCACCAGGCTTATTCAAAGGAACAGGTGCCAGCGTCTTTGGGTCGACGATCTTGATTTTCTTGCTGGGAACAACTTTGCCAATGCTCTTTAAGGGGCTTTCCTCATCCGTGGGACACATGGAAACGCCCCCGCATGTCTCGGTCGCGCCATAACCCTGATAAATCGGTTTGCCAAACTTTTTTCGCCATCGCTCATTGATCTCCACTGGCAGGACATCCCCGCCATTAAAGCAATACTCAAGTGAGCTCAGATCGTATAGGTCGATCCTATCATGTTCAAGGATCATCCTGTAAAGCGTGGGAACCCCGATCAGAGTCTTGGCCTTGAACCGTTGTACAGAATCAAAAATTGCATCCAGGTTAACCTTGGGCATCAAAACGATTGATCCACCCACCAAAAGGACACTCAAGGCCGTAGTTTGTCCCAGGATATGAAAGAGAGGCGCAGAACCAATAACAACATTCTCAGATCCAGGGAAAAGAGGATCGCATACGGTGATCTGTTCAAGTGCCGATTCCAAGTACAGGCCATGTGAAATGGGGACGCCTTTGGGGAACTTGGTTGTGCCGCCGGTATAAAGGACCTCCGCTGTGTCGGTCTCTTCTTTTTTCACGGGGGGAAGTAGGGAATGCCGATCAAATGCATATACCATTTTTTTAAAAGAAAGGGTAGTCTCGTCCTTTGAAATCTTTCCCTTCGGCACCTTGTCAAAGGCCCAGCCAAACAGCCTCTTCCACCATGGCAGGAGATCCGATAGCTTGGTCACAATGGCCTTTTTTAGCCCTGTTTCCTCGAATGCCTGTTTGACATACCCATAGTTTGCATCGGAGCAGATGACATATTTTGCTCCACTGTCGTTTGCAATATACTGGAGATCATGGGCCGTATAGATCGGCGTGATGGGAACGGCCTCAGCCCCTGCCCTCTGAATACCCAGCCAGGCAATAACCCACTGGACACTATTGGGGATATACATGATCACCCTGTCCCCTTCCTGAACACCCTCATCCCTTAAAGAGGATGCGAAATTCTCAGCAAGCTTAAGTATTCTGTTGTAACTGAAGCGTGTGCCCAGATAGACGATGGCGGTATTGTTGCCAAATTTTGTCGCTGCTGTAGAAAAGGCGTTGTATATGTTTTCAAAAGGGATTTTTTGGGTCATCACTTATGTCTCTTTTTCTTATGAGGCTCCCGGAATATTTTACTACCATTGGCTTAAGGTTCAAGGCGCAGGGCGCAAGGATTTAGTTGTTTCAAATCCCATGGCTTTCACCTTGTGCCTTATGCCTTGCGCCTGTTTCCGTTCATACCCCAAAATAGGCAGACTTTATCTCAGGATTATCCATGAGTTCCTGGCCTGTACCGGTTAGCGTTAACATCCCATTTTCAAGAACATAGCCATAATCTATCATAGGCAGAACTGGTCTGGCGAACTGTTCGCTTAGAAGAACCGTAATGTTTGATTCGCTTTTGAGGCCCTTGACAGCGTCGACGAGCAGGGTTTGCATCATGGGACTAAGACCCAGAAGGGGTTCATCGAGCAGAAGAAGGGTTGGTCTGGCCACCAAGGCCATTCCAATGGCCAGCATTTGCTGTTCCCCGCCGCTTAAAAAACCCGCCTTTCTGGATTTTAAATCCACGAGTGCAGGAAAGAGGTTAAAAACATAGTCAATCATTTCCCGGACATGGGAGGTTTTTATCAGGTAGCCAGCAATCTTGAGGTTTTCAAGCACGTTGCTTTCAGGGAAAATGGGGTGCCTCTCGCGACACAGAACAATTCCTTTCTTTACTCTGTCATTAGGCCTGGTCTCTGTGATATCCTCCCCATTAAAAATTATTTTGCCGTAGACGGTAATCCTTTCGCCGCCTCTTCGTTTTTCTTTGATTCGCATGTCAATAATAAGGCCTGAAAGGGTGTTCATCAGTGTTGTTTTGCCGGCGCTGTTTGAACCGACGATCCCAACAATCTGGCCTTCCCTAACCTCCATGCTGAAATCGTTCAGGGCTAAGGCATTTTCAAAAAAGACCATCAGGTTGCTAACACTCAGCATACAAAAACCTCATAATTCACGTAACCAATCTTACCCTCTGCCATTCTGCTCTCTGACCTCTGACTCCAAACCTCCGATCTCACTCCGTCTCACTTCCCAAATAGGCTTTTTTGACAGATTCGTTTTCCATAACCTCTTTTCCTGATCCTTCCGCGATCTTTTTACCATAGTTCAGGACCATCACCCGGTCCGCAATGCGAAACAATTCCTTGAGCCGGTGCTCAATCATGACGATGGTTTTTCCCTGGAACCTGAGTTTTTCAATAATTGGTACAATGCTTGCCACTTCTGCAAGACTTAGGCCTGAAAAGAGCTCATCTAATATGACCAGATCGGGCCTCAGGGCCATGCATTTGGCAAGCTCAAGCCTTTTCAAGTAGCCCTGTGGAAGTGAACCGGCAACCTTGTAGGATACATGGGCATCCCGTTCAAACCCCACTTCTTCTAAGAGATCAAGGGCCACTGCGTCTCGGTCCCCATATTTGCCACCCGTCAGTTTCTTTACCCTTGGGGAGTAAAGCGGAACAATCAGGTTTTTGAAGGCCGGAAGCCGGTAAAAGGGCCTCACCATCTGAAAGGTCCTGGCAATACCCAGGCTCACGATCTTGTAAGGAGCCCATCCCGTGATGTTTTTACCACTGTATTCGATTCTTCCTGTGTCTGGCTTTACAAAGCCGGTTACGAGGTTCACCAGGGTGGTCTTCCCCGAGCCGTTAGGGCCTATAATCCCTAACAGTTCGCCCCCTTTGAGTTTAAAACTCACAGAGGATACGGCGGTAACCCCGCCAAAAGACTTGCTGACATCGGAGACCTTGAGAAGGGGGATTGTGTCATTCATTCCACATGTACCCATCTTTCAAATTGATGGTACTTTCTCTGCATATAGGGGAAGAGCCCTTCGGGCAAACCAACCACAAAAATGACAAGGAATAGCCCGTAGAAAACGATCCTTAGGGCACCGAGGGCGCGAAGTATCTCTGACAAAGGCACCAGGATAAATGCCCCGATCATAGGCCCTGCAAAGGTTCCCATGCCTCCCACAACAGCCGATGCAACAGGCAACAGGGAGTAATCAAGGGCAAAACCTGGCATGCCTGCAAACATATCCACGTGAGTCCCGAACGCGCCCGCAAAAGAACCCACCGAGGCCCCTAGAAAAAGGACCTGTGTCTTGTACCAGTAGATGTTAATCCCTGCACTCATAACGGAGCGGTCATTATCGTTAATTCCCCTCACGATCAGGCCATAGTCAGAATTAATAATTCTCCGGAAGCCAAATAGGGCCATCAAAAGTGCAATCTGAATTATATAAAGAGACATCAACGGGTTGGGAAAAGGGGTAAGACCTGTGAGCCCCTCTGTGCCACCAAGTATCCGGGTGGCTTCCACAAGTCTCATAAGCATGAGAGGAAGGACCAACGTCACCATGGCAAAATAGATGCCCCGCAACCTTAGTACGGGAAGGAGCATGACCGTGCACAAGAGCCCGCCCCCAACCGTTGCAACCGGTATTGTAAACAGCGGAGACCAGCCCCAGTAGTAGTTCAGGGCGCCTGCTATATAAGATCCGATTCCATAAAAAAGGGATTGGCCCAATGAAACCAGACCCGCTGAAATGAGCAGGTCCCAGCTGATGGCAAGGAGCGCGTAGACTGCCGTAGAAATGAAGACTTCCTGCCAGTAGGGACTCAAAAAAGGAGCGACACCCAGAAGGCCCACTACCGGGATGGCCCTCGGCACAAGAAGATAAAGCATTTCCCGATAGGAAGAAAGTGCAAAGATATCTTCGGAGCGTGCCTTTATGCCGCGGTCTATTCTTTCCTTGCGTCTTTTCATGGAATCAAAAATGAATGTTCTTTAAATTCTCTCTTCAAGCTCCTTTTGATGACTGAAGAGTCCCGAGGGTTTAACGACAAGTACCACCGCAATGGCTATCAGGCTGACAAGCATCATCCAGTGTGGCTCCAGATAATTGGCCGTAAACGTCTGTGCATACCCGATCAATACACTGGCAACCAGGATACCGACCGTGCTGCCCAGCCCACCCACAATACATACCGCCAGGGCATTGATCAAAACTTCATAGCCCCCTTCCACGGCAATTGTTCCCAGGGGAAGTATGACAATGGCGGCAATGGCTGCAAGACCCGCTCCAAAGGCCATTGAAAGTGCACCTATACGATCGGAATCAATGCCAAAAGTGAGTGCTGTCCTCTCATCCTGGGCAATGGCACGAAAGGCCAGCCCAATTTTAGTATGATGCGTAAACAGATACAGGCATAACGTCAATCCTACAGCGATGAGGGCAATGATTAGCCTTTGATAGTCTACATAGACATCCCCAATAGCAACACTGCCGTCAAAGAAGACCGGAAGGGTATACTTGAACCCGACAAAATCAAAATATCGAAACAGCTCCATTATGGCGAGTCCGAGTCCGAAGGTGGCCATGACTTCGGAAAGGGAAAGCCCCTTCACCCTGAGAATAATCAGGTAATACATTGCAAGACCGACACAGGAGGCGCACAGAATGGAGATGAGTACGGAGAGCAGATATGGAAGTCCAAGGGAATTCAGGAGAATCCAGGTCAGAAAACCGGAAAAAATATAGATGGCCCCATATGCGAAGTTGGCCACCCCGCTGATACCGAATGTCAGGTTAAAACCCAGGGCAACGAGAGCCAGGATACAGCTATTAATGAAACCGTAAACAAGGGTGCCGAGAAGCATAGAAAAATCCTATGAAATTCAATTTGTGCTTTGCGTCAAACCTCTGTCCACATCGAGACAAATTTTGGTCTAAGTGCTCTAAAGTTCGAAGTGCCTAAAGTGCCTAAATAAATAGTTCAATTTCTATTCTCTTTAAGCACCTTAGCTCACCCTGGCCCAAATCTGATGGTCAGGATTGATGCCCTGATTTCCTGACTCTGTTCCCGAAATGAAATAGATAACAAGGAACTCTACCAAATAGCGCCAGGGCAGGCTTTAGATACTCTACCAGAGGACTATTTTGCAGGTTTAAGCCCTTCGGGGAGCTGTATCGTTCCTTCTGCAACCGATTCAGGATAAACGATGACCCTTTCTCCAGGTGCACGCCACTGAATCACACATCCCATGGCAGTTTCATTAGGGTCTTCACCGTAGATAACCTGATGGCCGTCATTGAACCGGATACGGCCCATGGCTCCCATGCGATCTGTTTTTTCCAGCTCAGCCACAACTTTATCTCCATCAATGGACCCGGCTCTTTCTATGGCCTCTTTAAGAACATACACCATTTCATATGCAGGGGCCGGAGAATGACCGGCTTCGATGGGCTTCCCGTATTTCTTCTCGTATTTATCAAAAAATTCCACTGACTTGGGTACCTTGGGAACCGGGATATTGCCGATCTCAAAGATGACGTTAAGCGCTCCATCAATCTTTTCGTCAAAAGAATTCCACGCCGCAGGACCTGCCAGAGGTGAGATAAACCCTGCCACCAGAGCCGGGACTCTCATAGATTTCCATTGCTTGACCAGGATACCGCTCTGGGGCATATCAAAGATAGGAAGAATCACCTGCGCATTGTTGGCCTTGGCCTTCATCAGGCCTGAAGAAAAATCAGAAGCACCTGTGGGGTATGCCTGTTGCCCCACAACATCCCAACCTGTCTTCTCGAAAAAATTCTGGATCATCAACTTAGCTGTTCCCCTGGCCCAGGCTACATCCTGGTTCATGATAAACACCTTGTTGAACCCGAATTGTTTGTTCAAATAAGCCATGGTTCCACTAAGGTACTTGACCAGGTAGACCGCATTCAGGCAGGTCCTGAAGGTATACCTATACTTCTCCTCACCGCTCTTCACCTTTGCCTCCATTCCAGGGGACATGGCTGTCCCAAGGATCATGGGGATCTTATATTGACCGACCACATCCATACAGGCAATGGCGCATTCGGACCTGAAAGAGCCAAAAACAATGAAGTTAGCCTTGTCCTCCAAAATTAGCTTTTTATGGGCCCTGATCACATCGGCAACCGGAACCCCCGGCTCTGCTCCTCTGGAATCTATGGCTACAACCTTAAAAGGGCGCTTGACCCCGCCAACATCGACTCCGCCTTTAGCGTTAATTTCTTCAACTGCCATGTTCACGCAGGCAAGTCCCTCCTTACCCTCAAGAAACCCAAGGGAAGTGGGTACACCAAGGATGACCGGTTCAGCCGCACATACATAATGGCCTGGGTTTCCCCAAAGAAAAACTACAGTCAACAAAACACCAATAACCCATACTCTCTTTTTCATCATTACCCCCTCCTTTGCTTCGGGAAGCCCCTTATACTTCAAAGGAGTTACCCGGGAAAAAAGTTAAAGTGATTCCCTCTGCCTACACTAATACTTCCCAAGCACACGCTGTGCAATAATTATTTTTTCTATTTCCTTGGTTCCCTCATATATTTCAAGCACCTTTGCAGCTCTGTAAAAACGCTCGATGTCATGATCATTCATATAGCCGTAACCACCGTGGAGCTGAAGCGCCTCATCAACTACTTCAACAGCCGTCCTGGCAGCAAACCATTTTGCCATGGCCACGGTTTTGGTATCAATCTTACCATTGTCCGCCATCCAGCAGGCCTTGTGTGTAAGGGTGCGGGCAAGTTCTATCATGGTGGACATCTCAGCCACTTTTAACTGGGTTATCTGAAAGGACGCAATTTTCTTTCCGAACTGCTCCCGGCTCTTGGCGTGTTCTACGGCCATATCAAGGGCACCCTGGGCTAAACCTACACCGTGGGCAGCCACATAGGCACGGGATCGGTCAAAAAACTGCATCAACTGGTAAAAACCCTGCCCTCTCACTCCCAGCAGGTTTTCTTTCGGTACCCTGACATCGGAGAAAAAGATATTAGCCGTATCAGAGGCCCTCAGGCCCATTTTCCCTTCTATCTTGTCCGATTCATACCCCGGCCTGTCTGTTTCAACAACCAGGATACTGTGCCGCCGGGATCTGGATGCCTCTTCTGGCTCTGTCAGGCAGAATACCAGGAGAAAATCAGCCACGCTTCCGTTTCCTATCATGACCTTATTTCCGTTGATCACATATTCATTACCGCTCAAAACAGCCGTGGTAGAGGCGGAGGCAGTGTCGCTTCCGGCATCCGGTTCTGTGATTGCAAACCCCATGATGGCCTTTCCCTGAGTCAAGGAAGGCAAATACTTGTTTTTCTGTTCTTCTGTTCCAAATAAAAGAAATTCCTCAGCCCCAAAACTAACCGAGCAGAGTCCCTGGCCAATGCCGGGATCCACCTTCCAGAATTCTTCCAGAATCAGGGCATGCTCTAAGAAGCCCAGCCCGGCACCGCCGTATTCTTCATCAATGAAAACCCCGATAAAGCCCAGGTCACCGGCCTTTTCCAATAGGGAGCGGGGGAACTCCTCGTTGAGATCACAATCTCTCGCGATCTCCCTGAATTCCCCCACCGCAAATTCACGGGCTGCTTTTCGAATGTCCTGTTGTTCTTTGGAGAGCTCAAAATCCATTATTCGTGACACGGACCTCTTTTTATTGTCCCTAACATATGAAAAAAGAGCATCGCGTGTCAAGGGGCGAAGGCTGCTTGACTTGGAAAGCCCTCTTGAGTAATGTCATAAACAAGCAATAAAATAGCGAAAGTGATTTTATACATGGAAGAAAAAATAAAGGCTCTCAGAGATGCCCTGAAAAAGGCCGATCAGGTGGCGGTGTTGACCGGCGCCGGAATTTCGGCGGAAAGTGGTGTCCCTACTTTTAGAGGAGATGAGGGCATCTGGAAAGCAGGAGAGATCGTTCCAAAACTTGTGGAGGCCTGGGGATGAAGAACTCAGGCATTATTACCATGACTACCGATTTTGGCCTCAGGGATCCTTATGTAGGGGTTATGAAGGGGGTGATCCTTTCCATCAATCCAGAGGCCCGGGTAATCGATATCAGCCACCAGTTAAAGGCGGGGTTCATCTCCCAGGCCTCAATACTGGTCCAGGAAGCCTATCCCTTTTTTCCGGAAGGGACTGTCCACGTGGCAGTCGTTGACCCGGGAGTGGGAGGCGACAGACGACCGATTCTAATCAAAACACAAAACCATCTTTTTGTGGGTCCGGACAATGGCATCTTCTGGCCTGTCATCGGATCCCACCAATACGCAGAAATTATCCATCTCAATGAAAGCAGATACTTTCTCCCTCATGTGAGCCACACCTTTCACGGAAGGGATATTTTTGCGCCTGTGGCAGCCCACCTTTCCATGGGAGCGGATCCGTTGGAGATGGGGCCGATCATAAATGACCCCGTGCCGCTTGATTTTCCGGCACCGCAACGAAGAGGGGATATGCTTTTAGGGCAGGTGATGCGTGTGGACCGCTTTGGAAATCTCATCACCAATATTCAGCTAAAGCAATTTGAGCGGTTTTTGGGGCCGGGGTGCCCGGTTATAAAGGTTGGCAAGCTGACTGTTGAGGGCTTGTCAAAAACGTATGGGGAAGCCTTGGCCGGAGAGGCATTGGCCCTGATCGGTAGCTCCGATTGCCTTGAAATAGCGGTCAATCTGGGGCGGGCCTGTGATGTTACAGGCATGAATTCGGAAGATATTATCGGGATGGAGATTGAAGTGAGCAGGGTCTTTTAGGCCCTTAAGAATCAGATTTGTGCCTTTGCTAATGATTCGAGGTACTCTTCCCACTCAATGGGCAAGAGGTATTTTTTTTTACTATTGCATTCTTTGCAGGCAGGGACGATATTTCCCTTTTTGCTTTTCCCGCCCCGGCTCAAAGGAACCACGTGGTCCATGGTCAATTGTTCACGTCCTACCTTGCGACGGCAGTAATGGCAAACCTCTCTCTGGATCTTGTTGTTCCACCAGTGTGTACGTCTCAGGCTTCGGGCCTTCTCTTTTTCCCGCCTTATCTCATTTTCGCTGACTGTTTCCATCTCAAAGGGCAGACTTGATAAGTGGTTTAAGGTGCTCATTGATTTCCTACCCGGGGTTTAGAATTCTTGGGTTAAGTCATAGCCAATCTCGCGGGAAAAGTCACGTATGATATTAGTATTTTAGTTTTTTTTTGTCTCCTTTAATTAATGCAGACCCGCCTCACTTCAGCGAGATCAGTTATCCCCTGGAGGACTTTCAGCGTACCATCCTGCTTCAGGGTTGCCATACCATCCTCTATGGCCTGTTCAAGAATTTCCTCTGTCGGCGCCCGGCCTTTGATCATCCTTTTTATTTTTGCAGTCCCCTCCATCAATTCATGGATACCAAGTCTGCCCTTATAGCCTGTCCCGGAACATATCTCACACCCAACGGGCAGGTAGAGGGTCAGGTCGGGTGAGTATTTTATTCCAGTGGCCGCAAAATGTTCTTTGCCGTAGAAATCTACGATCTTCTCGAATTCTTCCTCTGATGGGTGATATTCCTTACGGCATTTTGTACACAGCCTCCTCACAAGTCTCTGGGCGAGAACACCGAGAAGTGCATCGGCAAAATTGAGGGGATTGAGCCCCATGTCCAATAATCGCGTCACAGTCTCTGGCGCACTGTTGGTGTGCAGGGTTGAGAAAACCAGGTGGCCTGTAAGAGATGCCTCAACACCGATAGAGGCTGTCTCCTCATCACGCATCTCACCGATCATTATCACATCCGGATCTGCCCTCAAAAAGGCTCGCATGATCCTGGCGAAGTTGAGCCCGATCCTTGGTTTTGCTTCCACCTGTCTCAGGCCGGCCTGGGTTATCTCTACAGGGTCTTCTGCTGTCCATATTTTTATGCCGGGCGTATTGATATGGCCTAGTGCCGCATGAAGTGTAGTAGTCTTGCCTGAACCGGTCGGCCCCACTACCGGTATGAGACCGTAGGGCTTTGCAATAATTTTTTTCATGATTTCGAGATTTCTATCATTCAATGCCATATCATCCAGTTTCATGGCGCCGGCCGAGGCAAGAATCCTCAACACAGCATCCTCAAAACCGCCTGCAGTGGGAAGTGTGGCAACGCGAAGCTCAAATGGGCGAATGCCTTTCCGTTTGAATTTGATTTTTCCGTCCTGGGGGAGGCGTCTTTCAGCAATGTCAAGATGCGCCATGATCTTGACCCTTGAAAGGACTCCCCTGGCCATGGCATTGGGGATAGTGATATAATTCTGGCACACGCCGTCAATACGAAAACGTATGCCTGTGGACTTTGTAACTGGCGAAGGTTCGATGTGTATATCAGATGCATTTTTTCGATATGCAGTGATCATAACCTGGTCCACCAGTTTCACCACCTTGCCAGAGCTCTCGTCAAGCTCATCATGGTCTTCTTCTGCTTCCGTCTCTTCTTCAAAGGAGATATCCGGCATCAGGTCGAAATCCACGAATGTATCTTCACCTGGACCGGTTTGATCGCCTCTTTTGTTATCAAAGAAAAGTCTAATAAATGCTTCAATATCCTCTTTGATGGAAACGGAAAAATGGATCTTTTTTGACTTCACCAGGGCTCTGATGTGGTCGGTCCTGCTGAGATCCCTGGGGTCATCAATAAGGATTTCAACACCATCCTTTCCCCAGCTCATGGGGACCCATATCTGGTGCATGAGGAAGGGTTTCTTTAAACTGCTTATGAGTTCTACCGGCGCGGGAACTTCGGGGTCATAATTTCTGAATTTGCAACCATAGTAAAGTGAAAGGGATTTCCCCAGCTCATCTTTATCGATTTTGAAAAGTTCAAGCAAGGCAAATTCAACACTTTTTTTCCTTTTTCTCGACTGTGCAAGGGCCTGTTGGAGCTGATCCGTTGTTACCATGCCTTTGTTAAGGAGGTATTCATATTTGGAACCGGAAGAGAGGCTGGCCATTATCGAATCAAGTCGTTTTTTGACCTCACTGTCTTTCGGGTCAATTTCTCTGGCAGACTTATAAAGGTCAAGGGCTACATCCTTGCGATCCCTCTTCTCCATTTCCATGCCCAGCCCCAATTTGATCTGGGCCACTGCCTTATTATCGAGTTTGTGCTCGCTTAGTATGTTTTCAACTTTTTCGACAACTTTTGAAGGGGAATGAATTCTAAGGAGGCAACCCCCAATTTCAGGGATGATTTTTTCCGGGGGGTAGTCCAAGCCAAATAGTTTCTCATACTCAGAAATAGCCTCTGCATAAAGGCCCAGCTCTTTAAAGGCAGAGGCGCTATCAAGAATAGCCGGGGCACTTGTGTCGCTGCTAAGGGTCTTTTTGAAATTGGAAATGTCTGTGGCGGAAAGATTTCGGGCGTCAATCTCATCTTGTGCGACAATCTCTTTTTTAAGTAAACTAATCTTTCCCCTGATTTCCTCCCTGGCAGTGGAGTCCTGTTCCGGAATGTCTGAAAGGGCCTGCTCATAAACACTGAGGCACTCCGTAAGCAGCCCCATTGAATAGTAAACCTCTGCCTCTTTTATTTTGGAATCTATGTCTATTTCCATGTTAGCCTGTGCATTGGTCATTTTTTGATTACCTCGGCCGGAATTTGTTATCTACATTGAGCATAGCTCAATTAAGACACCAGGAACGGTTATCTCAGGGAGGCTATTTCTTCTTGAAAATACTCTTTCCCTTTTTGGATATTTTCATCCGCTTTAGAGCGGGTAACACCATATCGCAGTTGAGTCTCACCATTGCAGTGGGAACAAAAATTCCCATCAATATAATTAGATAACCAATCTCTGTTTTTCTGATATAGAACTTGCTCTTTTCAAAAATCAGGTCCGCCTCCCTGACACCATTTAGGGAGCGGATAAAAAGCCCCCACCAGCCTTTATTTTCGGGTTCTTCAGGCAGTGGAGATAAAAACAGTTTATAAATCAGTTCTCCCTTAAAGGAAAACAGAATTATCCCGTCAACCCCCTCCATGTTCAGTATGTCATTAAACAGCTTCTTCATTTTTCCACTCTTAAACTGGCTTTTTTACAACAGTTGTAATTAGTGCCCATCAGGAAATGATCAACAGGACACCGGCTTACTCGCTCAAGATAGTAATAATTCTGTCCCGTGGGCATTTGGAGTTAACCAAAAGTACGGAGGTTTTGTATCCTGGTACCAGGATGAGATCGTTCGGCTCGGCCCGATCAAGATAGATAAGCTTCAACTTTCCGGCGCCGAAGAATGCCCCCATCCTTGATGTTTGCGCCATAAAACCGTCCCATGAATTGTCCTGGTATATATCCTCCAATCCGCACCTTTCGCCGACTTCCTCTTTCAGCTTGGTTTGAATACGAATTAAGGGGTCCGGTGTTTCGGGTTCCAATTCTTCAGACAGTTCCTCGATTTCCTCTATCTCTTCCTCAACAACTTCTGGTTCTTCTGCCTCGCCGGCCTCATCCTTTAAGCGCATTGCCTCAAGGAGAATAGCATTAATGTCCCGGTGGACCTTCTGTTCTTTCTGACGGCATTCATTCTGGATGGAAAGGTTGACCTCATCCCACGAGAAAATCTTATATGCCGCTGCCTCCCCTTTTAGACCGGCAGTTCTGGCATCAAACAGTTCACCATCGCAGAAAAAGAGCACGCCCTCTTTGCCTGATGTTTTGTCAAGTAACCGGATGGTGCAGGTCTTCTGTTCCATTTCTATCAGTTGTAAGAACATGCCTGATGAAACGCTGTGTAAAGTTCCCCCTTCAGATTCTTTTCGCAGAGTAGCCAGTACTTGCTTGGCCAGATCGTCTATCATAAAAGGCTTCTCAACATACCCAACGGCGCTTCCTTTTTGGGCCAGCCTTTCCATTTCGGGTGTGCTGTACCCGGTCATGATGATTACCGGTATTTCCGGGTACTGTTCCATAATCTCGGATAGCAGGGCAAAGCCATCCATCCGTGGCATTCTCAGGTCAGTGATTACGAGTGAGATGGTCTCCTGCTTAAGTTTTTCCGTTGCGACCAGACCATCCCCTGCCATTAATACAGAAAAGGTCGCATTGTATTTCTCAAACCCTTCCTTAAGGGAGAGCAACATCTCCTGATCGTCGTCAACAATCAGCACCTTTTTTATCATTTAATCTCCTCGCCAAGCTCAGCTCGTGAGGCTTTATCGATATCCACAATCTTTATTCCAGCAACATAATCCATAGCCCTATATTTTTTAATGCCTCCTATTTTCTTTACAATGGCATTTAATTTCTGGATTTGGTCGTGCACCCTCACTATTTTTTGATGATTACGGTCATCAGGGTGCAAGTCTGATAACACTTCACTTAGTAAGTTATTAATTATTGTAAGAGGCTGATTAAGACTGTGTGCCACACCTCCAGCCATCTCCAGAACCCCTTGAAACTTTTCCTTGGTCGATCGCTCTTTATTTTCGATTTCTTCCGTTATATCCCGCACTAATCCGTCTAAGAACACCACTATACCGTCATCATCAAAAACTGCCCTGGCCGTTACCGCGCACCATATTGGGGCGCCATCATTTTTCTTGAAGGGGAGAGAGAGCTCTTCAACATATCCCTGCTCCAAGACTGCCTTTATCAAGGCGCCCCTATCCTGTCTGACATGATATAGATTGACTTCCGGGTAACCGATCAAATCACCTGTGGAATCGAATCCGAAGATCCTGGCAAAGGCCTTGTTTGCAAAGATAAGTTTGCCTTCCAACGTTGTTCGGTAAATCCCCGCCGGAAAGCTATCGAGAAAGTCTGCATGCCATCTTGGCGATTTATCAATAGCAATGTGAGGGGAAGCGCCTGTCATCATTTGTCAACCTGAGTATTGTCCGAAACTGCGACGGAAATGCCATAGGCTGGGGGCATAAGTAAGGCTCGCAAGGTCATGGAATGTATCAGTAATTGATACCAAACCCCTCGAGTTCTTTCGCATACTTTTTAGACCAGGGGGCCAGCTTATCTGCGAGCATTGGCAGAATCCCGAGTTCGCCTGCCAGGTCTTCCACAGACTCAATCAGTGCGTTTACCAGGTCTTCATCACTGGCATCACCTGAAAATGTGATCTTGTGATCAGAGTATTTAAATTCACCTGCAAAGGGATCAAGGAATACATATTTATCGGCTTTTTCGACTAATTTCTTTTTCAACAGGGTATTGAAGTCTGTCTTTATCTTCTTTTTGGAGGAGATCACCCTTTCGAATATGCCCAACAATTCTTCAAGCGCTGTGAGGACATTGGATGAGGATTCTTCTCTGATTTTTAGCGGCTCACTTACCTCTTCTCCCTTTGTCAAGGCAATCTCGCTGACATGAAAGACTCCACCCAATTTCTTTGTTTTCTCAATAAGTAGCTTCTGGCTTTCTTTTGATCCGTTCAATTCCCCTTTTCCCTGGGAATAAGAACCGCCTATGATCTCTCCGTTGTTATAGAAGATGAGGCCACCCTCTTCTCCGTTGTTGATGGAAATATCGATATAGCCCGTGAGCTTTTCGGCTCCCATCTTTTTTATCAGCCCCTCAAGGTCGGTAAATTCCGCGCTTAGGTTCTTGTAGATTTTCTTTGCGCCACGTACATTGGCCCAGAAGTAAATCTTATCTGGATCAATTCCATATATATCTATGACAAAATTATTGTCACCTGCCGCGTCCATGAGACGTTTTACCGCTGTTTTGCCTCCGAACTCTCCGTCTTTATCCTGTAGAACTCCGTCCAGTATTTCTTCTTTATCAAAGAAAATTGCGCCTTCTTCTCCGGGGCCTTTTAAATAGATAGCGCCTGAGCCCAGTTCTCCCTGATAGTGTTCAATCAATTTTCTTATGTCGAGATAATAGCTGTTCAGATTTCCAATATCAGGTTTCTCTTTAGGAATAATGAGCATTTTGCACTCCCTTTAACACTCTTCCGAGATTTACAAGGCCTGTTTACTATCTGCGCCGGCGTAATCTTTCTATGGAAAGACGAATACTGTCCTGCATTCGGGAAATGGCTTCGGCCAAATCTCCGAGTTCATCTTTTGATTTGATCTTTATTTCAGCATCAAGCTCCCCGACACTGATTCGATCAGCCACGTCAGTCAGTGTTTTAATTCTCCCGGTCAATTTAGTGCCGTAAATGGAAACAATTAAAATAATAAGAATAAGTGTGCTACCCATGATACCAAAGACAATGTTTCGCGTATTGGTAAGGAATTTCTTAGCGCGGGCTTCCATATGTGTCACAGGTTGGGTAAATTCATCCAGATACGTTGTGGAGGCAATAACATAGCGAGTCCCTTCCACGGGCGTACACACCATGAACTTGTCTTTTACACGGCCATCCGCATCTTTCCATGTATAGTAACCTCTGGACTCTCCACCGTCTTTTACACCAGTATAGACCTTCCAGAATCCAGGGAAATTTCTGCCAAGCGGCTTCTCTAACTTGCTCATATCTATGCCAACTATTTTGGGATTGGCATGGGCCCATGTTCGCCAAACCCCATCCGCATCCGGTAGCTCATAAAGAGCAGTATAACCTGACTTTCCCACCTTCTGGACAGATGACTTTTTAAACTCCTGATCATTGTTATAGTCCTCTTTTTTTAACTTTGAATGGCTCGCGAGGTAGAGGTTGCACTGTTTTGCAACTGCCCTTGCGTTTTCCTGTATGATATCTTCGGCAATCTGAGTGACCACCTTAGAACTGACATTTGTGATATCAGAGGCCAGTGTGTTTAACTGCCACAGATAGAGCG
>Ga0180009_10003203_pt1 | contig 18755 bp, 17 predicted proteins | sample OS_PC_MetaG_FD_123537 | JGI IMG/M metagenome (GOLD analysis project Ga0180009, IMG submission 123537) | Groundwater microbial communities from the Aspo Hard Rock Laboratory (HRL) deep subsurface site, Sweden - OS_PC_MetaG | ecosystem: Environmental > Aquatic > Deep subsurface > Groundwater... | reverse complement strand
TGGGGGCTGGGGGAGATAGATGGAAATAGTGAGGAGTTGGTACTACAAAGTTTGGGAGAAGGTTTGGGGTTGTGGTTGCAGGTTGCCGTGAAGGTAGAGGATGGGGTGTCTATGGATGGCTTGTTGGACAGATTGTTGAGCTTGAAAGGCATTAAGGGTTTGAGTTGGTTAGATAGATATACTTTGTATAAAGATCTGTCTGGTTTGAGTAGTAAAGGAATCGTTTTAGAAACTAATTTGCCGTATCAGGTTATGGATAGGGTGCAGGATGTAGATGGTTATGAATGGTTAGAACTTAATGAAGCGGTGTTTGTGTGGTCTAGGGACTTGTGGCCAAATGAAGGTGTGGTGAACTTGGGGATAAAAGTGGAGGTGGTTAATGCATCGGATACGCCCGGAGTGGCCAGGGTAAGAGCTAGACAGTTGGAGTCGATTGGATTTAGGGTGGTTAGCGTGAAGGCTGGAGATATAAAAATAGACGAGCCCTGCGTAGTAAAAGTTAGTCCTGACATATGGGATAAAAATCAATTTATAAAACAGATATTAAAAAATTATTTGGGATGTGAAGTAGAGATGGGGGATGGTTTGGTGTTTTTTGTTGGTTAGTCCTCTGAGGCAAGTGGATCGAATATTTCTAGGGGATGAACAACGGGTTCTTGAAAAGAAATATTTATTTCTTTTTTGTGGTTGCTAACAGGAAAGCTGGGAACGTCCTTGAGTCTTTTTGAGCGTTTGATTTCTTGAAGAAATACTTGGGGAGATTGAGGATTGATGGACTTAATGTACACTTGGTATTTGTAGCCTAGTTTTATGAATTTACTTAAACTTAGAGAAAGGTTGTCTGGTAGTTGGCCAAGGTATTCATGGGTGTTTTCTGTGAAGATTTTGATTTTTCTGGCTGATGATTTTAAGGTAACGTTTTGGCCAATTTCTAGATTAGCGATTATTTGCGGGCTAGTTGTTTTTATTAAAGGTACAATTTTGGATATTCCTGGTTCTTCTATAAAGCTAATTGTTTGCGATCTTGACTTGGGGATAGTTTTGTCAGCCAAAGGCTGAAATTGGTGTTTAAGATTGTAAAGGTTTTTGGTGGCGATTGGATTTGTTTGGTTGATTTTTAAAACTTGTTTAAATGTTTTTTGGGCTAGAGTAGTTTGGGCTGTTTTTAGATAGGCTATGCCTAGTCGGTTTAGAGCAGATGGGTTTTTTGGTAAAAGTTCTATTATTTTTTGATTAAGGCTGATGGCTTGTCCCCAGTTGTTGTTTAGGGCGGCTTGAATGGCTTGATTTTCTAGTGTGGTAATATCTGGTTGATTCATACTGCTAGTTAATATATGTTTTAAGGACTGTTAAGTCAAGTGGCTCTGTTGTAGAATTAAAGACAATGTCTGGTCATTCTAAGTGGTCAACTATAAAACATAAAAAAGCGGCGACGGATGCCAAGAGGGGAGCGGTGTTTGGAAAGTTAGCAAAAAAGATTTATCTGGCGGTTAAGCAGGGTGGATCGGGTGATGTTTTAAAAAATCCATTTCTAAGAGGTATTTTAGAAGAAGCTAGAAGTGCAAATATGCCATCTAATAATGTGCGACGCGCAATTGATAAGGCATTGGGGGTGGGTGGTGAACAAGTTATGGTGGAAATTGACTATGAAGGGTATGGACCGGGCGGGGTGGGGATAATAATTAAGTGTGTAACTGATAATAGAAACAGAACAGGCGGGGAGATAAGAACCTGTTTTGACAAGTATGGGGGTAGTTTGGGTGAGCCGGGATCGGTGTCTTACATGAAGAAAATTGAACCTGTGCCGATGATGGAGTTGGTTGGGCAGGATTTGGGGAAAATAAAAGATTTATTGGAGACGTTGGAAGATCATGAAGATATTGTGTCAGTATGGTCTAATTTAAAGCAATAAATGACAAAAAGAGTTAAGTTTATATCTGTGGCGGGTGTGTTAGGAGTTATGTTGGGGCTAACTGGGTTGGTGGCGGTGGAGAATAGATTAACGGTGTTGTTGGCGGTTACTTCTATTTCTTACGTGCTGTCTGTTTGGGTTTTGTTTGAAGACTTAAAGGGTTTGGAGTGGATAACTTTAATGATTTTACCAGTGATGTTTACTTTGGGGGCTGGTTTGTTTACCAATTTATTGCCCGATGCTGTGCCTAATTTACTGGGATTAAAGTTTGAGATCGAGACGGCAATGGTGATGGCTAAGGTGGTTAAAGGATTGTTTGTGGTGTTTTACATACTGGGTTTGTATGCCATATATTTGCTTGAAAATATTATTTCGGTGGCGTCCATTAGGACGATTCAGCTTTTGCGGGCAGCCAGATCGATGGGATTTGTAATGACTTTGGTGGTGAGCTTGTTTTTTTTCTTGGTGTTGCTGAGTTTGAGGTTGTGGTTTTACTGGATTGGTTTGATTTCTGCGGTGGTGGCTTTTATGTTATCTTATGGACATTTTTGGAGTATTGATATTAAGGATGAAAGTAGGCGAACGGTCAAGCTTTATGCTTTAAGTCTTGCTTTTCTGATGGGTTTTTTGGGGTTAGTGATGGCTTTTTGGCCGGTGAAGCCGCTTATGGGGGGGTTGATGATGACGGTGTTTTTTTATACTCACTTGGGGATATTAGAAAACTATTTAAAATATAGATCATACGGAGAGTCTTTGGTTGAGTATCTGGTGTTTGGATTAATTATTTTTATTATTGGATTTGTGACGACGTCGTGGAGGGGGTGAGTCTTCGTATGTCATTCCTGCGAAAGCAGGAATCTATATAAATGGATCCCGCATCAAGTGCGGGATGACGGAGATAGTTGTGGATGACAATGAGAAATATTTTTTTGGTGCGGGGAGCTGAAAGGGGAGAGGAGTAATAGGTGAGTAGGCCTATAATTATAAGTCCTATAGAACTGGGTTGAGTTTTCACGAAATATAGGTCTTTTCACGGTTAGCAGTCTATGTGGATAACTGCTGATATGGAATGATACAGTTGGCTGGGTATGCTTCGGGGAGGGAGAACAGTGGTGTGGGAGAAGTAATAAATGTAATTGATAGTGGTCACACCCCGCTAGGGCTTTGCCCTAAGGATTTTGTTTAATAGATTTTTTGTTGGATAGTCACTACCCTTTTGTAACAGAGAAGGGTATGAAAGGAACTATATGTAGTATGTCGTACAATGTTACTTATGCGACGTTACGTTTGGGTTAAAATGGAACAGTAGTGGTTGTCACCGCTTTGGATAATCTGTACAAAATCCCGAAGAGGTTCGCCTGGAGTGTTTGTGGTGTGACTACCCTCTTGATTCTTGATGGTGATGGTTTCTTGTTGGTTTGTATGAAGAGTTTGTAGATTAACCCGAAGGTTTTGGGTCTTAAGGATTCAAACTGGTCAGATGGGTGCGGAGATCATGATTAAGTAATCGTTTGATATTCTAGAAGCCGTTTTGGGGGTATTTAAAGGGCTTGTAGCCACGAATAGTTGTGTTTTTAGGCATGGACCCCTACCCTGTCGTACAATAAATGTGTTAATATTTAGTTATGGCGAAAAATAAAAAGGAAGATTTGATTTTTAGTAAGTTAATATCAAGGTATTTAAGATACATAGAGTTGGAGAAGAACTACTCCCCCTATACCTTAAGAAACTATAAGTATTACTTAAATTTTTTTAGAAAATGGTTTGTGAAGAAATATGAGCAAGAGTATATTCAGCGATTGACGAGCGAAATGGTAACCAGTTACCGATTGCACTTGTCTAGACACGAGGATGAAAAAGGGAAAGGTTTGTCTGCTGTTACACAAAGTTACTATATTATTTCCCTTAGGGCATTTTTAAAGTTTTTGTCTAAGAAAGGAGTTAAGAGTTTGAGTGCCGAGAAAATTGACTTGCCCAAGGTTGGTAGCAGGCAGATTAAATTTTTAACTAGAGAGCAGGTGGAGAGATTATTAACCAGCCCGGACCTGACGACGGTGAACGGTTTAAGAGATAGAACGATTTTAGAGGTGTTGTTTAGTACGGGTTTAAGGGTAAGTGAGATGGCAAAACTAAACAGAGACAAGATTGATTTAAAGGCCAGAGAGTTTGGAATTATTGGAAAGGGTCGGCGATCCCGAGTGGTGTTTTTAACAGAGAGATCTTGCGAGTGGCTAAAGAGGTACTTGAGTACCAGAGACGATAGATATTCCCCACTGTGGATTAGGTATTCTGGCAAGACGGTAGATATTACCTCTGCTGGTGAAAGTATGAGATTGTCTGTTAGAAGTATTCAGCGGTTGGTGGAGAAGTATAGAAAAGTGGCGGGGTTGCCCATTAAGGTAAGTCCACACACCTTAAGACACTCTACTGCTACTACCCTACTCTCTTCTGGTGCAAATTTGAGATCGGTGCAAGAAATTTTGGGTCACAAAAATGTTGCCACTACGCAGATTTATACTCACATTACCAATCCGCAATTGAAGGAAATTCACAAGAAGTATTTGAAGTAATAATCAATCCGACCATCTTTTTCAGATGAACGATCGTTTAGTTGTGGGGGATGGTTGGGAGGTAATTTGCTTGATGACTAATTTGGCTTTGGTGGCAGGCCAATCTGGAGGTAGAAGTTCAAATGGTAGGTGTGGGTCTTGGGCGACTGTTTGAAGATATTGGTGGACTGCTTTTTGATGATCTTTTTTGGTGTATTTCATAACCTGGAAATAATCTGATTTTATTGAATTTAAATTCCATAGACGATTAATGGTTTTCTGAGTAGGTGTGAAATGTTTTTGTTTGCCTTGAAAAACTAGTACATGTTTTGATAAGTTGAGGGCGTTAATAAGCTCCATTAAGCTAGAATTGATTGGATGTGGGGAGATATAAAGGCTTTTTTGGAGTTGGGCAAAACCTACCTGTTTGAGTTTCCGGCGGAGTTGATTCCTTGTATTTTTTTGGGATTCTGGAATATCAAAAGTGGCCAAACACCATTGTTTGTTCCAGGTTTTTTGTTGTAATAAGGTCAGTGGAAATTTATCTTGTAAATATTGTTTACCCGTGGTTGAGAGAAGTATTTTAAGTTGTTCATTTTTTAAATTAACTTCCCTATTAATTTGTTTGGCTTTTATTTTTTTATATAGTGTTTTGGTGTAATTTGCTTTTTTATAATTAGGAGGAAAATACCAGTTTAATTTGTTGTAACGCATAGCATAACTGCTTCCCACAAGACAGGTTTCTGTGATGTCCCCTATTACAGCTAAGCCGAGTAGAAATAAGTCTGAAGGAGATATTTTAACATTCATAAATATCAGTATACCTTAGAATTGGACGATCGTTTAGCTGGGGGGGATGGTTGGGAACATCATTAATATTGGAAAAATATCAGGAAGATGCCAGGAAATATCAGAATGACGGAAGAATAGGAAAATGGGTTATCTTTTGTTGACGATGGCGGTGGCGGCGACGGAGTCGCCAGCTTTGTTAAAACGCATAAGAATGACCCCTTGAGTTGGCCTACTTAAAACGGTGATGTTTTTAACCGGTAACTTGATGGCTTGGGCTTTGGTGGTGGTAATGATGAGGTGGTCGGAGGTTTGGTCTACCAGGCAAGCTCCGGCGATTTTACCTGTTTTCTCGGTTACATCGGAGACTTTTAGTCCCTGCCCTCCCCTTTTCTGGGCTGGGTATTGTTCTAGTGGAGATCTTTTACCTAGACCATTTTTGGTGACTATAAGAAGATCCCTAAAGACTTTTTTCCGTTTATCTTTGGGTATGGATTGGGTTGGGGTAAAGCACTCTTGGGCAACAACGAAGTCGTCTTTTTTTAGAGTGATGCCCCTGACGCCCATGGTGTCTCTTTTGGTGGCTCTGACGTCTGTTTCTTTGAACCTTATTGATTTACCATCCTTGGTAACAAGTAAAATGTGGTGCTCCCCTGTTGTTTGATTTACCCAGACCAGATTATCTGTTTTGGTTAAGTTTATGGCGATGAGGCCGTTACTTTTTATGTTAGCGTACTCTGATAAAAGAGTACGTTTGATTGTACCTTGCCTGGTGGTAAAGAACAGATAGGAGTCTTTTAGGTCGGTATCTTTTTGACCCAAAGGTAAGATTGCTTGAATTTCTTCATTCGGATCAATGTTTATGAGATTGATGATTGCTTGGCCTTTGCTGATTCTTGATCCGTCTGGTAACTCCCAAACCTTTAGTGAGAATACCTTGCCTTTGCTGGTAAAAATTAAAAGATTGTCGTGAGTATTGGCGTTGGTTAAGAGCCTTATGTTGTCTGTTTCTTTTACGGACATACCAGACACTCCCTTTCCTCCCCTTCTTTGGCTTTTGAAGGTACCAGAAGTCATACGTTTGATGTAACCTGATTTTGTGAGAGTGACAATGACTTCCTCTTGAGGAACCAAGTCTTCTTGTGAGAAGTCTTTTATGGAGGAAGCAATTACTTTAGTTTTTCTTTTGTCTCCATAAGTTTTGGTGAGATCAGCGAGTTCGTCTTTAATTATTTGAAGTACTTTTTCTGGTGATTTTAGTATGATAATTATCTCTTTAATTAATTGAAGTAGTTGGTTATATTCTTCTTGAATCTTTTCTCTTTCTAGGGCCGCCAGACGACGTAGTTGCATTTCTAATATAGCCTCTGCTTGTAGGTCAGAAAGTTTGAAATTGGCAATTAGGTTCTTTTTAGCGTCCAGCTGATCTTTGCTTTTTTTAATGGTCTCGATTATTTTGTCTATATTGGCTAGAGCGATGAGCAAGCCTTCTAAGATATGAGCTCTTGCCTTGGCATTAGTTAGGTCGAATTGACTTCTTTTTATAATTACCCCCTGGCGGTGGATTACGAATTCTAAGAGAATGGTTTTAAGGTTAAGTAGGCTAGGAATACCCTTAGAGGTTAGGGCTACAACGTTGGCTGGATAGTTAATTTGTAGGTCGGTGTGTTTATATAACTGATTTAGAATACTTTTTGGTCTTGAGGCTTTTTTTAAATCAATGGCCACGGTTAGGCCTTTTCTGTCTGACTCATCTCTTAAGTCTTTTATACCTACAATTTTCTTTTTTTTAACCAGATCGGCTATTTTTGTAATGAGTCGGGCCTTGTTTACTTGGTAAGGAAGTTCGCTGATTAAAATTTGGAAGTTGCCTTTTTTCTCCACGATTTCAGCTACGCCCCTAACGGTAATACTGGCTTTGCCGGTAAGGTAGAGTTTTTCTATTTCTTTTTTGTCGTAGATAATTCCGGCTGTTGGGAAGTCTGGCCCTTTGATGTGTTTGACGAGGTCGTCTACCTGGGCTTGTGAGGTAAGTTGACCGGTGAGTTGGGTATAGTGAACGGTTTCTAAGTCTGCCTCTTTTGTTTTGGTGGTGATTTTGACTTGGCTTTGGTTGATTAGTTCTGTTATGGCGTTGGTTAACTCGCCCAGGTTGTGGGGTGGAATTTTAGTAGCCATGCCCACCGCGATACCGTCGCCACCCATGAGTAAGAGGTTTGGAAGGCTGGCGGGTAAAACTTTTGGTTCTTGTTGGCTGCCGTCGAAGTTGTCTTGCCAGTCTACGGTGTTTTTATCTATGTCCTTGGTTAGTTCAGAAGCAATTTTTGTGAGTCTGGCTTCTGTATAACGCATGGCGGCGGCGGAGTCGCCGTCTATGGAGCCAAAGTTACCTTGGCCATCCACTAATGGATAGCGCATGGAGAAAGTTTGGGCTAAGCGGACCATGGTTTGGTAGACGGCTTGATCACCGTGGGGGTGGTATTTACCCAGGACCTCCCCTACTACGCGGGCTGATTTTTTGTACGAACTTTTGTGGGTAAGACCCATTTCTTTCATGGCGAAGAGGATACGCCTATGGACTGGTTTTAGACCGTCTCTGACGTCTGGTAAGGCTCTAGAAACGATGACGCTCATGGCGTAGTCGACATAAGACTTTTCCATTTCGGCAATGATGCCGGTTGGCTGGATCAAACCAAACTTGGTTGAGATGGGCCCTTGATGACCGTTATAATCTTTAGACATTTACTAATTTTTTTTTGATAATTTCTTTGGCCTCTTCGGCGTTACCCCAGGTTTTTATCTTGACCCATTTGCCCGGTTCGATGGTTTTGTAAGTTTCGAAGAAGTGTTTAATTTTGTTTTTGGTTGAGTCGGCAAGGGTTTCCATTGTTTGTTTGCCATACAGAGGGTCGATTTTTTCTAGCGGTACGGCAAGTATTTTTTCTTCTTCACCCGCTTCGTCTTCCATAAGTAGTACGCCAATTGGTTTGCAAGGGATTAGGCTACAGGGGACGACTGGGTACTCTGAGAGAACGATAACGTCTATTGGATCGTTATCGCCGGTTTTTGTACTGGGGATAAAACCGTAGTTAAAGGGGTAAAAACTGGCGGTATGTAAGAACCTGTCGACCATGAGAATACCAGTTTCTTGGTCTATTTCATACTTGATATTTGATTGGGCAGAGATTTCAATGAAGACGTTGATTTCTTCTGGTGGGTTTTTACCTGCCGGTAGTTTGTTTGGGTTCATTTTTAATTTGTTAATTTATAAGATTCTGGACAAGCCAGAATGACATGTATTATACGTCAAGTTCGGCTATTTGGGCATGAGATTGGATGAATTTTTTTCTTGGTGGAACGTCTGCGCCCATTAATATATTGAAGATTTCGTCTGTTTTGGCTAGGTCTTCTATGGTTATTTGCTTAAGAGTTCTGGTTTTTGGGTCCATGGTGGTGTTCCAAAGTTGTTCTGGGTTCATTTCTCCCAATCCCTTGTATCTTTGCAGGTTGATTTTGGTGTCTGAGCCGTGCTTTTCTTTGAGGGTGTTTACGGTTTTATCTTTGTCTTCTTCTGTGTAGACGTATTTTTCAAACTTGCCATGAGTAATTTTGTAAAGTGGTGGCATGGCTAGATAGACGTGGCCTTTTTCTACCATTTCTCTCATGTGTCTAAAGAAAAAGGTAAGTAATAGTGTTTCTATGTGGTGGCCGTCGATGTCGGCATCACACATAATGATAACTCTGTGATAGCGGAGGTTTTCTAGATTTAGGGTCTCCCCTATTCCTATTCCCAGGGCAACAATTAGGTCTTTTAATTCGGTGAATTCTACGATTTTGTCTAGTCTGGCTCTTTCGGTATTCAAGATTTTTCCACCCAGGGGTAAAATGGCTTGGGTAACGCGGTCCCTACCCTGCTTTGCACTGTTGTGTACAAAAATTCCACTTGCTAGAGCAAAGTTGTGGGTGCTGGGAACTTCGGCGTCATAGACATCGGCTTTTTTTTGTACCTGTTCTATTTTTACAATACGGTGATTGTAATTAGCGACTGCTTCTTTGGCCTTTTCTTGGTTTCCCTCAAAAAATCTAGAGCAAAAACAGTCAAAACGTAAGATTGATCGGTCACCTGTTTCGAGTCTGTGTTGTTGGTACTTTTCAAGGTTGAGGCCGTTGTTGGTCTTTTCTATTTGTTTTAGAGCATTTAGGGTTTTTTTGAAGTAAGTTTTGTCTAGTGTGTGAAGACGTTGTTTGCGAAACTCTGGTGTCCATTGTTCTTTGGTTTTTTCACTTCTCCATGAAAGAAGTTTTTCATTTTGCCATTGTTGTTTTGCAATTTTGGAGAGTTGTATTTTGATTTCTGGATGCGTTTGAAGATATATTTCTGTTCTTTTTGATTGAGCTTCACGGTTTTGCTTTATATTCCAATATTTTTTTTGGGCGTTGTTTAATTGCTTCTTGTTTTTTAAACGATATGACTCGTTATTGTTGTAGAAATCTCTCCATGCTTGAGTCATGAAATTTTTGTAGTCTTGATCTTGCCACTGTGCCTTTGCATTTTTTGAAAGGATATCTCTAGTTTTGGGTTGTTTCATTCGTTTACTCATTGCGGTGCGGAATTTTTGGGTCTGTTTAAGTTTGCGACATTTTTCTTTAACGTCTTCTGTGTGGAGTGTCTTGCCAATGTGTTGTCGATGGAGCTCAAGGTGTTTGACTTGTGGCATACGAATAAGGTTGATGGGATTGTTGTTGAGCTTGTTGAAGTCTTTGTGATGGCAGTGGTCACCTGATTTTAATGTGTAGTTTTTCTTCCAACGGTTGTACCAGTCAGCGAGGATGTGAGTAAAGAGCCAACTGTTGGATTTAGGATTCCAGACCATTTCGTATCCTTCTATGGTGATACCTTTTTCGGCTTTGGAAGACATTTTTTTGTACAAAGGCATAAGTGAGTCTTTGGTGGTAAGGTTTTTGGCTTGTTTATAGTTACCGTTTCGGAGCATAAACTTATGATCTGGAGTGCAAGTGATTACTTCCTTGTTATCAAGATAAACACGAACAACCTTAGTGTTCTTTTTTGTGAGTCGTGCATTAATAAATTTTTCTATACCAACTTGACCGTTTTTTCGTATTGTGTAGCAGAAGTGGCTCTTTCCTTGAGATTGTTCCGTTACTAATTTTTTAAACGAGATGTTTCGCCCATCGGCAAGTGCGATTTTTGTATCGGCTGAAAAACAGCCACCGGCTGAATCTCCTTCGACAATATATATTTCGCTTAGTTTGGGGTCTTTGCTTTGGCAGTCGGCCAGTTTGCCGGGGAGAGTTAGGCCATCTAGGATACCTTTTCTGACCACTGCCTCTCTGGCGGCCTTGGCGGCCAATCTGGCCTTGGCGGCCAGTAGGATTTTGGCGACTATGATTTTGCCAGCGTTGGGGTGTTCTTCTAGATATTCTTCTAGTTGATCTCTAACGGTTTGGTAAACGGCGGACTGAACTTCTGGATTGTTTAGTTTAGTTTTGGTTTGAGACTCGAATTGAATTTCTGAGCTGGTCATTTTGATCCAAACAACGGCGGTTAGACCTTCTTTCATATCGTCTGAGGTGAAGTTGTCTAGTTTTTTAGAGGATTTTTCGTCGATGAGATTATTTTTGATAGCGTAGTCTTTGATGATTCTGGTAAGGGCCATGCGGAAGCCGGTAAGGTGGGTGCCACCGTCGTAGGTATTGATGGTGTTAGCAAAACTAATCAGGGCCTCTTGGTATGTATCGGTGTATTGCATAACTACTTCGACACCAATTGGGTAGTCTGGAGTATCTGCATTACCCTTGATATGAATGATTTCATGTAATGGTTTTTTGGATTTGTTGTGGTGAGAAAGGAGAGACTTAATACCTGACTCAAAGTAGAAATTGCTTTTTCTGCCGGTTTTTTCTTGTAGAAGATGTATATAAACGCCAGCTACGAGGTAGGCCCTTTCTCTTAGTTGGTTTTTAATACGTTTAAAACTAAACTTGGTGTTGGTTTTGAAGATAGTTGGGTCTGGACTGAAGGTGGTTAGATTGCCAGATTTAGTTTTTAAGAGATGTTTATGAAAGTCTGGTATATATGTTTTTACGGTCTTACTGTCTATTTCTTTTACCTTGAAGTCTGGATTACCCCGTTTGTAGCTTTGAACGTAGTATTTACTGCCTCTGGTAACCACTACGGTCATGTTGTTAGAAAGAGCGTTTACGGCCGATGCTCCTACACCGTGAAGACCCCCTGATGCTTGGTAGGCGGTTTTTTTAAACTTGCCACCAGCGTGGAGTTTGGTCATGGCAATTTCTAGGGCGGAAACGCCTGATGGGTGCATGTCTACCGGTATTCCCCTACCGTCGTCGGAGACTGTGACCGAACCGTTTTGGTTTAGTGAGAGATATATGTGTTTGGCGTGGCCGCCGATGGCTTCGTCTAAGGAGTTGTCAAAAATCTCGGTAACCAGATGGTGCAGTCCCCTATCGTCGGTTGAACCGATGTACATTCCTGGACGCTTTCTAACGGGTTCTAATCCCTCTAAAACGGTTATGTCTTCTGCTGTGTATGTGTTATTCTTTGCCATGTAACCCATTGTAATTCATGCGGTGGTGACCTTCAAGTGGCTGATGGTAGAATGGGGGTATGGTTGCAAGGATATTGGTGGCGGAAAATGATGTGGATGTAGATTCTGGACAAGCCAGAATGACTAAGGAGTTGGGGTTTGAAACAAAGAATATCTGGATATTGGAGGTAGCAGAGAATGGAGTAAAAATAGCGGAATTAAGAGCATGGCTTAAAATTAATTACTTGAGTGTGAAGACTGGAGAGCTGATGGTGTTTTGGATAAAGGGAGCGGATAATTTAAGCGAGCAGTGTCAGAATGTATTGCTAAAACCCTTGGAAGAAGCGCGGGATGAGGTGTTGTTTGTGTTGGTGGTTAGAAGTGAGTTTGGTTTGTTGCCTACGGTGGTGTCGAGATGTAGAGTTGAGGAGGAATTGGATTCTGGACAAGCCAGAATGACGGACGAGGCTATGGAGGCAAGGTGGAATGAGCTAATACAGGCTTGGAGGTTGGGACCGGGTGCAAGTATTGCCCTGCTGGACAAATGGGAAAAAGATAAGGAACTAGAGATTTTGAATGTGTTAATTAAAAAGCTAGCTAAGGGTTTAAGGGAGTTCCCAAGTATTAAACGGGTAAAGATTTTACAATTTGCTTTGGAGTTGAAAAAGGACGCTAGGTTGATGGTGAATAGAAAATTGTTGTTGGGTCGGTTTTTGCTTGAGGGTTGGAAGATTAGCGGATTGTAGAGTATAGTTAAGTTATGATGGCGCAAGATATTTTGACTGTTTTGGTTGGTTTGGGTAAGTTGACTAAAGAAAAAGCTGAGGAAGTGCGGATGAAGGCCGTGAGTTTGGGAAAAAATGTAAAAGATATTTTAACGGAAGAAAAGCAAGTGGATGAAGAAAGCTTGGTGAAGGCGGAAGCCACCATGTTGGGTATCCCCTATTATGGAGAAACGGAGGTGGTGATTTCGCCGGAGCTTTTAAAAATGGTGCCAGAAAGTTTGGCTAGGAATTATTTACTAATTCCTATTAAGTTGGATAAAAAGGAAAAGTCTTTGCAGGTGATGATGGTTAATCCAAGTGATTTGGGGACGATTGATTTTTTCCAAAGAAGAACTGGTTATAAGGTAGAGGTATTGATGGTGTCTCTAAAAAACATAAACAACCTGTTTGACAAGGTATATCTGCAGAGCTTGACTGGCGAGGTATCCGAGGTGCTGTCTGAGAGTGGAGACATGAATGATGATGTGGGAGTTAAAACGGTGACCAGGGAGTCTTTGTCTGAAATTATTAAGGAACCTAAGATTGTTGAGATTGTTAAAAAGGTGCTTGAGCACGCAATTAGATTAAGGGCTAGTGACGTTCATATTGAACCCGAGGAGGAAATAACCAGAATTAGATATAGAATTGATGGAATACTGGAGGAAAAATTGACACTAGATAAGAAGTATCACGCGGCTTTGATTTCTAGAATCAAGATATTGGGAGGAATGAAGATTGATGAGCGACGCTTGCCTCAAGACGGTCGGTTTAATTTTGAGTCTGAGGATGGCGAGGTGGACTTAAGAATTTCTTCTTTACCAACTGTGTTTGGTGAAAAGATCGTGATGAGGTTGTTAAAAAAATCTGGTAAGGTGCCTAGCCTACCGGAGTTAGGACTTAGAGGTAGAGCTTTGAAAAATCTTGAACAAGCGGTGAATATTCCCCATGGAATTATTTTAATTACTGGTCCGACTGGTTCTGGAAAGACCACTACGCTTTACTCGATGTTGACCAAGATTAATACGCCCAAGGTGAATATTATTACTCTGGAGGATCCGGTGGAGTATCAGATGAAAGGGATTAATCAGGTGCAGGTAAACCCCCAGGCCGGACTGACTTTTGCTTCGGGCTTAAGATCTTTTTTAAGGCAGGATCCGAACATAATAATGGTGGGTGAAATTAGAGATGAGGAAACGGCGGCCTTAGCTGTGCAGGCTTCGCTTACGGGACATTTGGTGTTTTCAACCATACACACCAATTCTGCGGCTGGAGCCCTGCCAAGATTACTTGACATGAAGGTGGAACCGTTTTTGCTGGCTAGTTCTATGACGGCGGTGGTGGCTCAGCGAGTTTTAAGAAAAACTTGTGATAAGTGTAAGGTGGCGTATGTGCCAGAAAAGGCCGTTATTGAAGATATGAAGGTGGTTTTAGGTGGACTGTATGAAGGTTTTATAAAATCTAACGTTGAAAGAGCGGCAGAGGCACAAAAAAATGGTCAGGAGATATTATTGTATAGAGGTAAGGGGTGTGCTCAGTGTGGTAATACTGGCTATCTGGGAAGGATAGGGGTATTTGAGGTGTTAATAATAAGCGAAAAGATCGCTAGATTGGTAATGGAGCGAGCGGATGCCGGAACAGTAGAAAAACAAGCAGTGGTTGAGGGGATGATAACCTTGAAACAAGATGGTTATCTTAAGGTTTTAGAAGGTATTACTACTATAGAAGAAGTTATTAGAGTAGCTCAAGTATGAAAATAGAACAGTTGTTAAAAAATGTGGTTGATACAAAGTCTTCTGATTTGCATTTGGTGGTAGGGGTGCCGCCAGTTATTAGGATTTACGGTAAGTTAAGACCCGTGGTCGAGGCGGTGGTGTTGACCAAAGAGACGGCTAAGGAGTTAGTTTTATCTTTGATGACCGCTGACCAGCAAAAGAGATTCTTAAAGTTTAAGGAGCTTGATTTTTCTGTAGATTTACCGGGGTTGGCCAGATTTAGGGTGAATACATATTTTCAAAAAGGGACTATGGCGGCGGCCTTAAGGCATATTCCTACCAAGATACTTACCGTAGATGAGTTGGGATTACCAGCGGTTTGTCACTCTTTTGCCAAATTAAAGCAGGGATTTGTGTTGGTGACCGGTCCGACCGGTTCTGGAAAAAGCTCTACTTTGGCGGCGATCATTGATGAGATAAACCAGACTAGAACTGAGCACATTGTTACCATAGAGGATCCGGTAGAGTTTGTGTTTGAGAATAAAAAATCGGTAATTTCTCAACGGGAAATGGGTGGAGATACTAAGTCTTGGGGTAAGGCCTTGAAGTCTGTATTAAGACAAGATCCTGATGTGGTATTGGTGGGAGAGATGAGAGATTTGGAAACCATACAAGCGGCGCTGACTACGGCTGAGACGGGTCACTTGGTTTTGGCGACCTTACATACAAACTCGGCGGCACAGACGATTGATAGAATTGTGGACAGTTTTTCGTCTGAACAGCAAGCTCAGGTTAGATCTCAGTTGGCCAGTTCTTTGGAGGCTGTTTTTTCTCAGAGACTAATTCCTTCAATTGATGGAAAAAGATTGGTGGCGACGGAGGTGATGATTGTTACTCCGGCGGTGAAAACGAATATTAGAGAAGGTAAGATTCATCAGATTGATAATATTATTCAAACTGGTGCAGAAATGGGCATGCATTTGTTAGAAGCTAGTTTAATGGAGCTGGTAAACAAAGGATTGGTTGATAAGCAAGTGGCCTTGACTTATGCTTTGAGGCCGACTGTGCTGTCTAGACTTTTAGGATAATAATATGAAAACGTATAATTACAAGGCTAGGAGCGAGAAAGGAGAGACGGTTGAAGGAGTGCTGGAGGCCATAAGTGAAAGACAGGTGGCAATGATTTTAAGGGGTAAGGGGTTGCTTACCGTTTCGGTGTCCGAAAATCAAGTAAATGAGTTAGCTAACTTGTTGAGTAAATTTAACAAGCCTAAGTTGGATGAGATAGTGGTGTTTACCAGACAGATGTCTACTATGATAGAGGCAGGGCTTTCGTTGGTGGATGCCTTGGGTATTTTAAAAGATCAGTCGGGTCCTGGTTTAGAGTTGGTTTTGGGGAAGGTGTTGACCGAGGTTGAGGGAGGCAAGTCGTTTGCCTTGGCGCTTGAGGAGTCTGATGGTGGTTTTAGTTCAGTATATATTGCTTTGGTTAAGGTGGGTGAGTCGGCGGGGCTTTTGGATAAGGTTATGATGAGGATGGCTGATACCCTAGAGGCTGAAAAAGAGTTTAGGAGTAAGACTAAAGGGGCCTTGGTTTATCCAGCGATTGTATTGTTGGGTATGGTGGCGGTTGGGGTGATAATGATGGTATTTGTGATGCCCAGGATGACGGTGATGTATACAGACATGGGAATTGAGTTGCCAATGATTACTAGAGTATTAATAGGAATATCTGATTTTATGGTTAAGTTTTGGTACTTGTTGTTGTTTGGTGTAGGTGGAGGGGTGGTGTTTTTATCAAGGTGGGTAAAGACAGAAATCGGGGGTTTGTTGGTAGAGCAGCTGCAGTTTAAGTTACCCATTTGGGGTCAGTTAAAAAAGGATATTATTGTAGCTAAGTTTGCCAGAACAACTGGATTGTTGATATCTGCTGGTATTTCGGTTTTAGATGCTTTGAGAATCGTGGCAGACACTTTGGGAAGCAGGATTTTTGGAGATGCTATTAGAAGGGTGGCTACTAGAGTAGAAAAGGGAGTGAGTTTGGCCGATGGTATTGGTAATATAGAGGAGTTCCCTATTGTGTTGACTAGAATGATTGCCGTGGGTGAGCAAACGGGTAAGATGGACGATGTGTTAACTAGGTTGGCGGTGTATTATGAGTCTGAGAGTGCTACCAAGGTTAAAGCTTTGACTACGGCTATTGAGCCTTTGATTATGATAGTTATGGGTGTGGGGGTGGGGCTTTTGGTGGCGGCGGTGATCTTGCCAATTTACCACTTGACAAGTCAGTTCTAGATGTTCATAGTTAAGGATAGATATAAATTAATTGATAAAAAATGACTAAGCAGAAGGGTTTTACTTTAATGGAGTTGTTGATAGTTATTGGTGTGTTGGGTATCTTGGCGGCTGGGTTACTGGCGGCTATTGACCCGTTTGAGCAGTTAAAGAAGGCTAGGGATGCAAATAACAGGAATGCTACGATTGAGCTTTTAAATGGGTTTACTCGATACTACGCTACGCACGGTGAGTTTCCTTGGTATAAGGATAATGTTGATGTGGCTTGTGGAAGTTATACGATAGGAGCTTTGGCTTCAAATTCTCTGGAGATAGATGAGATGAGTAATTGTATTACTGATTTAGAAAACGATGGTGAGCTTAAACCAGATTTTGCCGCAAATGTGGGGGCTGATGTGTTTGTTGCTTCGGATTATACAGTAGATGACACAGATGTAAATGTGTGCTTCAAGCCAGAAGGAAAGGCTTTGCGAAGTGACGGTGCAACAAAATATTTGGTAGGGGGAACTGCAGGATCTTATACAATTGCAATTGATGCTTCTTGCCCCGCAACTGCTTCAGCTACTTCAAATTGTGCTCAGTGTTTTAATTAAGGTTTGATGAATTTAATTTTAGGTTTGATAGTTGGTTTATTGGGGTTGTTGTGGGGGAGTTTTTTGGGGGTGGTGGTGTACAGAACGGTTAATGAGGGCTCTCCCCTGTCTGGTAGGTCCAGGTGTGATAAATGTAAAAAGAAATTAAGTTGGTGGCAGAATATTCCGTTGATATCGTTTTTGCTTTTAAGAGGTAAGTGTTTTTACTGTAAAAAACCAATTGATTGGAGCTATCCCCTGATAGAATCAATTACGGCGGTTTTGTTTGTGTGGTGGTTTGTGGTGGGCAGATCGTTTTTCTTGCTTGCGGGTAGCCCTTGGAGCATAGTTCAGCCTGTTTTTTGGTTGGTGGTAGGCATGGCACTGTTGGTGGTGTTTTTGACAGATTTAAAATTTGGGGTGATTTCTGATGGGGTTAACTTGTTTTTATTTTCTTGGGTGCTTTTTTATAGATTAATTCTGGTTGGTAGTGGACAGATGATGATGGCAGATTTGTTAAACGCAGTTTTGTCTGCGATTGTGTTAACCGGGTTTTTTTATTGTTTGTGGTGGTTTACAAAGAAAAAAGGTTTTGGCTTTGGAGATGTGAAGTTTGCACCGAGTATTGGGCTTTTGCTTGGTTGGCCAAGAACTTTGGTGGGAGTGATGGCGGGTTTTATAATTGGGTCGGTGGTGGGGATATTGTTGATTTTTTGGGGCAAGAAAAAGTTTGGGCAGACTATACCTTTTGGTCCTTTTTTGGTGGTGGGAATAGTGGTGGCTTTGCTTTGGGGTAATGATTTGTGGAATTGGTATATGGGAATGCTACAATGAATGGTATGAGAAAAGGCTTTACTCTTTTGGAGATAATGGTGGCGGTGGCAATTATGTTGATTATTTCGGGACTTAGTTTGGCCGGCTATGTTTTTAGCATGCAAAAATCTAGAGATGCAAAGAGAAAGGGAGATTTATCTCAGATTGCTAGAGCCTTAGAGGTATTTAATGAGGATTTTGGGGAATATCCAGCGGGAAGTGGTGGTAAGATAAAAGGTTGCGGTAACCCTTTAGATGTGTGTGTGTGGGGAGAAGAATTTTCTACTGACATACAAGGAACTGAGCAGATGTATATGTCTAAACTACCTAGCGACCCTAAATCAAGCTTGAATTATTATTATGAAAGCGATGGAGAGAGTTTTGGTTTGTATGCGGTGTTGGAGAATAATAAGGATAAGGATTATCAAGTTGGGTTAGCTATAGAATGTGCTACTGGTGTGCCATGTAACTATTTATTAACCGAATATGGTGTGGAAGCGGGTGTGACAGCGACTCCAACCCCTACTTCAACCCCTATTCCAACCCCTACTTCAACCCCTATTCCAACCCCTACTTCAACCCCTATTCCAACCCCTACTTCAACCCCTACTCTTATTCCTGTCCCTACTGTTCCTAATATTTGATTTGGATGTTAGAAGTTGTGATAGACTTAAATTAGTAAAGTAAAAGAATGAAAAAGAAAGTACGGATGAATGACGATGGAGGGAGGCTTGGGTTTACGCTGATTGAGTTGCTGGTGGTGATATCTATAATCGGTGT
>Ga0180009_10003202_pt1 | contig 18756 bp, 24 predicted proteins | sample OS_PC_MetaG_FD_123537 | JGI IMG/M metagenome (GOLD analysis project Ga0180009, IMG submission 123537) | Groundwater microbial communities from the Aspo Hard Rock Laboratory (HRL) deep subsurface site, Sweden - OS_PC_MetaG | ecosystem: Environmental > Aquatic > Deep subsurface > Groundwater... | reverse complement strand
GCCGCGCGATGCTCCGCGTGGCGCGCGGCGACGACCGCGGACGCCATCGATGTGGCGCAACCCTTTGGAACCCCACTCTCCGATCACGCGGCTCCGCCAACCGTAGATTGACGCCGTAGAGTTCATTGGACCGGCCTTCGAGGTCGTGGGCGAAGCACTCGGCCAGCTTCGGGACGCCTGGGACGCGCTCACCGGTAGCTCCAAGGACTCGACGAAGGCCACCGACGAGTCCACGAGCGCTTGGCGATCGCTCGGCGAGTTCTTGGGACAGGTGCTCGGAGGCGTGGTCACCGTGATCACGCTCGCCTTCGCCGGGCTCATCAAGGTCGTCACCGCGGTCATCTGGGTGGTGAACACCGTCAAGGACGCGTTCATCGCCGCCGGCACCTGGATCGGCGAGACGGCCGCCAAGCTCTACCTCTGGTTCACCGAGACGCTGCCCAACGCGATCTCGAACGCCATCGCCACCGTGGTCGGCTTCTTCCGTGCCATCGGCCAGTTCTTCGTCGGCATCGGTCGGTGGTTCACGGGGCTGTTCCGTTCCATCGCCGACGGCATCATGGGGTTCCTGTCCCCGGTGGTCGACTTCTTCCGTGGGGTCGGGCGCGCGATCAAGGGCGTGTTCGATGCGATCGCCGACTTCGTCATCAAGCTGCTGCGCAAGATCCCCGATGCGCTCCTGCCTGCGAGCTTGGAGCGTCTGAAACGTTCGCCGCTCTCCACCGAGGTGCGCAGCGAGGACAGTTTCGCTGCGGTTGGCGGCACCGCGACTACGGCGGCTCGCTCGGAGGCCGCCACCTCCGCGATGCCGGCTGCTGCCGACACAGCGGGACGCGCCGACGAGTTCGCGCAGCTCGAGGCCAACATGATGGCCTTTGCCAATTCGCAGGCGCAGCGCCAGGGGCAGACGCCACCCTTTCAGATCAACGTCCAGGTCGACGGCGAGACCGTCGCCCGGGCCAGCCACGGTGCAAACCGAGACGCTGCCGCGCGCTCGTTCTCGCCGGTGCCGGCGTACTGAGGTGATGGATGCCTATCGAGCTGGCCACCGTCCGACCTCCCCGCTGCGTGCTGGTGAACATCACGAGCGGCGAGTCTGTGGAGTGCCTGTTCAATCCGACCCAGCTCACCGAGAAGGTGCAGGTCAACTGGAGCCGGTTGGCAGTGCCCGGGCTCTCGCACCAGGTGTTGCAGTTTCAGTCGACGAGCAACCGCTCCCTGGCCGGGGTCGAGTTCTACCTCGATCGATTCTTCGCAGCCGAGCAGCCAGGCGAGCCAGACATCATGGAGTTCCGGTCGTTCATTCGCGCGCTCACCGTACCGCCGTCGGGCACCGAAGGCGTCTCCGACACGGCCCCGCCGCGGACGCTGTTCATCTGGCCCGAGGTCGTGACCATCGAGACGGTCGTGACCGACGTCGAGTTCCAGTACCGCCAGGTCGGCGTCGACGGGCGCGTCCTGGTCTACGCGGCGACCGTGACCTTCGAGGAGATCCTGGACGTGCGCGTTACCTCAGAAGAACTGCGGGAGGAGGTGTGACGTGCCGCCGCGCGTAGGCTCTCGCTATGGCTTCGCCCTCGGGGTGTGGGATGCCGACGGCGTCCTCCAGCTCACCGACCGCGAGCCGTACCGGTTTCGCGCCCACGCGGACAATCGAACCCATCGGGTCGTGCAGGGCGACGCGCTTTGGGATCTGGCCGGTCGCTACTTCGCGCCGTTGCCGCGTGCCTGTGGCTACTGGTGGGCGATCGCCGAGTTCCAACCGGACCCGATTGTCGATCCGACCATCGTCCTCGAACCCGGGCGGCGTCTCCTCATCCCGAGCCTGCGGGTCCTGAGTGACGTCATCCTCGGTGAAGCCGGGCGCAAGGAGCGTGGCTCGTGAACCCGGCCTTCGACCGCAGTGCGCCGGGTGTGCGCATCACGCTCTTGCCCGACGAGAAGGCCAGCAGCGGCGAGCCGCTGAACCTCGGCGATCGCCTGATCGGCTTCACCTTCGAGGATGCCGAGCGCAAAGCGGACAAGGTCTCGCTCCAGCTCGACAACTTCGACCTCGCGCTCTTTGACCGCGAAGACCTGATGGGCGGGGCCGTGCTCGAGGTGTCGTGGGGCTACCCGGGCAACATGTCGGTGCCAAGGCGCGTGGTGATCAAGAAGCTAAAGGGCTTCTCGACGCTCACCGTCGAGGGTCAGGCGCTCTCGGCCCTGATGAATCGCGAGACCAAGACGCGAAGCTGGGAGAGCGTCACGCGCTCCGAGGTCGCGGCGAACATCGCCGAGGAGCACGGCTACGAGGGTCAGTTCCTCGACATCGACGACACCGCGGAGACGCTCGACGTCGTGAACCAGAGCGCGGAAACCGACGCCCGCTTTCTGCGACGCCTCGCTGCCCGCGAGGAGTTCGAGTTCTACGTCGATGATGGCGGCTTCCACTTTCACGAACGCCGACAAGACGTGGCGCCAACCCACGTCTTCACCTGGTACGCCGATCCTGGCCGAGGCGACGTTCTCGGCGTCAACGTCGAGTCCGATCTGGTTCGTCGCGCAGGCCGTGTCAGCGTGCGCGGTCGAGACCCACTGCAACGCAGCACCGTGGAAGCATCGGCCACGGCCAGCACGGCCGAACGCAGCACCATCAGCGAGGTGGTCGAGGTCGTCGACCCGGAGACAGGATCAACGACCCTCGAGACCCGCAACGCGACAGCGACCGTTCACCCGACGTCGGTCACCACGGAGGCCCGGGCTCAACGGGAGTCTCAGGCGCGCTTTCGGCGGGCCGAGCGCGCGACGGTGAAGCTCTCGCTGCAGGTGGTCGGCGACCCGACGCTCCACGCCAAGAGCCTCATCGAGGTCCGCGGCATCTCGGGGCTGTTGTCCGGCAAGTACTACGCACAGGAGGTCAAGCACGTGATCTCTTCCTCCGGCTACATCTGCGACGTGAAGCTGACCCGCGACGGCACCGGTCGGCGTGCGCGGGCTGTTGCAGCGGCGCAGCGACAGCAAGGCGGCTCGCGCAACACGTCGCAGCCCCGCACCGACAGCGAGATGACCCAGGTCGAGGTGGTCGATCCGGAGAGTGGAGCGACGCGCCTCGAGTATCGGCGCGACGGCAGGCCCATCGGTGCTGGCGACCCGGAGGCGACCCAGTGAGCACGTTCGACGATGACATCGGTACCCACGATTCGCGCCTGCTGGGCATGTACGTCGGCTACGTCACCGACCGCAAGGACCCCGAGGGGCTCGGCCGCGTGCGCATCTGCGTGCCCGGCGTGCTCGAGCCGTTCAGCGCCTGGGCGTGGCCGCTCGGCACCTCGGGCGGCGGCATGAAGGACCACGGTTTTTTCGCGGTGCCCGAGGAGGGGGCGGAGGTCGCGGTCTTTTTCAACCAGGGCGACGTGGACGCCCCGTACTACCTGACCGCGCACTGGGGCAAGCCGAATGGCGAGAGCGAGGTGCCGGAGGAAGCGCAGAAGGACCCGCCGGACAACCGCGTTTTCGCGACGCCGACTTTTCGCATCGAACTCGACGAGTCCAAGGACGCTCGCAAGCTCAAGCTCACCAACCGCAAGACCGGCGATCACCTGCTCTTCGATGCGGAGGACAACACCATCACGCTCGAAGGCACGACCGCCATCACCATCCGCGCGGTCGGTGCGATCAGCCTCGAAGCAACAACTGTGACCATCGCGGGGCGCGCGGTGCGTCCGATTCCAGATCCGATCTGAGGGAGAACGACTGTGGCGTTACCCATCTGCATCGAGATCCCGGAAATCCCCGATCCGTTCAACCTGACCCTTCCGGGCGGCGTGCAGATCGAGCGCATCAACCTGATGGAGGTCATCCAGCCGGCGCTCACGCCCCTGGTGCCGCTCTTCGACATCATCGACACCATCGTCGCGGTCTTCAACTGCATCAAGGCCATCCCGGACACGCTCGGACCGCCGCCCGATCCCACGGTGCTCGCGGCCTGCCTGCCCGACCTCGCCGAGAAGGTGGCGAAGCTCCTGAAGCTCATCCCGCAGCTCTCGCTGCCGCTCACCATCATCGGCCTCATCGACCTGGTGATTGATACGCTGGTGCAGGCGCGGAGCCTGCTGCTTCATCTGCAGCAGCAGGTCCAGCAGATCCTCGGCACCATCGATCGCGCAACCAACCTCGAGGATGCCGGACTGATGGCCATCGCTCAGTGTGCCCAGGCCAACGTCGCGCAGGAATCCGCGAACGTGGGCAAGGCGCTTGCCAGCCTCGGCAAGCTCATCGGTCTCATCAACCTGTTCCTCGGCATCGTCGGCCTGCCCGAGATCCCAGACCTCTCGGACCTCGCCGGCCGCCCCCTCGACGACGTCATCCCGCCGCTCGACGCGATTGTGGAGCTACTCAAGAACGCCCGCGCCGCGGTGCCCGTGCCCTGATCAGGAGTCCGCCATGCCCCAGGAACTCACCAACCTCCTCATCCCGTTTCGCCGCGACAAGAAGCGCGACTTCGCCTCCGGGACGGGACCGGATATCTTGCGAAGCAAGGTGCTGCAGACGCTGCTCACCCAGGGTGCGACACCTCGGTCATCGGGCGAGCTGCCGTGGCGGACGGCCTTCGGCGCCGGCCTCGAAATCCTGCGCCACCAGCGAAGCGACGCGGCTCTGGCCGAGCTGGCGCGGGTTCAGATCCGTGATGCGCTCCGTCGCTGGGTCCCGGAAGCTGCCGTCGTCGGCGTTCGGGTCGAGCGCTCAGATGCCACCCTGGAGCTCCGTGTCCGCGTGCGGGACTCGGCACGCTCCAGTGCTGCTGGGGACACCGAAGAACTCGCGCTCACCATCTCCGCGTAGCTGTCCCCGGACGGCCCGGCCGGCGCTTTGCCTCGGTGGAGGTATGCGCGTTGGCCATTCTGCCCCCGAGCGTCGACTACACAGACAAGGACTTCGATGCCTTGCGGGCACGGCTCATCGCCCTGGTGAAGAGCGTCTTCCCGGACTGGAGCGACTTCTCCGTCGCGACCTTTGGGAATGTGCTCCTCGAGATGCACGCCTTCGTCGGGGACGTCCTGGCCTTCTACCTCGACGCCCAGGCCCGCGAGTCACGGCTCGTCACAGCGACGCAGCGGAAGAACGTCATCGCTCTGGCTCGAATGCTTGGCTATCGCCTCCACGGAGCCCGGGCGGCGACGGCCGAGATCACCTTCACCCTGGCGCGCTCGCCCACGGCCGACGTGGTGATCCCCGCGGGAACGGTCGTGCGAACCCAAGAGGTCACCGAGCCGGTGCGCTTTCAGCTCTTGGCCGATGTGCTCGTGGCGGCGGGAAGTGATCCTCCGGTCGCGTCGGGCGTCGTCGAGAACTCTCAGACCCACTCGCAGCTCTTCGACGCTCGCGGACTCGCCGATCTGGACGTGGTGCTCGACCGCACGCCGTATCTCGACGGCTCGGCCGTCGTCTCTGCCGCCAACGGAAGCTATGTCGAACAGGAGAGCTTGCTGGGCTCTGGACCCAACGACCGGCACTACCTCCTTCTGGTGGACCAGAGCGATCGGGCGACGGTGCGCTTCGGCAATGGCACGAGCGGTGCGCCGCCCTCTGGCACCATCAGCGCAATCTACAAGACCGGGGGCGGTGCGAACGGCAATGTCGAGGCCGGCAGCCTCGTCGTGGTCGAGGGCGTGTTCAACGACGCCCACGGTCGTCCCGTGCAGGTCTCGGTGACCAACGCCAGCCCAGCATCGGGCGGTTCGGATCGGCAGAGCGTCGCCTCGGCCAAGCTGCTCGCTCCCGAGAGCCTGCGCACGCTCACGCGCACGGTCACGCGGGAGGACTTCGAGATCAACGCACGGCGTGTCCCCGGTGTGGCGCGAGCATTGATGCTCACCTCGAACGAGGACACCACCGTCTCGGAGAACAGCGGCGTGCTCTACGTCATCCCGCAGGGAGGCGGTCTGCCCACCGCCTCTCTGAAGCAGGAAGTCTTCGAGCAAGTGACCGTCGTCTACCCGAGCACACTCACGTTCCAGGTCGCGGTGCAAAACCCGGTCTACCGCACCGTCCATGTCGAGGCCCGCATCTACCTCAAGCAAGGCGTTGCCAAACCGACCGTGCGCGACCGGGTGAAGGCGAACCTCGCCGCCATGTTCCGCGTGAGCGAGTCCGACGGCACGCCGAACCCGCTCGTGGACTTCGGCTTCAACATCAAGGACGCCGACGGCAATCCCGTGGGCGAGATCGCCTGGTCCGACGTGTTCAACGTCATCCGGGACACGGATGGCGTGCGCAAGATCGGAGATCGTCAGGGCGACTTGAAGCTGAACTCGCTGCCGGCTGACATCCGTCTCGGCATCAAGGAGTTCCCGGTACTCGGAACGGTAACGCTCATCGACGGCGACACCGGAGGGCTCCTCTGATGGCGATCTTGAACCCGAGCTTTGAGGATGCGGGGCCCGAGCCAGGACTGGCCTTGCACTGGACGCTCACAACGTCAGTCGCGAACCAGCGCATCGCCGGCTTCGGTCCATCGCCCTTCGACGCATGGGAGGGCTTCGAGCGCTGGTTCGAGCTGCTCTTGGACTTCGCACCCGGCTCGCTTGCGCTGGCGTTCTTCGACCCGCTCGCCGAGGGGCACGAAGACTTCGAGGAAGCCTGGAACAACGACCTCTACCTCACCGAGCTGCCATCGGGTCAGGTCATCACCGCGCCGTTTGGCGGCGGTGCTGTTGAGGACCTGGAGGACGGCTGGAGCAACGTGCCCTTCGCCCTCGACTGGAGCGGTGTAACGGCGGCGACCGGCATCTTCGACGGCGAGCCGCGCGAAGACTTCGAAGACGCGTGGCGCAACAACCAGAGCTTCTCCTGGCTCTGGGCCGCCATCGCTTCGCAGGCGGCGCTATTCGATGGCGGGGCCGACCCGGACGAGGACTTCGAGAACAGCTGGACACCAGCGACGACGATCTGAGGAGCATACCCATGGCCGAAGCAGACTGGACCTATCTCAACGACGGACTCGACATCGCCACCGTCGATCGCGGCGTGACCGCGGGCATCGCTCGCCCGCCAGGAGGCGGCAGCTTCCTGTTCGCGTTCAACTCGCTCGCGGCGGTTCAGGGGGCGGTGGGTCTGTTCTGCAACCTCGTCGACTTCGCGCCAATGGCCAAGGGCGCGTCGATTCGAGGGTGCGTGCAGCGCGGCCCCGGTGGCGGACCGACGGGGTTCGCTCCGTTTCTGTATCTCGCCTGCCAGGGCAACTCGGTGAACGACACCGCGTACCTGCTGGGGCTCTCGGACGACGATCCGCACCGCATCGTGCTGCGCAAAGGTGCCGTGGCGGTGGGCATCCCGGATTCGGAAGGCCCCAACGTGCTGCTCGCGTCCGGCGAGAGCTTCTCGCAGGCCACGTGGTTGCATCTGCGCCTGGACGTGATCGTGAACGACAACGGTGACGTGGTGCTCAAGGTCCTTCGCAATGACCTCGGTGCCCATCCGCTCGGAGCACCACCGGACTGGCAGCCGGTGCCCGGCATGGTCGAGTTCATCGACGACCACCTGGGTATCAACTCCGGAAGTCAGCCACTCACGTCGGGGCGGGGCGGCTTCGGCATGACCGTGGCAGACGTGACTCGCCGCGGCTACTTCGACCACCTCGAGCTTCTGAGGCAAGTCTGATGGAGCTCGATGCCTTCACCAGTCGCCTCGGCATCGGGCAGGGACGCATCCATCCGCTGAACGCGCCGGTGCCGTCCGGCGATCACGTCTTCGTGCTCGGCGAGGATCAGCCCGGGCGCCTCTTCGAGCTCGAGCCCGATGACCACGCCGAGGTGACGCAGCAGACGGATCTGACCGACGTGGACCTCGTGCGCGCCACGCTGCGACTGCGCGTGCCCAAGACGCTGCACGTGGGCCTCGCCTGGGAGGTATCGATGATCGTCGACGGGGCCAAAGTGGCAGCCGCCACCTGCAAGCCAGGTTGCACCAGGGTGCTGACCGATCTCGCCGCCAACGTTTCGAAGGTCTCGGGGCTGCACGCGGTCGGCGTTCGGCTCGAACTCGTGCCGGTCCCGTAGGAGCGTCCGGTGCCAGTACTCGAGCTACCCGGACTCTACGCCGACACCGTCGCCGCCCAGATCGCGGCTGGGCGGCCGCTGCTCCTGAACCGCGACCCAGGGCCCGGCGAGCTCGGGGTACCGCTCGAATGGTTCATCGCGCTCGACATCGTCGACCCGGGCCCCGACGGAATCGATCGCCCGGTGACGCGCGTGCTGGTCGACGGCGTCTTGGCCTTCGAGGGCGGCGGCGCGCCGGAGTTCAAGCCTGGCTTCGACGGGCCGCGCGCAGCCGCACTACAAACAGCGGACACCCTTCGCGTCGTGCTCGACCCAACCACGCCTTTCGCGAGCCAAGCGCTCGTCACCGTTCGCGTGGTCACGGCAACCGCCGGAGGTGCCTTCGCGCTCGACGAGACGTACTCGTTCGTCGCCGAGGACCGCACGCCTCCGAAGGTTGTCGGTGCGCAGGCCATCGCGCCAAAGGTCGTGCGCGTCGGCTTCGACGAAGAAGTGCTGGTGACCGATCCGTTGGGCTTTGCCTTCGTGGCCCTGGACCTGCCAGCGGTGCCGGTGGCCCCAGTGGATGCAATCAGCGAGGGTGCTGCCGTCCGGGTCACCGTGGACACGGAGCTCACGCCCGATGTTCGCTACCAGGTGACGGTCACCGGTGTCGAGGACCAGAAAGAGAACGCGGTCGTTGTGCCCGATGACGTGGCGGTGTTCAGCGGATACCGGTCACCTCGACCGGCGGGGCGGCGCTTCGATCTGTGGTCGATGCTGCCGAGGCACAACCGGCGCGACGACGTGACCGGTGACCTACGTCGTTTCATCGCGTGCCTGCAGGAGGCACTCGACCTGTTGCTCGCCGAAGGTGATCGCTTCGGCGACGTCTTCGACATCGAGCGAGCACCAGAGGGCTTTCTCGACCTCATCCTCCACGACCTGGGCAACCCGTTTCCGTTCGACCTCGACCAGCTCGACAAGCGTCGACTCGCCTCGGTGCTCGTCGAGATGTACCGACAGAAGGGCACGGCGATCGGGATCGAGAACGCGATCCGTTTCTTCCTCGGCATCGACATCACCGCCATCACGCCCTTCAACGGGACCACGCTGGTGCTCGGCGAGTCCGAGCTGGGGGTCGACTGGGAGCTGGGCCCCTCGGATCGCTTCGCGCGCTACGCCTTCGACGTCGAGGTGGACATCCCGCTGAGCACGACCGAGCGGAGCCAGATCCGCGCCATCGTCGACTACCTCAAGCCCGCCCACACCCACTTCGTGGACCTAAACGAGCCCATGCCCCCGGCCTTCATCGACCACTGGGAACTCGGCTCGAGCGAGCTCGGCGAGACGACTGAGCTGCACTGATGACCCGAGCTATCGGAACTGCCGCTTCTGAGCTGCGAGAATCCCGCTGCGCACGCCCTCGTCGACGGCGACGACAACCAGCTCTATCCCAAACGTCTTCGCGAACTCCCCATCCCAACCGTTCTCGAAGTGGGCGACGGCATCCGGGTCGATCACTGCGAGTACCTTTCGGCATGCCTTGGCCAGCCGTCGCTCAGCAAGGAGAAGCTTGGCCATGTCTCGTGAGAGCTTCCGCATCTGCCCCGACTTCGACTTGCCGACGCGGGCGAAAATCTCGACGAGCACGGGCGGGGGACCTGTCGCAAAGGCATCCAGCTTGAGCCCCGCGAGGGAGGCTGGTGGAGCAGAGAACGACACGGCGAGCTGACGCGACAGCGCCGAGCGGATCAACGCCTCGGCAGTCTGTTGTTCGGCACTGGTCGATGGGTGCCCCGGCTCGCTCATTCGCCGATCTTCCCATGCCTTGGCGACCAGCCCAAGGCTCCGTGTGCTGTCCCCACCCAGGCCGTCGGGCGCTTTGCCCCTCTGGGAGACCCATCTCCGAGGGCAACCGATGGCAGACCGTCTCGACTACTACTTCCGCCAGAAGGTCACCGAGGCCGAGTTGGACCTCGCCTTCCAGCTGCTCGAGAAGGCCGACCGAAACCTGGCGGCCGACATCGGGGTCTACGGCATCATCAGCGGGGCTGAGCCGACGCCGCACTCGCCCGTCCCGAATCTGACCATCGACCTGACGGCACCGGGACGCGCCTACGACAACCTCGGCCAGCGCATCTTCTTCGGCACCGGACAGACGGTGGACTGCGCCGTCGACTTCGCGGGCATCCCCACCGATGTCCCCTCGGCCGGGCAGGAGCGCTGGCTGGGGATCTACCTCAAGTTCGATCGCTTGCTGTCTGACCCGCGGACCGACGGCAACTCGCAGCAGGTGTTCTTCCGGCGCGACGAGTTGTTCCAGATCGTCGTGCGCCAAGCACCACCCGGACCAATCGGGTCCGCCGCGAAGGTAGCCCTTCAGCCCGACGAGCTTCTGATCTGCGACGTCTTGCGAGGCAATGCCCAGACCCAGATTCTTACGCCCGACATCGACACGTCCAGGCGGCAGGCCTTCATCTTCGCGCAAGGCGACGCGGTCCAGGTGGTGAGCGGGAGCTGGACGACGCTCCAGCCGGCAGTGGATACGGTGCAGGCGTCGCTCGATGAGGTCGACGCTGAGCTGACCGATCACTTCACCGGCGCAGCTCGTCGGCACGCCGCCACGGCCATCGACATTCCCGCTCACGGATTCGTGGCGGCTACCAACGTCGAGGGCGCCATCCATGAGCTCGTCGATGACCTGTCTTCGACCGCGTCGGGAACACCCGGAGCGCAGAAGGTCGGGGCCGACGCGGTCGCCGGTACGCCCAATGCGCTGCCCGCTGGCAATGTCGACGGCCAGCTCTCGCAGCTCCTGGCGTGGATCAACGCCCATGTGGGTGCGGCCGCGGGTGCTCACGCGGCGAGCGCCATCGCGGCCGTCGCCCACAACTACATCGCCGGCACCAGCGTCCAGGCGCAGCTCCAGGAGATCGTCACCGACCTGGGCTCGCAAGCGGCAGGCACGGCCGGCGCATCACGCATCGGAGCAGATGCCGTCGCCGGGAGTCCAGGTGCGCTTGCGGCCGGCACCGTCGACGCCCAACTCGCCACGCTTCTCAGCGCCACCAATGACCATCTGAACGATGCCACCGGCGCGCACGCTGCCTCGGCCATCTCCGTCGCGGACGCGGGCGGCAATCTGACCGCCACCAACGTCGAGAGTGCGCTCGCGGAGATTCTCGACGCCTTCGAGGACGACCACTTTCGCGGCAACGAAGGCAGTGCAGGACAGCACCGCACCATTCGTCAGCCCAACCTCGGCGGGACCAAGGCGCTGCTCTGGGACGCGCTCGGTGTCGGCGGCGCGGCGGGTCGGCTTCGCGTCTACGCCGACACAACGTCCATCTGGTTCACGATCAACGCCTCGTGGGACGGCTCGCAGTGGGTCCGAGATTCAACGAGCTGGTTCTCCGGGGGCTTTCGCTTCTCGCGCTCCGACATCGAGTTCCTGCACGAGGACAGCTTCGCAGCGACGTTCACGACGTGGACGAGTACTTGGACGCTGCCGATGAGCAGCACCGTCAACTCGGGCCTCGTGCTCTCGGGAACGGCGCAAGAGATCGGGCGCCTCGGCATGGAGTGGTCGAACTCGGACAACGCGACTCGGTCCCTCGCTGGCGGCGGTGCCGTCACGTTTCGCGCACGGTTTCCGGCCACGCCCTCATCGATCACGTTCTCGGTCTCAAGCGCGAGCTCCGGCTTCTCGGGCTCGCCGAGCACCTTCTTCGCCGACCGCGATGGGTTCGGCTTCTTCAGTTACCAGAGCATCTCGGGATTCGGGACCGCTTGGTGGTTCGGCACGTACACCGCGATCGCGTGAGGAGGAACGCATGGCCATCCACGAAATCACCACCACCGACGTTCTCCAGCGCTGCGAGTCGTGCAACGACGAGCATCGCGTGCTCATCGATGACCTTGAGGTCGGCGTCGCACGCGACCAACAGGTTGACGGCCGGATGGTCCCGATGCCGCCGTGTCCGGTGTGCGCCGCGGTCGAGTTCCTGGTGCGGGCCCCTGACAACGAGCCCGAGCATCCGTCGCAGGGTTCGTTCGGGCACCTGCACAGGATGATGGTCGACGAGCTCCACGCGCAGCTGGTCACGCGCGGAAAGGTCAACGCGGCCGTTCGCGACGGCGAGGGCAATGTTCCACCTTCGCTCGCGAAGCCGCTCTCGACCGAAAAGCGGAACCGCTGGTTCTCCAAGGGTCTTCGTGCTCGTCGCAAGGTCGAGCAGCCTGAGGGCACGCCGGTGGAGAACAGCCAATGAGCGACGCACTGGATACACTCATCGTCGCTGGTGCCGACGTGCAGGCACCCGCTGGTTTGCGCGTTCGAAACTACCGCGACCCAGAGGTCACGCACTTCGCCGGCCGTGACCGCACCGGTCGAGTCGTCAACGAGCTTATTCTCCACGAGACGGTCACGCGCAGTGTCGCGTCCACGGTGAAGGTGCTGCTCAAGCGCAAGCTGGGCGTGCAGCTCATCGTCGGCCCGGACGGCGAGGTGACGCAGCACGGAGACCTGGCGCACGATCGTCTCGCCCACGCCGGCGGCCACAACGGACCGTCGGTGGGCATCGAGGTCGTCAACCCCTACTACCCGAAGTACGCCAGCGCGAAGCTCCCCTGGAAGCGCACCATCGATGCGCCGTGGGCTCATGAGCAGCGTTACGTGGTGCCGACGCCGGAACAGGCCGAGGCCACCGCACAGCTCGTCCAGCTCCTGACAAGCGGCACCGTCGATGGGCTGTCGATCCCACGAGCCTGGCGCGGAATCTCCGGGGCGCGCCTTGCGATGAGCCGCATCTCCGATAGCGACCAGCGCGTGCCCGGCGTGTACGCACACACGTACTTCCACCATGCCGACGGGGCGTGGCTCGCCCTCTACGCCTGGCTTCGCCTTGAAGCCGGAATGCCCGAATGCATCGCCTACGAAGAAGCCATCCGTCGCGCCACCGGTGTTCGCCGGCACGTGGATCTCAGCGACGTCATCGCGCAGGCCGTCGTATGAACCCCTCCGGCCTCGCCACCTTCGCCGAGATTTTGCAGGCCACCGGTCCCTACGGACTCGTGGCCGTTCTCGGCTGGGCGTTCTGGCGGATCAACGAGAAGAAGGACCGCGAGCTCAAGGCTCTGCACGAGAGAATCGTCGCGTTCGCCGAGGCTCAGACCGCCGCGATCATCAAGGTCGAAGCGGCCCTCGTGGCGCTTCGCGATGCCATCGAGGACATGCACGACCGGTGACCCCGGCTGGGCGCGCGATGGAGCCGACGTCATCGCGAACATGCAGGTCCCGATCCACATCGCGCGCCAGATTCCGCCGAGTTGTTGCCCAGTTCCGGGGCGCGGAAAAGAGGTCAGATTCTGCGTCGAATCGCCTTGAGCTGTTCCGGAAGCGACGCCTGTATGTCCTCACGATCGGGACGCGACGAAGCCCGGCGAAACGGAGGACACGATGAAGAAGACGCTCGGCACGGTCACCACCTACCACGGCAACGAACACCGGTATCTGCGGGACCACGACGTCCGCATCATCGCCGTGATCAAGAACGCCGCCCGGCCCGACTACGACCCGGATGCCGACGACGGCTACCTCACCGACGAAGAAGACATCGCGCGCCGGGGCGGCGTCACGGCCGACGACCGCGTCGAGGTGCAGCCTTGGATCGAGAAGGAGGAGCGCTTCAGCTTCGTGTCCAGCGACCCACGCGCCATCGACCTCGACTGCTTCAAACACCTCGCCAACCGCGAGGCCTGACACAGACCGCCCGGTGGTGCTCGCCGGGTGGTCCGGCGGAAGCCTCCGGGCCCAACCACACCGGAGGACAACATGAACAAGGAAAACAAGAAGCGGATGCGCATCATGGAGGAGCTTCGCCTGCCCGAGCTGCAGGCCCGGTTCAAAGACATCGTCGGCGAGGCCACGCGGTCGCCGAACAAGAAGTTCCTGCTACGGCGCATTGCCGAGGCCCTCGAAGCCCAGGAGCACGAGGCACCGGCGGCCGCTACAGCCGCAGTCGAGCATGCGACGCCCGAGCCGGCGGCGAACGACGGCGAGGCTACGGCCGAGACGGGCAACGAGAAGAAGCTCAGCAAACTCTCGGTCGACGAACTGCAGGCGCTCTACATCGAGGTCGTCGGTCGCGACACCGGCTCGAGCGACCGCCGCTACCTCATCTGGAAGATCCGCGAGGCCAGGAAGGGCCGCATCCCGGTCGGCCCGGTCCGCCGCCGCCACGCCGACGGCGAGGCCCCGGACATGAAGGTGCTGCCTCTGCGTATGGAGGCCGAGGTCGTCGCCCGCCTCGACGAAGCCCGCGAGCGCCTCGGGCTCAAGACCCGTATGGACCTCTTCCGCAAGTCGCTGGCCGAGTACCTCACCGCTGCCGGCGAGCACGAGGTCGCCCAGCTCTTCACCGAGCAGGGATGACCGCCGGCAACCACGACAAGCGGCGCCTCATCGAGTGGCTCCGGGCCGAGACGGCCCGGGCCACCGGCCGCCGCTACCAGATCGACTTCGACATCCTCGACGTCCAGAGCCTGCGCGAGCTCGTCCGCCTCATCCGCGACCTCGACCACGAGAAGCAGGCGTCAGTGAGCCGGGCCCGGCTGATGCCTTGGCGGCGATAGGGTCACGCGTGGCGTGCCGGAGTTGCCCGGATCACGCGTGTTGTCCGCCACGGACAACTGCTCCGTTCTGGGCAACACCCCCAAGGGCCCAGAAGCTCGGGCCGGGCTGGCGCTCCGGTGCGGGGAACAATATTGTAGCCTGAGGTGTTGTCTGGGGTGTAAGATTCAGTGTAAGGAGGAGCCCATGAAGCGCAAGTGCCGGTACGTGCCCTTGTCCAAGCAGCCGCTGGTGCTGGTTCTGGGCCAGGTCCGCTTCAGCCCCGTCCGCCAGATGGCGGACTATATCCCCGCAATTCAAGAGGAATTTCGGCGACACGGTTTCCCGCTGGAGCGCGCCGGCAAGATCCAGCAGCTCATCTTCGGCCCGGGCGGCGGCGTGCCAGTGCAGGTGGTCGAGCAACAGCGCTGGGAGTACCGCACCAAGGACGAGACCTGGAGCGTACTCGTGATGCAGGACAGTGTCGTCCTGCAGACCACCTCCTACGAGAGGTTCGAGGGCTTCGCGGAGAAGCTCCTGCACGCCGTCCGAACGGTCCTGGCCAAGACCGAGCATGACCAACTGGGTGTCGTCCAGCGGGTCGGGCTTCGCTACGTGGACGTGGTCCAACCTCGCGACGCGGAGGACTTCCGTTTCTATCTGCGGCCCGGCTTCCACGGCGTGGCGGACGAGGTCTTCAAGACGGAGACCCACCGCTTGCATGTCGAGAGCACCGGCAAGACTACCGTCGGGGATGTCGACGGCACGATGGTCGTCCGCGTGGTTCAGAACGATCAGGGCTTCTCGTTGCCGCCGGACCTGCTTGGGGCGGCACCGAAGCACACGCCGCGAGCGAAGTCAGGCGAGCTCATCACTCTGGTCGACATGGACCACTACATCGAGGGAACCTTCGATCCCAACGCCGACTGGATCGTGGCCAGGGCGTATGAGATGCACGACCATCTCGTGGAGACGCTTCACGATCACGTCGTAACCCCGGAAGCGATCGAGGTGTGGAAGTGACATCGACCATCACCTACGCCGAGTACGAGGCCGCGAGACAAGCGAGCGCGCTGCTCGCCGGTCAATCCAGCTTCGTTCCGAACAGCAGCGAGGAAGCATGGATGGCGGTCCTGAAGCCCGTGGGTTCCGGGAGTTCGGGCGTCGTCACGCTCGTCACGGACTACGGTCCAATCCTGCCGCACATCGGCTCGAGTTCGTTCGTCGTCGATCGCAGGCCGGCGCGCGTCCGCACGTTGAAGCTCGTGCGGTCCGAAGTCACGGACGAGTTCCGTAGCGTGATCGCGTTACCCGTCGTCGAGCAGATGCAGGAGCTGCTTGCGGCACTCTCGATCAACAAGTCCCAGCTCGCCGAGATTCTGCGGGTGACGCGGCCAACGATGTACGACTGGTTCCAGGGCAAAGAGCCCAACGCAGCGAACGCCGACCGGCTCCACGCGCTTCTTTGCATTCTCACTCGAGCGTCCGTTGCTGGCGCTGCGCCGCTCAACGCGCGCTTCGTGCGAAAGCCAACGGAGTTGGATTCGCCGTCCATCATCGAGCTCCTCGCGGAAGAGGACCTTGATGAGGATCGCATCGTACAGGCCATTGAGCAGGCGCGGACCCTCGGAGAGACGGCGTCCAACAAGAGAGCGAGTCGTGAGGGCCGTCTGCGCGGGCTCGGGTTCGAAGACCCAACGGACGACGAGCGTCGAGAACGACTCGCACGGAATGCGGCTCTGAAGAATTGGCCCGAGCGGTAGAACATGAACCAGCCCTTCGACAGCGACGCGATTGCGAAGCTGGGCTGGCGTCAGGGCGCAATCCTCGACGCCAAGCTGGCCAAGAGCGCGCGCGAGCAGGCCCCGGCCGCGGTGAGCGTCGATGACGGCGATTGGCTCATCGTCACCAGCCACGACTGCGACATCGTCAACTTCAGCCTCACCAAGGAACCCGTCGTCGAGGTGATGCGCACGAGCGTCTTGCCAGCGAAGAAGGCGGACAAGCAGCAGTCGTCGGGCAGGAACCCACGCACGATGCAGCTGGCCGTTGGCCACGGCGACGACGACGACCCGGTCGTGCTCTCCCTCTCGGTCCATGAACGGTGGTTCGTCCCGAGAGACTTGCTTCTTCAAGAAGCCCCTGCGCGCCACCTGCCCGACAAGGAGCGTCGACTGGTCGCGGAGTGGCTCGCAAAGCGGTACATCCGCGCGGCCTTCCCGACAGCGTTCGATCTTCGTTGGCGCGCCAAACTAAAGGACTGGCAGAAGCTCCTCAAGAAGCACAGCGAGTGGATCCAGGGTATTTACCTTCGCCTGTCAACGCACGACGAGCTGGCGGATGAGAAGCCGTACAAGTGCCACCTTCTCGTTGCCGTCCCGCATCAGAAGCGAGCCGGCGCAGCCTGGCCCAAGAAGCGGGACGAACTCGAGCAAGCGATCAAGACTTTCTGGGATCAGTTCAAGCCCGGGATCGAGTGCGCCGGTGTTGAGCCCCTCGGCACAGACGAGATCACGCTCGCGGACCTTGACGCGTACCTGCGGTTCGATGCCGACTGGGTGAGCTTCGACGACGATACGCCGGTCACGCCGATCGACGCCGACATGATCTCCTGAGCTTACGGCCGACGCTCCGGCCACTCCCCGAGCACCGTCCAGTCCCGTCCACGCTCGGGGACATCGATCGCCACGAGGTTCCCGGGCATCCGCACCTTGTTCAGGCCGATGCACGGCACGCCGTCGATCTGCGAGTCGACGCGGGTGTGGTGGTGGCCGAAGAAGCAGACCCGGGGACGAGTGCCGCGCACGAGGTCGTCGAGGCCGATGGCCTCGCTCGCCCAGTTGAGACCGCGCCGGTGCCGAGGAAACACGACGCCCGCCGGCGCGTCGTGAGTGAGGAGGAGATCGACGCGTCGCCGCGCGAGCAGCACGTCGATGTCTTCGCGGGTGTAGTGCCGCTTGGCGTAGCCCTGGAGATCCTTCGAGCGCCGCTCGTAGTTCGAGGGGCCGTAGCAGCCGCCGACGCCACCGACCGTGACCCCGCCCAGGTCGAACGTCGTCCCGTTGCGTAGGTAGAAAAGGTTCGGGAGCACCTCAGAGTCGGACTGCGCGTCGAGCCAGACGAAGTCCTCGTGGTTGCCCTTGATGAACAGGGTGCGGCGCGGGGCTTCCCGGTGCTCTGACCACCAGGTGGGGAAGTCGCCGGCACCGTCATGCTTCTTGGTGGCCTTGTCGATTCGGGTCTCGTCCGGCCACACACCGAAGTCGCCGACATGCAGCACCCACTCGAAGCGCACGCCGAGCGACTCCTCGAAGGCGAGGACGTCCTCGAAGAGCCGATCGAGGGCTCCGTGGATGTCGCCGGCGGCGCAGATGATCATGGCTCGTCCACCATGCCCGCTGTCGGCGGGTAGTCCAAGCTCGGCGGACTGACCAAGTGACCAAGTTCGCCATGGGGCCACCGAGCTTGGTCACTGACCAAGTCGCGGAGATAGGCTCACCGGCGTTGAGCCTTTTCGCCGCCCGACGTGCCGAGCGGCGACGGCCGCCCACGTTCGCCCGCGTGCCCCGGTCACGCCGAAGCCGGGCCCTGGCTGCCTCGGCCAGCTAACCCGGCCACCACGGGCCGCACAGCGCCCACGGTCGCGCGCCAACCGGCGTCTCTGGTGGCTCTCAGCCCAAGTGCCCGAGAAGAATGAGGTCCCGAGTTGATATCCACTCGTGCATCAAATCCGGCTCTCGCGGGCGGTTCGTCTAAGCTAGGCGCTACCCGAGCTACAGTGGGTTCAGGCAAACAAGCCTGACCCGTTAGTTCACAGAACCCCGATCGGTCGCTGCCGATCGGGGTTTTGCTTTTCTGGATCGATGCCGCGCAGTTGCACGCGCGCGGTGATCACGCCCCGCGCGCCGGAGAGAATGCTGGAGAGAACGCCCTCGGCCGGGTGGTCGCCGCCGGCGGCCGATCGAGGCTCTGGAGAGGCCAGAGACCGGCCTCGCTCTCTGGTTTCCTACGGCGTCAATCTACGGTTGGCGGGCGTGATCGGAGACTGAGGTTTCAAAGGGGTGCACCACATTGATGCCGTCCGCGTGCGTCGCCGCGAGCCACGCGGAGCATCGCGCGGCGCTC
>Ga0180009_10003201_pt1 | contig 18758 bp, 15 predicted proteins | sample OS_PC_MetaG_FD_123537 | JGI IMG/M metagenome (GOLD analysis project Ga0180009, IMG submission 123537) | Groundwater microbial communities from the Aspo Hard Rock Laboratory (HRL) deep subsurface site, Sweden - OS_PC_MetaG | ecosystem: Environmental > Aquatic > Deep subsurface > Groundwater... | reverse complement strand
GTCTGTCCTGCGGCCACGTCTTTGGAGATCTCGTGCACCGCGGCGGTGATGCGCTCCCGGTCGGTCACCACCAGGGTGGCCACGCCGAAGATCAACGCCGCCAGGGCGGGGGGGGCCAGCAGGCGGAGGGCGCTTTTTCGCGTGCGCTGTCGGCGCCAGATCAGCAGCAGCACCACCTCGGACATGATCAGCAGCGCGTAGAGCCAGAAGGGGTCTTCAAAAAAGAGTGTTTTCATGGTGGGGCAGTCGGTACGGGGCTACGGGGCGACGCGGAGCACGCCGGTGGCCAGTTTCTCGCTCATGGCGCGCTCGTCGCCCTGGAGCACAAACACAAAGCGCATGGCCCCGACCTTCCAGGTGCCACCCTTTTGCAGGCGGCCGCACCACACGTAGCTGTTGTTGCGCTCTCCCACCTTGATCTTGCGCTTCATGGTTCGCAGGAGCGTGCCGTCCTTCCAGCCGGTGACCTTGCCGCCGGCCACCACGGGACCGCCGCCCTTGAACACCTGAATGGCCATGGCCAGCCGGAAGGCGCCGTACTTCAGGTAGTGGCCGAACAGCTTGTTGTGCACGAACCCGGCGCAGATTTTGGATTGCCGGGCCGGGGCAGACTTCTGCCAGTGGCCGTCGTAAAAGGCTTCACGACTTTTGGCGAATCGCACGTGTCCCTTGGTGTACTCCAGGGGCGGGGGGACGCAGCCGGTGGCCAGGATCGCCAAGCCGATGAGCGTGAGCAGGATTCGCATGTGTGGCCTCCAGAGGGTTCGAGCCCTGATTGGACTGCTGATTGTAGCAGCGATTCGTCCGGAGTATATTTCAGAAAGGAGACGCACGGGTGACCCGTTTATATTCCCACGATTCAAGCGCCGCCCAGGGCCTGGCCATTGCCGGCCACTTCGAGCTCGAGCGGGAGCTGCGCCTGTCCCACGACGGCCGGGACGTGCTGGTGCTGCTGGGCATGGCGCTGGTGGACACGGCCTGCTGCGGTACCACGGGCATGCGCTACGCGGTGGTGCCCGGGTTTGTGCTGGATTGGCGGGCGGGCACCGACGACCAGGGGCGCCCCACCTCAGAGGTGGAGCTCGTGCCCGACCGGCCCACCCAACGCGCCATCACCCGGGCCATCCACGCTCGCCACACCGTCACCCAGGTGGTGTTCTGGTAGTGACTTCCGGTTCCCGGTTCCCGGTTCCCGGTTCCCGGGGCTCGCGGCGCGCTGCCGGCGATCACCGGGGGGCGATGTGGGCGTTGAAGTAGGCAGCGTCCTTGTCGATGTGAGTGGGCATCTCCTTGACCGCCAGCTTCTCGATCAGGCCCCCCACGACGAAGATCTTGGCCTTCACCTCCAGGTCGATGGTGATGCGGGTGGATCCGTCCCCCGTCGCCTCGGCCCGGATTCGAGATTGGAGGGTCATTTTTGAGCGCATGGTGCCCGGGACATGTTCGAGCTCGATGAGGTGGGTCCCCCGGCGCCAGGTGGCGTGCTCCTGGACGCGGGTGGTTTCGCCGAAGATCTTCCGCACCGGGCCCGGCGCGTTCACGCGCTCGAAGGCCTCGGCCACGTGGGACCAGACGTCGCCCTCACGGCTGGCTTCGAGGACCTTCCACTCGACGGTGCCGCAGCCCTTCACTTCGCGCTCCGCCCGCTTCTCGGCGTCGAAGTACTGCTCGAGGTAGAATTGTGGCTCACAGCGATAGATGGCGTGGTGGCTCAGCTTCATCGCGAATCTCCTTCCGACATCGGGGATCATGCTGAAAAACGGACTGTCGCGCAACCTATGGGGTACGAACGTTTTGGGCGTCGGCGAGGACCCCGGCCCAGGCCTGGCCGAGACTTAGGCCGCCGTCGTTGGGCGGCACCTGTCGGTGCACCAGGACGCGGAAGTCTGCGCCGGTGAGTCGCGCTACGAGCCCGTCGTGCACGAGGCGGTTCTGGAGCACACCGCCGGACAGGACCACCGCGGTCAGGCCGGTGCTTTCCCGCGCCCGGGTGGCGGCCTCGGCGAAGGCTTCCACCAGGGTGTTGTGGAGGATCCGGGCGCGACCGGCCGCGCCTTGGGCGTGGGACGGGTCACCCGGGGCGGCCAGGGCGGGCCTCAAATCGATGCGCAGGGGCGCGTTGCCGACGCCTGATGTCAGGTGGTAGCGCGCGATCTCCCGGGTGTCGCTTTGGGCGGCGGCGTGCTCCAGCGCCATGGCGGCCTGGCCCTCGAAGGTGGTCAGATGGCCGAGGCCCAGGAGTGATGCAGCGGCGTCGAAGAGCCGGCCGGCGCTGGTGGTCCAAGGAGCACCGCCGCTTTCACACAGTTCGAGCACACCCTGTAGCACCGCGTCTGATACGAGCTCCCGGGGCACGAGCTGTCGCAGGATCTGGGTCGCGGCGGCGGGATCCCGGCTATGGAGCACCGCCGCGGCCATGCGCCAGGGCTCGGCCGCGGCGCGGTCGCCCCCCGGCAGAGGCAGTGGGATCAGGTGCGCGAGGCGTTCGTAGTCAAGCCCGTCCACGGCGAGGAGCTCGCCGCCCCACACTGTTTGGTCCGGGCCGTACCCGGCGCCGTCCAGGACGATGGCCAGAGCCGGCTCGTCCCAGCCGTTGTCCGCCAGGCAGGCCAGGGCGTGGGCGTGGTGGTGTTGTACCTCCAGCCGCGGGCAGTGCAACTTCGCGGCCAGTGTGGCGGCCAGGCGGGTGGAGTGATAGTCCGGGTGTGCGTCGTGCACCACCTGGACCGGGCGTGTGCCCAGCAGGGCCTGCAGGTCGGCGGCGGTGGTCTCGAGGAAGGCCAGGGCTTCGGGATGCGCCAGGTCGCCTACGTGCTGACTGACAAAGGCCTGGTCCCCGCGGGTCACCGTGCACGTCGCTTTGAGGTCGCCCCCCAGGGCGAGCTGGTCCGGTCCGGGTCGGGGCAGGGTGATGGGCGTGGGCACCCAGCCCCGGCTGCGGCGCAGGAGCACGGGGCCTTCTGTGGTGGATCGGAGCACAGAGTCGTCGACGCGACGGTGAATGGGCCGGTCGTGCAGCAGGAAGAAATCCACCAGGCTGTCAAGCTGGGCGAGGCCGTCGTCGTGGGTGTGCGCCAGGGGCGCGCCCCGGTGGTTGCCGCTGGTCATGACCAACACGTCGCAGGGGCCGGCGAGCAGGAGCCGGTGAAGGGGCGTATACGGCAGCATCACGCCCAGCCACCCGCTCGTGCCGCTGACTGCCTCAGGTAACATGTCGGCACGTGGCACGAGCACGACGATGGGTGCGCGCCAGTCGCTGAGCCACTCCGCCTCGGCGTCGGTTACCCGGGCCAGACGTCGGGTCACTTCCAGATCGCGGGCCATGACGGCGAAGGGCTTGTGGGGCCGGTCCTTTCTTTTGCGCAGCTGCTGCACGGTTTCGGCCTGGGTGGCGTCGCAGGCCAGGTGGAAGCCGCCCAGGCCCTGCACGGCGCCGATTTTTCCCGCGGCCAGGAGCCTGCGCGCCTCTTCCAGTGGATCGACGGCCTCCAGGATTGCGCCATGGGGATCGGTCAGCCACACCCGCGGGCCGCAGCGCGGGCAGGCGTTGGGTTGGGCATGGAAGCGGCGATCCCGTGGGTCGGTGTACTCCTGTCGGCAGGGGTCGCACAGCGTGAAGCCCGCCATGGTGGTGGCGGCGCGATCGTAGGGCAGCCGCTTGACGATCGTGTAACGCGGGCCGCAGTCGGTGCAGTTGGTGAAGGGGTAGCCGTAGCGTCGGTTCGCGGGATCGGCGTTCTCTGCCAGGCAGCGGTGGCAGCTCGCGATATCCGGCGGCACCAGCGTTTGCACCGGGCCGCTGTCGGTGGAGCTCGCGAGCTGAAAGTCGTGTCCGGGAGGCATTGCGCAAGGCCGGACGTCCAGGCGGTGCACCACCGCCTGCGCGGGGGCCTCGGCGCGGAGCCGATGCAGGAGCGTGCCGAGGTCCGGTGGGGATCCGGCCACTCTGAGCACGAGGCCGTCGGGAGCATTGTGGGCGCACCCGGTGAGCCCCAGGGAGCGGGCCAGCCGATAGACAAAGGGGCGGAATCCCACGCCCTGCACCGTACCTTGCACTGTGATCTGCACGGCGACCCTGTCGGGGGGCTGAGCCGGGGGCTGCGCCGGGGGCTGCGCGGGGGGCTGCGCGGGAGGGAGCGACATCAGCAGATCCGCGGCAACAGCTCGGCCGTGGGCCGCAGCAGAGTACGCGCTCCGCCGTAGCGCGTGTGTAGCACTACCCGCGGCGCCGGAGCCTCGCGCAGCTCGCCGATGGACTGGGCTTGCGCGCCGGAGGGCAGCCCGTGCCAGGCGTCAAGGGCGGCGTTTGCCCGGTCCGCCGAAACCACGGCCACCACCCGCCCTTCGCACGCCAGGTGCAGGGGGTCCACGCCCACGATGTCGCAGAGGGTGGAGGTCGCGGTTCGGATGGGGACCTGGGCTTCTTGCACGGCCACCTCACACCCGCCGTGCTCCGCCAGGTCGCACAGCAGCGTGGCCAGGCCTCCCCGGGTGGGATCCCGCAAAAACAGCGGCACCGCGTCGACGGCGAAGAGCGCGTCCACGAGGTCCGTCACCGGGGCGCAGTCGGATTCGAGGGTGGTCTCGAGGCTGACCCCTGAACGGGTGGCGAGGATCACCGCGCCGTGATCGCCCACGGGTCCGCTCACCAGCACCACGTCGCCGGGCTCCGGGCCCCGATCCGTCCGCGGAAAGCCCGCCCGCAGCGGGCCCACACCGGTGGTGGTCAGGTAGACGCCGTCCCCTTTGCCGCGCTCCACCACTTTGGTGTCGCCGGTGACCACCACTACTCCCGCGGCGCGGGCGGCCTTTGCGGCGGACTGCACGATGCGCTCGAGCAGGGCCCGCTCCAGCCCCTCCTCCAGAATGGCCGCCAGGGCGATATAGCGCGGATGGGCGCCGCTCACGGCCAGGTCGTTCACCGTGCCGTTGATGGCCAGGCTGCCGATGTTCCCGCCGGCGAACTCCAGGGGAGAGACCACAAACCCGTCGGTCGTCAGGGCCAGGGGACCGCCTGGATCCGGCAGGAGCGCGCCGTCGTCCAGGGGGTCCAACAGCGGGTTTGCCAGGGCGCGCCGGAATACGTCCCGCACGAGCTCGTGGGTGAGCAGGCCGCCGCTGCCGTGACCCAGCGTGATGCGATCGTCAGGCATCGCGCCTCTCGCGGTAGACGTAACGGCTGTGACAGGTGCCCTCCTGGGAGACCATGCAGGGTCCGCGGGGCGAGGTGGGCGTGCAGGACTTGTCAAAGAGCGGGCACACCTCGGGTTCGGTCAGCCCGACCATCACGCTGCCACACTGGCAACCCGGCAGACACTCGGGCAGGTCCGGGTCCAGGGTCAGCCCGAAGCGGGCGAGGGCGTCCAGCTTGTGGTAAGGCGCGCGCAGGGCCAGGCCTGACGCGGGGATGACGCCCAACCCCCGCCAGGCTGCGTCCATTGGCTCGAAAGCTTTGTCGGTGGCCTGCTGGGCGCGGAGGTTGCCGGCGGGGCGCACGGCCCGGGCGTAGGCGTTGGCCACCTCCACTTCTCCGTGCACCGCCAGCGTGGCCAGCCGCTCGAGACCCCAGAGTATGTCCACCGGCTCGAAGCCCGCCACCGAGGCCGGCAGGCCCGAGACGGTGGCGAAGGTCTCATAGTCCACCGTGCCGGTCACGGCGGTGGCGTGCCCGGGCAGCAGAAACCCATCCAGGCGCAGCGCCGGGAGGCCGAGCAGCGCATGCATGGCCGGCGGGATGAGCCTATGGGCCAGGATCATGCTGAAGTTGCCCGGTGGCCCGGCCAGCACCGCGGCGGCGGTGGTGCAGGCGGTGGTTTCGAAGCCCACGGCGAGCATCACTACCTGGCGCTCGGGGTGGTCGACGGCGAGGCGCACCGCGTCGTGCACGCCGCGCACCACGCGCACGTCAGCGCCCCGGGCGCGGGCTTGGGCCAGGGAGATGCGGCCGGGCACGCGGAGCATGTCGCCAAAGGTCGCCAGGATCACGCTGTGGTCCGTGGCGAGGCGCACGGCCGCGTCGATCTCGGCGGGCGGACAGACACAGACCGGGCAGCCCGGGCCGGCGATCACCCGGAGCCATGGGGGCAGCAGGCTTCGGATTCCGAAGCGACCGATGGCGTTTTCGTGGGTGCCGCACACGTGCATGAAGGTCAGGGGCCGTTCGGAGGTGAGCCGGTGCAGTCGTTCGGTCAGGCCGCGGAGACGTTCGGGATCCCGGAAGGGCCCGAAGGGGTCGCTCATGCGGGGGCCTCGTTGTCCAGGACGCCCATCTCGGTGAGCAGCGCGAGGGTCTCCGCGGCCTCGTCCTCATCGAGCACGGCGATGGCGTAGCCGGCGTGCACGAGCACGTAGTCACCCACGCGAGGTGTCTCCACCAGGTCGAGCCGCACGTCACAGGACACCCCCCCGGTGTTCACCGTGCCCTGGGCGCCGTCGATGTCGGTGAGCTGCATGGGAATGGCTAGACACATGATGGATTCGGTCTCCGGAGCCAATCGGGATGGGCTCCCAAAATAGGGTCCGAGCATAGCAGAATTTCTGTACGCCGCTTGACGAATGAAGGCCCCAGAGCGTATTCCGGGGGCACGGAGGGTCGCATGCGGCGGGTCTTGTTCGTGTCGTTCTTCTTTCCGCCCAGCAATGTTGTGGGCGCCATCCGGGCGAGCAAGCTCGCCAAGTACCTACCGGTCCACGGCTGGGAGCCCACGGTGCTAACGGTGGATCGCTTCGTGTCCCGGCCCGACACCCTCGCCATGGAGTTGCCTGCGCCCCACATCGTGAGGGCCCCTTTTTGGGATCCCGTGGGGGCGTTGCTGGCACGCAAACGGTCGTCGGGGAGCGCGTCGGCCGCGAATCCGGCGTCGACCGCGGGCCTTGGCCCCGGCCCGGGTCTGGCGCGCGGTTGGCTCACGGCCCTGGCGCGCAGCCTCCCGGGGGTGACCACCATGCACGTGCCGGATCGCGCGTTCCCCTGGTACGGCCCAGCCGTGGGAGTGGGTCTCCGCATCTTGCGGGCCCGGCGGTACGACGCGCTCCTCAGCACGTCTCCACCGCCGACGGCCCACCTGGTGGCGGCGACCCTCTCCGGCCTCACGGGGGTCCCCTGGGTGGCTGACTACCGCGACCTGTGGTCCGGCAACCACGCCACCTCCCTGGGACCGGTGCGTCGACGAATCGAACAGGAGATCGAGCGGCGCTGCCTGTCCGGGGCGAGCGCCATCGTCTCGGTATCGAACCCTTTTGGTGAGGGAATCGGACGGCTGCACGGGCGACGGGTGCAGGTGGTGAGCAACGGTTTTGATCCGGCCGAGGTCGTGGAGCCTACTCCGGCGGCGGTCATCGCGCCCGCTCCGGTGGACGGCGGGCCCCTCACGTTGACTTACACCGGCGCCATCTACTCGGAGTACCAGGATCCGGCGCCGCTGCTGGCGGGAATTGCCCGACTCCGGGATCGGGGAGCGCTCGCACCGGGCGAGCTGATGACGCATTTTTACGGGAGCGATCAGGGCCCCCTGCCGGCCCTCGTGGCCCAGTACGGCGTGGGTGACTTCGTACGCTGCCACGGGTTCGTGCCCCGGGCCGAGGCCGTGGCAGCGCAGCGTGTGGCGGACGCCCTCGTGGTGCTGGACTGGAACGCCCCCGAGGAGCGCGGCGTGTTGCCGTTAAAGGCGCTGGAGTACCTGCAGGCCCGGCGGCCGATTCTCGTCGTGGGGACCCGGCGGGACGCGCTGCTCGTGCGGCTGCTGGGTGAGGCCCGGGTGGGGACCCACTGCACCTCTGCCCGGGAGGTTGCCGCCACGCTCGCCGCCTGGATCGCACAGCGGAAGACCAGCCGCACGGGCCGGTTGCCCTATGCCGGCGACCCGGAGGTCATCGACCGCTACAGCTGGCCGCGCCTCGCCGGCGACTACGCCGCGCTCCTGACCGCCGTCGCCCGCTAGGCCGGAGCCAGCAACTCCGCGTAGAGTCGCTCGTTGGCGTCCACCATGGACCCGATGGAGAAGCGCGTCTTCACCAGCTCCCGGCCGCCGGCGCCACATCTGGCGGCCAGGGCGGGGTCGTCGCGAAAGCGCCGCGCCGCCGCGGCCATGGCCTCGTCGTCTCCGACGGGAACCAGGAATCCGGTCTCGCCCTCCACCACGCCTTCGGGAATGCCGCCCGCGCGGGTGGCCACCACGGGGAGCCGCGCGGCCATGCCCTCCTGCATGGCGAGGGCCACGCCGCCTTCCCAACCCGTGGTGGCGTGCACGAACACGTCGCCCGCGGGGAGGATTCGCGGCAGGTCGTGGCGGTAGCCCAGAAAGCTCACCAGGGGCCGCACGCCGAGCTCCAGGGCGAGGGCTTCGGCCGGGGCCCGGAGCGGACCACCCCCGACGATCACCAACCGCGGGGCCGGCGACTCACCGGCCAGGCGCGCGAGCACCCGCAGAAAGAGCGCCGGGTCCCGGGGCTGATCCAGGCGACACACCGTGAGCATCACAAAGGCGTCCGGGGGCAGCCCCAGAAGCCGGCGCGCTGCGGCCCGGTCCCCGCCGGCGAACAGCGACGCGTCTACGCCATTGTAGATGACGTGCATGCGGCGGGCGTCGAGGCCGAAGGCCCGGGCGTCCACCCCCTCGGCCTCGCTCCCCAACACGTAGGCGTCGGTGAGCGGGGACAACGCGCGCTCGGCCACCCACATGGCTTGACGTTTGGGGAAGGGGCGATAGGGCGCTGTGAACCCGTGCAACGCGTAGATGAGTCGGGGCCGACGGCTCACCATGCCCAGGCACGCCAGCCGCGCCCAGAAGGCCGCCCGCCCGCCGTGGCAATGCACCACATGGGCCCGCTCGAGACGGAGCACGTCGCTCAGCCAGGATAGCCGCTCTGGCCCCAGTCGCCCGGGATCCCGATGGGCGATGCCCAACGCCTCCAGGGAGGCGCCGGTGATTTCGCCGTCGTCGGGCATGACCGTCACCACGCGGTGTCCGGCCGCCGCCTGGGGCCGCGCCACCCGCCGCATGTACACGGCGCCGCCGCCGCGGGAGGAGGACGTGACATGGACGATGCGCATGGGCGCAGCATACGCGCTAGCCCGCGGCGCTGCCAAGGGGGTAACATTCGTGGCACATTTGATCGCACCTTGGGCCACACGGAGGCCTGAAGCTCTTCATCGAAAGGAGAAAACTCAACGCAGAAAATGTCGGGGACAAGGAGTGAGAAGCCGTTCTTCGGCCGTTCTCCCGCCAGGTAGCTGTCCCTCTCCACTCTGGCCAACTGTAGTTTGTTGAGCCGGATGGGGTCTGGTACATTTGCGGCATGGCCGACTCCAATGATCTGCTCTCTCGGCTCAAAGCCGCGGTGGGTCCGCAAAAGCCTGATGAGCGGGTGTTTGCGCCGTTGCTGTGCTCCCACACACACTCATGAAGGGCCGTGGTGCCCACTGGCGGTTCTTGGGCTGGGGCACCCTGGTGGTTGTTGTCTTTGCCGGTCTGTCGGGGTGTCGGGGATGTCCGGGCGCGTTTTTCGGGGCGGACCTGGCCGGCGTCACCCGGCGCGCGACCTGTGTCTGGGCACCCGGCATCAAAGAGCGGACCGTCGACCTGGCGTTGAAGCGGTGGGCCGAGCGCCATCGCCTCGGGCACATCGATGGATGGGATGCGGCCATCGAACCCAAGCAGGCGCGGCTCACACTCAGGCTCATGGGTCGCCAACGGACCCTGCTGCTGAGCCTGAAGGACGACTGCGGCCTGCCGCCGGTGGTCCAGGAGATCAGCGCCACGGGCAAGCCGGCGTTCCCCGCGGTGGTCTTGCGGGATCTCGGGCGGGTTTTTCCGGCCCCGAGGCGTCTGGTGAATCAGCGCAGCGGTCCGCGCTACGTGGGAAAACCGGCGGCTGGCTCAGCGCCCCAAACCGTGTATGGGCCACCGACTGGGCACACGGCTGACAAAGCGGCTCGCCGTGACCCCAGCCGTGTGCGGCCGCGCGGCACCGCGGCCTCCCCCGGAGAGCGGGAAGCCAGCGTCACACACCAGTGGACGTTTCTGATCGTCGGCGTGTTTCTCGTGCTGGGGGCATGGTTCACCGATCGCTTGGGGCCGCGCCCCCGATTGTATCTACAGGGCGTCGTGCTCTTCGGGGTCGCGGCCCTGGCCGCGGTGGCCGCGGCGCCACTGTTTGAGGTCCCCTTTACGCACGACGCGCAATGGCTCCGGGTGGGCTACGCGCGGGAATCGGTCTTCGGCGACTGGAACCACCCGTTTTTACCGTACCTGCTCAACCGCCCCGCCACCTGGTTCTCGCTGGAGCCCTGGGCGCTGCGCATCATTCCCTTTGGGTGGGTGGTGGCCGAGTGCACGTTGCTGGTGGTGGCGGCGACGCGACGCGGGGGCAACCTGGCCGGCGCCCTCGCCGGCGTCTGGTTCGCTTGCGAGGTGCGCCGGCGTCATGGTTTAAACGAGCTCGCCGACTGGGACCTGGCCGGGACTTTTTTGCTGGCGCTGCTTCTTTGGATGCAGACCAGCGACAAAGATGCTCGCATGTCGTACGGGCGCATGGGGCTCCTGGCGGTCTTACTCGTGGCCGCGCTCTTCTCTTCCTGGTTGATGATCGTGCCCATCACGGTGGCCGTGGGGGTTCTGTGGTTGGCGCCGCGCAAGCGTTGGCCGGCACTGATCGTGGCCACCGTGGTCTGGTTCGGGCTCTCGGCCCTGGCCCTCCGGGTATTCGGAAAGGGTAGCCCGGGTGATCCGGACGTCGCTCCCTTTGGGGAGCTGATCCAGGAGATGCTGCTTGAGACCCCCGCGCTGCGCGCCGCTTGGATGCTGCCGCTCCTGGCCGCGGGCCTGGTCTGGCTCGCCTGGGGCTGGCGCAAAATGAGCCACCGGTTCGTGCTCGGCGCCCTGGTGGCGATCCCGGTGGCCATCTTCGTGGCGTGGAAGTGGTCCCAGGTCCACGGCGGCTACTACCTGTCCCTGACCACACCGCTGCTCCTCTTTGCGGCGGCCGTGGCGCTATCACGGAGCGCGACCCGCCTGCGCGATGGGTTGGCGCCGCGCTGCGGAGCGTGGTTCTGCTCCGGTCTCGGGGCCGCGGTCCTGTTGGGGGTCGTGGTTCAGACCGTGATCCTGCCACCCATGGCCCGCGGTGTGCGGCTCTACGCCGGCGGCACGCAAAACGTCAGCGCCTTTGAGCGCCGGGCGAGTGGCGACAAGCGGCTCATCTTCACCAATTTTTTCCACCTGCCGCTGGCGCTGTCGTACGAACGGGCGCGCCGTGGCGGGCCGATCCCGGGCGGCATCCTGCGGCAGGGTGGACCGCCGGACTTCGCGCCCCGCATCCGACGGCTGGACCGTCGCTGTCGACCCAAGGCCGGCTGGCCCCCGGCCGGCACGCGGCTGTACCTGGTTTTTGGCCATCAAAGTGGACACTGGCCCAACTGCGCGGCCACGCTCCCGGTGACCTGCAAGCCCCTGTACCCCGAGAGCTTCCTGCTCAATTTCTACGACTGTCGCGTGCGCTCGGGCTCGCCCGCGCGGGCCGCGCCGTAGTCTGGTGGGTGGGGGTACGGATGGAGAGGGACTATTTGGACAGGGAGTTGCAGCAGCGATGGAAGAGCTGGGCTGAGGCGGCACTTTTGGCGTTGGCGTAGCAGCGGAAGACCTGTCCACCTACTTTTTTGTACTGGTGGAACACCGCGCCCGGGCGGCCGCCCATGTTGACCCGGTAGATGTACGTGTAGATCTTGCCGGCGCCTTTTTTGAGCACGTCCCCCTGGTGCTTCTGTAGCTGATGCCCCTTGGCCCAGCCGACGACCTTGTCCAGGGGCTTGTCGCCGTGTTGCCACTTGCGCACCACGAAGGTGTGCCGGCCTCCGGGCAGCTTCACCGCGTCGGTGTTGGCCAGGATGGACTCGCTGATTTGCGTGCCTTTGGGAACCTTGATTTTGAGCTGGGTCTTGGGGAGCGACATCGTCACCCACTCGATGGCCTTGGGCCTGGCGGTGGCCCCGGGTGCGAGCCCCGGGCGGGCAGCCATGATGGCGCCCATGGCCGGGGCGTCGCCCTTGTCGGCCTCATCGGAGACCTTTTTGGCGCTGCTTTCTTGTTTGCCACAGGCCGCCAGCAACAGCGTGCCTGCGCAGGCCAGCGCGACCAGGGTGGAGATTAGGGTGCGGTGATTGCGGGTCATGAGCGTCTCCTTGCTTCTACCGTTTCGAGGGCTTCGATGGTTTCGGTTGTTTCGAGCTCTTTTGCGCTCCATTGCAAGGGCTGTGCCCATCCATCCCGGGGCAGAAACGGCGCGGATCGGGATCCGGTCTGAGAACAACTGGGTGATCGTTGACCCAACCCGGGGATCAAAGTGGGTGTCGCAGACCCCTTTTCCTGCTTCTGTGGTCATCTGTGGTCACAGTTACATTTTTTACGCATGAAATCGCGGAGAATGAAACCAATGGTACTATGTAGCAAAGGTGAACCATGCTGATACGCAAGCTCGGCGGTTACGGAAGGATCCTCATTTTGGGGACCGTGCTGGTGGCTGGCTGCGCGCCTTCGACCGCCCAACCCGGGGACCCGGAGTGTGGCAACGGTGTGCTGGAGACCGGGGAGCACTGCGATGACGGCAACACGTTGTCAGGGGACGGCTGCTCGGCGTACTGCCTCGTGGAGCAGCAGGGCACCTGCGGTAACGGTATCATCGAGGCTGGGGAGCAGTGCGACGACGGCAACGCCAATGCGGAGGATGGCTGTGGGCCGACCTGTCAGCTTGAGCGGTGCGGGGACGGCATCCTGCAGGTGGGCCTCGGGGAGCAGTGCGACGACGGCAACACCACCGTCGGGGACGGCTGCGGGTTGACCTGCAAGGACGAGTACTGCGGGGATGGCATTCGTCAGGCGGGCCTCGGCGAGGATTGTGACGACGGCAATAACGTGTCCGAGGACGGCTGCTCAGCGGCGTGCGTGACCGAGGCGTGCGGGGACGGCATCGTGCAGGCGGGGCTCGGTGAGGACTGTGACGATGGCAACACCGTGAGCGAGGACGGCTGCAGCGACACCTGCCAGAACGAGCTGTGCGGCGATGGAGTGGTACAGCCGAGCTTCGGCGAGGCGTGCGATGACGGCAACAACGACGACAACGACGGCTGTAACGCGGACTGCGAGCTGGAGGTGTGCGGCGACGGCATTTGGCAGAGCGGTATCGGGGAGCAGTGTGATGACGGCAACCTTGTGGACTGCGACGGCTGCTCGGCCACCTGCACCCTGGAGCCCTTGACCAATTGCGGGGACGGATCTCTGGAGTGCGGGGAGCAGTGCGACGACGGCAACCTAGTGGATTGCGACGGCTGCAACAGCAGCTGTCAGATTGAGCCGACACCCAACTGTGGAGACGGCACAGTGGTCTGCGGGGAGCAGTGCGACGACGGAAATAACGTAGACGGGGACGGCTGCTCCGCCACGTGCATGATCGAAGATTGCGGGGACGGCGTCATCCAGGCGGGACAGGGAGAGATCTGCGACGACGGCGGCGAGTCGGCCACGTGCGATGACGATTGCACCCCGGTGGCCTGCGGAGATGGCAATGTCAACCAGACCGCGGGCGAGGAGTGCGACGACGGCAACACCACCCCGGGGGACGGCTGTGACGCCTCGTGCCTGTACGAGTACATCCTGTACGAGGATCCCGTGGCCAACGGGCACACGGCGGTGTGCACCGCTTGTGGTGACGACAGCTCTGACGACGTGACGCTGCCCTGGGCGTTCCCCTACTGGTCGACGCCCACCACCACGTTGACGACGACCTCCATCGGCATGGGCACCAACGGTGCGCTCCGCATGGGGGGCGGCTACACGACCTACAGTCTGCAGGCACCGCTGTGGAACTTCGCAGGCTCGGGCGCGGTCGTCACAATCCACGTGCACGGCGCCGACGGCTATCGCTTCGGGACCAGCGCCATGTACGCGGATGTCGACGCCCAGCGCGCCATCTTCACATACGTGAACATGAGTTACTGCTGCACCCAGACGTACTCCTGGTCTGCACAGGTGGTACTCTACCCCAGCGGCAATTTTTCCATCTACCAGATCGCCGCCAGCACCGACCTGACCCGCACGATCACTATCGGCTTGTCGGATGGCTCGTCCACTGACAGCGCGGTGGCGGGGGCCAACAACCTGGACTGGGATAGCTTGACCCTGGGGACGCCCATGGTCCTGGGCCAGGTGGACTGGGGCTCCAGCGAGGTCAACGGCATGGCTTCAGGCCGTTTCCTGTACTTCGAGTACGATGGCGGGACGGGTTATACCGGCACCGTGATCCAGTGAGGAAAGGCTGATGGTGCGAGCGGATTTGGCGGTGTTGTGGGCCCTGGCGGTGGGTGTTGTGGGCCTGGGCGTCGGCTGCTCCTTCGAGTTGGACATGTGCCAGACCGACGACGAGTGTGACCGCACGGCCAGCTGCGTCAAGGGGCTGTGCAAGGACAAGCCCCGGGTGGAGGTAGTGGACAACATCGGCACCGACACCCGCTGGACGGCGGATCGGGTGTGGGTGCTCAACGACGTCATCACGGTGCAGCCCTCCGCCAACCTGACCATCGAGCCCGGCACGACCATCCTGGGACGACAGTACTCGGCGCTGGTGGTGCGGTCGGGCGGGACGCTGGACGCCACGGGCACCCGGGACAACCCGATTGTGTTCACCAGCGACCAGCCCGTGGGCCAACGGTTGCCCGGGGACTGGGGGGGCGTGGCACTGCTGGGCCAAGCCCCGGTGAACCGGGAGGGCGCCTTTTTGCGCATCAAGCCCGGCGAGTTGGAGCCACCCTTTGGTGGCACGGACCTCAACTCGTACTGCGGCACCATGAAGTACGTGCGTGTGGAGTTCGCCGGGGGCCGCGTGCAGGGCGAGGAGTACTTGAACAGCCTCTCGCTGTGTGGCTGCGGGAAGCGTACGGTGGTGGAGTATGTGCAGCTGCACTTTGGCGGCGACGATGGCCTGGAGATCTTTGGCGGCACGGTGGACTTTCGCTACCTCGTGGTCACCCGCACGGGCGACGAAGCGGTGGACATCGACCTGGGCTGGACGGGCACGGGACAGTTCTTGGCGGTGCAGTTGGACGCGGCCGCCGAAGGATCCCTGGAGGTGGACAACCTCCAGGAGGACGCTTCGGCGATCCCCCTCACGGATTTTCAGATCTACAATTTCACGTTCATCGGCTCGCCGGACTCCACCCAGCAACGCGGCATCAACATCAAATATGGCGGCGCCGGGTTCTTCTCCCACGGCATCATGGTGGGTCACAGCCTCGAGGCCGTGGAGATCTGGGGGGTCGAGGCCGGCGCCCGGGCCCTGGCCGGCGAGTCCGTCGTGCGGGACACCCTGTTTTACGACATCGGCCCGGACGGAGAGTCCTATTTCCCCGTGGCCGGCAATCCCGATGAGGACGACGGCTCCGGGGACGATGACGGCGGCTTCCCCGAAGATCAGTTTTACATTCAGCCCCAGTGGAACAACATTTTTGGCGTGGATCCGGCGCTGGTCGAGGCCTACAACCTGTTCAACCCGGGGTGGGTCCCCGCCGGCCCGGCCATTGTGACTGTGGAGCCGCCCCCGGCGCCCTTCGACTCCACGGCGAATTACCGCGGTGCCTTCGCCCCGGGCGCCGTTCCCTGGACCGATGGCTGGACCTCCTACCCCGATTCATGAGCCCTGGGCTGCCTCTGCCCTACGGGCTCCTAGTCAAAGCCGATGTCCACCGGGGCGGGGCTTATGTCCATGGCGGGGCGCGGCCCAATCGGGCGTGGCCCCGGGCGGCGCTTGCGGGGCTTGAGGGTCAGGATGTGCTGGGTGGCGGCCTCGGGGCGCACGGTCAAGAATCGCTCGAGGGGGAAAAAGCCCGGCGCCTCCACCCGCACGCGCTCGGTGCGTTCGCCGGAGGTCACCAGCAGGTCCACGCGGTTTTGCGGGTAGCGCTTGCCGCGGAACAGAATCGTGGCCCGGGCATGGGCCGGCTTCACCACGAAGGTGATCACCAACTTGGAGGGGGCGCGGCGCATGTCAGGCGGCCTGGGTGTGGGACGCTCCCGGGCTCGCGGGGACTCCATGGACGGCTCCATGGTTTGCGTTGGGATGGCGGCGGACCGGTCCGGTGCGCGCTGCTCCGGGGCCCGGTTGGAGATCAGGTACCACCCCACTGCCACCGCCACCAGGAGGGCCAGCACGCTCAGCGCAAGGCTCAGGGGGGTGGTTCGCCGGGGCGGTGCGGGCACCCCGCGGAGGGCCTCGGCCGACAGGCGCGTCTCGCTCACGCCCACCCCTTCGAGCTCGTCTTCAGAGGCACGTGGCAGCTCGACCAGGCTCGTGTCTGTGCGCTCATGCTGAGCCACAGTTGCGCTGGGTAATGGTTCGGCGTCGGCCTGCGTCATGGCCTCGGAGGTCTCTCGGTCCAGCTTGGCCCGCTGCTCCGCAAAGAGGGTGGTCATGACCGCGGCGAGCTCGGTGGCGCCGACGATGTCGTCGTGGCGGGCGATGAGTTGCTGCAAGGCGCGCCCGAGCTCCTGGGCGGTCTGGTACCGGACGCCGGGGCGTTTGGCCAGCGCGCGGAGGATGATCTGCTCCAGCTCGGCGGGCAGATCCTTTCTCACGGAGCGGGGACGTGGGATCTCAGTGTGGATCAGCGCGTAGAGTGTCGCGGTGTCGGACTTGCGGCGGAAGAGCCGCTTGTTGCAGACGGCTTCCCAAAGCACGATGCCCAGGGCGAAGACGTCTGCCCGACGGTCGATGTGGGTGCCTTCGGCCTGCTCGGGCGACATGTACGCGAGCTTGCCCTTGAGCACTCCCGAGTCGGTGTGCGTGATGCGGTGCTTGGCGTAGGCGATGCCGAAGTCTGTCAGCTTCACGTTGCCGTCATAGGAGATCAGGATGTTGTGGGGTGAGACATCCCGGTGCACAAGTCCCAGGGGCTCTCCCTTGGCCGAGACGAGCTCGTGAGCGGCGTGCAGCCCCGCGGCTGCGTCGGCGATTACCCGGGCGGCGATGAGCCAGTCCGCGGCGGCCGTAAGGGGCTTGCCCTCCTGACTCCGGCGGTAGGCGCCCTTGAGCACCGCCCGGTAGTCCTTGCCGTGCACGTACTCCATGGCGATGTAGTAGATGTCCTCGACCTGCCCGAGGTCGAGCACCTGTACCACGTTGGGGTGGTGCACCAGCGCCGAGATGCGGGCCTCGTCGAAGAACATCCTCACGAAGCTCGCCTCCCGGGTCAGGTGGGGGTGGATGATCTTGAGGGCTACGAGCTTCTCGAACCCCTCGGGTCCCCGCAGCCGGGCCAGGTATAGGGTCGCCATGCCCCCGGCGGCGAGCTCCAGGAGCAGCTCGTACCGACCGAACTGACGCGACAGGGTGGGGCGGTGCAGCTGCGCCAGGGAGCCCGCCCCGCTCAGGGACGGTTGCGACGGGCGGCCGATGGGGGCCGCGAGGGTTTCCCCGTCGTGATCCATGGCGGTCAGCTCGCCCGGGCGGTTGCCGACGGAAGACTGCGACTTCCGGATCTCGAGGGTCTTGTTGTCGTCGTCGGCCATGGGGCTTTAGAAACTTCCCCTCAGGGCCACGCCCATGCCCCCGGGACCCAGGGTGAGGTCCACTTTTTTCGTCGGACGGGGCGGCGCTTCGGGTCCGGTGCGCCAGCGGGTGAAGATGGCGAGGACCACCGCCGCCACGCCCGCCGCGCCGGCCAGGGCCCACAGGCTGTTGGTGGCGTCCTGCAACGTCTTGACCCGGGCCCGGGAGCTGAGCGTCGGGTTGGTCTGGAAGTCGTCATAGCGTTGGACGGCCAGCAGCCCCGTGCCCACCGCGGTTCCGGCCAGGGCCAGCGCGATCCCAGCTGCGGTCAAGGTGTATACCATGTGCAGGCCCGATCGCCGACCTGACGGCGTCGGCGATGTGCCAAGCCCCGGGTCGAGCCCCGGCCCGGAGTGGGGGTGCGTTTGAATCCGGGGCCGCGGGCGCAGCGCGGGCCGGTCGGGCTCGGGGTGCAGCGGTACGTGCAAAAGGGTGGTGCGACCGGCGGTGAGGGTGAGGGACCGCGTCACCGTGATCCGCCCCGGGGCCCGCAGCTCGAGCCGGTGCGCCCCGGGCAGGAGCACGACCTCGGTGGGCAGGGTCCCGGCGCGCTTGCCGTCCACCAGGACCTGCGCCCCCGTGTGCCCCGACAAACCCAGCACCGAGACCCGCGGCACCAGGCTCCGCTCCAGCTTGCGCGCCCCTTTAAGCAACGCGGGCTTTTGGGGTTGCGTCTGGGCCTCGGCGAAGAACACCCGCAGAAAGGTCATGGCCTCGGCGGGCTTGCCGGCTTGCTCGTAGGCCAGGGCGATGTTGTACAGCAGCTGCGGCTTGGGCCACAGGCTGTAGGCTTTGCGCCAGTGCCCAAGTGCCTCGTCGTACTTTTTGGCGAGGAAGGCCCGCTTGCCCTGCTGGGCCAGCTTGATCACCCGCACCTTCACGCTCGTGGACACCGCGGCGCGCGCTTCCGCCGGCTGGCTGCAACCAAGCACCAACGCGACGGTCAGTAGGATTTGTGAAAACCTGACCATCCGCATGAAGTATTGCGCGGGGCCGCCCAGGTCGTCAAGGGTAGCTCAACGGCGCGCGGACACTGTGGCCAGGTGTTCGCCAAAGGGCGCGGCGAGGGCCAGGACCACCTCCAAGGGGCTCGCGGCCTCCACGTGGGGCAGGGGGATCTGCGGCAGCAGCCGGTGCGAGCGGGCGAAGTCGTCGCGGACCCGTTG
>Ga0180009_10003200_pt1 | contig 18758 bp, 18 predicted proteins | sample OS_PC_MetaG_FD_123537 | JGI IMG/M metagenome (GOLD analysis project Ga0180009, IMG submission 123537) | Groundwater microbial communities from the Aspo Hard Rock Laboratory (HRL) deep subsurface site, Sweden - OS_PC_MetaG | ecosystem: Environmental > Aquatic > Deep subsurface > Groundwater... | reverse complement strand
CCGGCGACCATCCCGAAACGCGCGTCTATGCCGTATCGCCCGATGCGATGGGCGATGTCGACGCCGCGCTTGCCCGCGCCGCTGCGGCAGACAGGCGGGTGCTGTTGGTGATGGGCGCAAACTGGTGCCACGACAGCCGCGCGCTTGCCGGGTGGCTGTCCGCCCCGCGCTTTGCCGCGCTGGTGGCGGCGCATTACGAACTGGTGTTCGTCAATGTCGGGATGCCGCAATCGGGCGACGGGCATAATCTGGATATTGCGCAGCGGTTCGGGATTGCCGACTTCCCCGGCACGCCTGCACTGCTGGTGCTGACCGCTGACGGCCATCTGGTCAACGCCGACACCGCAACAAGCTGGCGCGATTCCGCCAACCGCAGCGAGGACGCGATTTACGCGGAACTTGCTGCGCTGGCTAAGGCCACACCAGATTGACAGATGCCTGCTTCTCCGTAGTTTGAACCAAGGGGTGTCAAGGAGAAAGGCATGATAAATCTATCGAAGATGGCATTGGGTGCCGGGTTGCTGATCGCGCTGTCAGCTTGCGGTTCCGGCGTCGACAAGGCGAAGGCGGAAATGACAGCGAGCTGCGTGAGCTCGGGTAACGGGAATTTGACCGAAGAAGAGTGCGCTTGCATCACCGATGAGGCCTTCGCTTCGCTTGATGCCGACGAGCAGGAACTGATGGGTGCCACCTCCTCTACCGAGCAAGGTCTGAGCGATGCCGAAGTCGCAGCCAGCGTAGGATTGGAAGTCAGTGAGCTGCGCACGCGGCTTGGCACGGTGATGAGAAAAATTTCGCAAAACAGCTTTTCCAGCGCAAGGAATTGCATATACCGATGAAGCGCATTTGATGCAAAGCGCATCGTGGTAATTGCTCCGGCGTGAAATTCACAATGTAGGATCGGACGCCGATCTCGCGATAGGTACGCCTGCACGTTTGCGGCGCCGTGCCGATCAACTCAAACTTACCAGCCAGCGCAGCGAGGATGCGATTTACGCGGAACTCGCTGCTCTGGCTAAGGCCCGCGCCCCGCAGGTGCCATAATCAGGACACAGCCATGATCGAAGCCCTGCTTCTTGCCCTCGCGCTGGCGATGGATGCGTTCGCGGTGGCGCTGACGCAGGGCGCGCGGTTTCGGCCTGATGCGCGCGGGGCGCTTGCCATCGCGATCACCTTCGGGGTGTTTCAGGGGGTAATGCCGCTGATCGGCTGGGGGATCGGCGCGTTTGCCATGGCTCATGTCGCGGCGGTCGATCACTGGATCGCCTTCGGGTTGCTGACCTTCCTCGGGGTGCGGATGCTCGGCGGGCACGTGGGTAAGGAGGAAGCATCGCACAGGCTGACGGGCCGGGCGCTGCTGGTCGCAGGGGTCGCCACCAGCATTGATGCGCTCGCCGCCGGGATTACTCTGCCAACGCTGGATGTGGCGCCGCTGAAGGCCGCCGCGCTGATCGGTATCGTCACCTTTGCGCTGAGCGCGGCGGGAGTCATGCTGGGCCGGATCGCAGGCGACCGCTGGGGCACATGGGCCGAACGGGCGGGCGGGGTAATCCTGATCGCGCTGGGGTGCAAGATCCTGGCCGAACACACCGGGTGGTTGTGACCGACACACAAACCTGTCCTACAGCGCCCGATACTGGCATGGTGCTGCCGATGATCGCCCTGTGTTGTCTGTTCCCTCCCGCTGCATTACCTATCGAAGCGGCGGCAGGTTTATGTGTTCAGGACAGTGTCTCATGTGTCTCCTACAGGCTGGGCTGACCGCACATGCTCCACGTCGTCCACCACGCCGATTATATGGCCCCGCGCCCCGAACGCGGATCATTCCGCTTCGACAAATACTACCTCGTGATGGAGGAGCTGCGGGCCAGCGGCGCGCCCATGACCGAGCACGCGCCCGACCCGATGCCGCGCCAATGGCTCGAAGCGGTGCATTGCCCCACCTATGTCGATCAGGTGCTGCGGGCCGAGGTTCCGCGCGAAAAGGAACGCCGGATCGGCTTTCCGGTAACACCCGCCATTGCCAGCCGCGTGCGCCACACCAATGGCGGCACATGGCTCGCCGCGCAGCTCGCCATGCGCCATGGCTACGCCGCCAATTCAGCGGCGGGCAGCCACCATGCCTTGCACGATACCGGCGCGGGTTATTGCGTGTTCAACGATCTGGCAGTGGCCGCCAACCGCCTGATTGCCGAGGGCGATGCGGCGCGGGTTCTGATTGTCGATCTGGACGTGCATCAGGGCGATGGCACCGCCAGCCTGACCGCCGGGCGCGAGGATATTTTCACCCTCTCGCTCCACGCGGAAAAGAATTTTCCGGTTCGAAAGGCACGCTCCAGCCGCGATGTGTCCTTGCCCGATGGGGTGGATGATGATGGCTATATGGCGGCGCTGTCCCGCCACCTGCCCGAAGTGATGGCCGACTTCGCACCCGATTTCGTGTTCTATCAGGCGGGGGTTGATCCCCACGCGGATGACAAGCTGGGCAGGCTCGCGCTGACCGACGCGGGGCTGGCCGCGCGTGATCGTTTCGTGATCGCAGAGGCGCGCCGCCGGGGCCTCGCCATCGCATCGGCGCTGGGGGGCGGATATGGCGATGATCCGCGTATAGTCGCCGCGCGCCACGCCGCCTCGATGCTGGTGATGGCGCAGGAAAACGCTGGATACGCAGCGCTTCCCCTACGAAGCGAGGCATAGCTGCGATGAACCGTGTTTTGCCTTATTGGGAACGCAAGCCCGGCGGGTTACTTTGTAGGGTAATGAACCGGCGCGATCTTCTCAAAGGCTCTCTGATTGCGGGGGCGACACTGGCGCTGCCAATGCGCGCCTTTGCGGCGGTATCACCCGGCACTCCGCGTGACCGCATTCTGTTCGACATCGCCAAGCGCGAACTGGCGCGGGCGGGCGATGCGATCTGGAAACGCGATATTGTCGGCATTGCCGATTACGGGCTGCATTCGGCCAAGCCGCGGTTCCACTTCGTCAACCTCGACCGGGGTGAGGTGCAATCCTACCACGTCAGCCACGGGCAGGGTTCCGACCGGCAGCATGACGGCTGGCTCAAGCAATTCTCCAATACCGAAGGTTCCAACGCCACCAGCCGCGGGGCTTACGTGACGTGGGAGTGGTACAAGGGCCGCTATGGCACATCAGTGCGGCTGGGCGGGCTGGATGAAAGCAACGACGCCGCGCTGCGCCGCTATATCGTGATGCACCGCGCCGATTATGCCGAAGCCTCGCATCTTGAGAAATATGGTCGTCTCGGGCGCTCCAACGGGTGCTTCGCGATGGGTGATGAACAGTTCCGCATCGCGCTGATGCACCTGTCGGGCGGGCGGCTGCTGTTTGCCGACAGCCTTGGGCTGGAAGAAGACGGCAGCATCCAACCGCTGCCCGAATTGGCGATGATCGAGCGGGCGCCGCTCAACCTGTAGCGCGACAGCCTAACTATCGCGCAGATTATCCTCGATCACGATCACCTCATCGGTCGGCACGTAAGTGCGTTCGCGCACGCGCGGCTTGTCGAGGCTGGCGAGCACCGGGGCGTCGCGGTCGTAGATGTCCTTGAAGGTCGCCATCTCGCCGTTGATGTCCGATGCCATGGTGAAATAGGTGATGTAGGCGGGCCACTGCTTTTCCATCATCACCTTGGTGTATTTGCCCGAAGATGAGATCGCCACCGCTTCGTCCTTGGTCGCGCCCTTACCCAGAATTGTCATCGTCATCGCCAGTTCCAGCGCACGTTCGGTGCGGATGCAGCCGTGGCTCAATGCGCGGTTATCATTGGCGAACAGGTGGCGCGACGGGGTGTCATGGAAGAAAATCGCCTGTGCATTGGGCATTTCCAGCTTCATCAGCCCCAACGAATTGCCCGGCCCCGGCTGCTGCACCACGCTGATATAGCCATTGGCCCCGCGTGTGCCGACATAGCCGTTACGCTTCGCCCATTCGGGGTTGGCGAGAACTTTGGTGCCCAGCCCTTCGCCCTTGACGATCGACTGCGGCACCGTCCAGGTCGGGTTGAACACCACGCCTTCGATCGTTTCAGCCAATTGCGGGGTGGCGGTGCGCCCCGGCTTGCCAACGATGGTGCGATAGGTGCTGATGATCTTGTCCTTGACCGTCAGGCGCAGTTGAAACTCGGGCACATTGGTGATCAGATATTGCGGCCCGAGATCGCGCGCCAGCCAGCGCCAACGGTCCATGTTCGCGCGGATCAGCTTGCGTTTGGCGGTATCGGCTTCGGGGGTTTTGGCCAGTTCATCGCGCAGCCGCGCATAATCGGGGTGCGTCGGGGCGAGTTTTGCCAGCGTGCCTGCAATATCGCCGGTCGCAAGCGCTTGGGCGAGGACATCGCCGGTGCGCAATGTCTCACGGTCGGGATCGATCACGAACCACTGCTCGCGCGCCTCCATCGGGGTGCGCCCATCGCGCAGATCCTCAACCAGCCAGACAAAGCTTTGCGAGGCGATCTGGTTCAATTCATCCGAAGGGCCGGAGGCAAGCGCGACCTTGAGCGGTTGGAGATCGTAATCCGCCGGATCGAGGCCTTCTGCGCCGATACCTTCGATCACCGCCACCAATCGCGCGGCCTGCCCTATGGTCCACGCCTGCACCAGCGGCGCAGGCGCTTCCATTCCGGGCTGCACCATCGGCTGCGAGATTGTCGGGAAGGCCTGATCAAAGGCATCACGCGGTTTGGGCAGTTGCGCAGGCTGATGGCCGCCCTGCGCTTCGGACTTGGGCAGCATTTGGGCACGCACCGCGCCGCTATCCTGTCCCAGCGCCGCTGTTGCCACCAGCGCCGCGATTGCGACACCGCCTGCAAATCTTTTCGCGAACCTCATCACTATCCTGCCTTTTCGCCCCATGCCGCCATTATTCACCGCAGCCATGTGTCCGCTGCAATCATACGCCGCGCGGACACCCCCTATCAACCACCTTCGCTTTCGCAGCGATTAATGTGCACAGCCACTCGCGCCAGCACCGCGCGCGCGTGACGTTGCTGGCCGAACGGCTTATCGCATCCGCCATGCCAAACAGAGGCCAACTACTGCTGCCCTTTGCCGCCGCGCTGGCGGGCGTGGGGTTCCTGTCATTGATGGATGCCTTCATGAAAGAGGCAGCACTGATCATCGGGGCCTATACCGCCACCGTGCTGCGCGCCGGGATTGGCGCGGCGATCATTGCGCCGATCTGGCTGGCGCGCGGGCCCGCCTGGCCAAGCCGCGCGGTGTTGAAGCTGCATCTGACGCGCGGCGTTATATCGGCATTCATGGCGCTGACCTTCTTCTTCGCGCTCACCCGCCTGCCGCTGGCCGAGGCGATTGCGCTGAGTTTTATGGCACCGTTGCTGGCACTCTATCTCGCCCACGTATTGCTGGGCGAAGCAATCAGCCGCGCAGCTATCGGTGCCAGCCTGCTCGGCTTTGCCGGGACGCTGGTGATCATCGGCGGGCGGATCGGACAGGGGAAGTTCGATGAAGGCGCAGCATTGGGCATTGCTTCGCTGTTCGTCTCGGCACTGCTTTACGCCTATAACTTCATCGTCATCCGGCGGCAGGCGCAGGTTGCCGGGCCGATTGAGATTACCACGTTTCACAGCGGGATCGGCGGATTGGTGCTGCTCACCCTCGCCCCGCTGCTGTGGACACCGCCTGCGGGGGAGGCGTTAGTGCCGCTGCTGGCGGCAGGCGCGCTGACCGTGGCCGGGTCGCTGGCGATTGCCTGGGCCTACGCCCGCGCCGAAGCAAGCGCGCTGGTACCGACCGAATATTCGGGCTTTGTCTGGGCAACCTTGTTCGGCTGGCTGTTTTTCCGCGAAGCAGTAACTGTGCCGACACTGGCGGGAACCGCGCTGATCATCGCGGGCTGCTGGATGGCGACGCGCAGACCCGCTGCAACCACCCCAAAAACACCCGCTTAAGACCATTCTCCAAGGCCAATCCGGCCTTGCCCCCCTTGACCTCGCGCGTGCGAAAGCGCAGGTGCGCCTCGTAAAACCGCGCCCTTGTTGGATCGGGGGCGGGCCAATCGAAAAGGATGGAATCCCCCCATGACCGCAATCGGCCAGGACACGCTCAAGACCCGTCAGACCCTTAATGTCGGCGGCAAGGAATACGCCTATTACTCGCTGGCCAAGGCCGCAGAGCAGTTGGGCGACATTGCGCGCCTGCCGATTTCGATGAAGGTGCTGCTGGAAAACCTGCTGCGTTTTGAAGACGGCGGTTTCACCGTTGGGCGCGAACATATTCAGGCGATTGTCGACTGGCAGGACAACCCCACCACGGGTGAGGAAATCCAGTATCGCCCGGCGCGCGTGCTGCTTCAGGATTTCACCGGGGTGCCCTGCGTGGTCGATCTGGCCGCGATGCGCGATGCGATCAAGAAGCTGGGCGGGGATACCGCCAAGATCAACCCGCTGGTGCCGGTCAACCTCGTGATCGACCATTCGGTGATGGTCGATGAATTCGGCCATCCCAAGGCGATGGAAGCGAACATGGCGCTCGAATATGAGCGTAATGCCGAACGCTATGACTTCCTCAAGTGGGGTTCCAAAAGCTTTGAAAACTTCTCCGCCGTGCCGCCGGGAACGGGCATCTGCCATCAGGTGAACCTGGAAAACATCGCGCAGGCGGTGTGGTCATCGCAAGGCCCCGACGGGGTAATGGTCGCCTATCCTGACACCTGCGTCGGAACGGACAGCCACACCACCATGATCAACGGTCTGGGCGTGCTCGGCTGGGGCGTCGGCGGGATCGAGGCTGAGGCCGCGATGCTCGGCCAGCCGGTATCGATGCTGATCCCCGAAGTGGTCGGCTTCTATCTCGAAGGCGCGATGGCCGAAGGCGTGACCGCGACCGATCTGGTGCTGACCTGCGTGCAAATGCTGCGCGAAGTCGGCGTTGTGGGCCGCTTCGTGGAATTTTACGGCCCTGGCGTTGCCAACCTGACGCTGGCCGACCGCGCCACCATCGCCAACATGGCGCCCGAATATGGCGCGACCTGCGGCTTCTTCGGCATCGACGAAAAAACCATCGAATACCTGCGCCTGACCGGCCGCAGCGAAGAGAATATCGCGCTGGTCGAAGCCTATGCCCGCGCGCAGGGCATGTGGTTTGATCCCGCCAATGTGCCGGTGTTCACCAAGACGCTAAACCTCGACATGGCGGCGGTCGTCCCCAGCCTTGCTGGCCCCAAGCGCCCGCAGGACAAGGTGATCCTGCAAGAGGTCGATGAACTGTTCAACAGCGATCTGTCCAAGGTTTACGGCAAGAGCGTCCCTGCGCGCGTGGCGGTTGAAGGCAAGGATCACGACATCGGCGATGGCGACGTGGTGATTGCCGCGATCACCAGTTGCACCAACACCTCCAACCCCGACGTTATGATTGCCGCAGGGCTGGTCGCCATGAAGGCGAATGAGCGCGGATTGCGCCCCAAGCCGTGGGTCAAGACCAGCCTCGCCCCCGGATCGCAGGTGGTGACCGATTATCTCGTCAAGTCGGGGCTGCAAGAACACCTCGACGCGATCGGGTTCGATCTGGTCGGTTATGGCTGCACCACCTGCATCGGCAATTCCGGCCCGCTCGCCCCGCCGATCAGCGCCGCGATCAACGGCAATGATATCGTCGCGGCGAGCGTGCTGTCGGGCAACCGCAATTTCGAAGGCCGCGTCAGCCCCGATGTGCGCGCCAACTTCCTCGCTTCGCCGCCGCTGGTGGTGGCTTACGCGCTCAAGGGCACCGTGACCGAGGATATCACCACCACCCCGATCGGGCAGGACCAGAACGGCAACGACGTGATGCTGGCAGATCTGTGGCCGACCAATGCCGAAATTGCCGAAAACCGGGCGGCCAATATCGACCGGTCGATGTTCGTCAGCCGCTACGCCAATGTCTATGATGGCGATGAACACTGGCAGGCGATCACGGTCGAACCTTCGGATACTTACCAATGGCGCGCCGGATCGACCTACGTCGCCAACCCGCCCTATTTTGACGGGATGACGATGACGCCTGCGCCGATCATGGACATTGTGGATGCCAAGCCGCTGGCTGTGTTGGGCGATTCGGTCACCACCGATCACATTTCACCCGCCGGTTCGATCAAGGAAGACAGCCCGGCAGGCTCCTACCTCAAAGCGAATCAGGTCGCGAAGAAGGACTTCAACTCCTACGGCTCGCGGCGCGGCAATCACGAAGTGATGATGCGCGGCACCTTTGCCAATATCCGCATCAAGAACGAAATGGTTCCGGGCGTTGAAGGCGGGTTTTCGACCTATAATGGCGAAACCATGCCGATTTACGACGCGGCGATGAAGCACAAGGAAAACGGCACCCCGCTGGTGGTGATCGGCGGCAAGGAATACGGCACCGGCTCGTCGCGCGACTGGGCGGCCAAGGGCACGATCCTGCTGGGTGTGCGGATGGTGATTGTCGAAAGTTTTGAACGTATCCACCGTTCAAACCTGGTCGGCATGGGCGTGCTGCCCTTGCAGTTCAAGAACGGCGACACCCGCGAGACGCTCTGCCTGACGGCGGACGACACCTTCTCGATTCGCGGCCTGGCCGATCTGACACCGGGGCAGGACGTCACGGTTGACGTCACCCGCGCCGATGGCACCACCTTCAGCTTCACCGCGCTGTGCCGGATCGATACCGCCAACGAAATGGAATATTACCGCCACGGCGGGATTCTCCATTACGTCTTGCGCAAACTTGCGGTATGACGGGGGGATGATGCCTGCCCGCCGCGCCTTTCGCCTGCCTTGTCTTGTGCCGCTTGCCCTGGGTTTGGCGGCTTGCGGGGCGAGCGATCGCAATGATTCGTCCGCAGCCCCGCATGGTGCGGAACTTGCTATGGCGGCGACATCGGACGCAGCGGGTGCGGGTGCCGGTTCTGCCGCCGCGTTTTCCGCCGCTATGATCGACCTCTCGCCCGCAGAGCTTGCTGCACGAATGGCGGCGGGCAATGTCCGGCTGATCGACGTGCGCACCGATGCCGAAGTGGCCGAGGGCGCGATCCCCGGCGCTGAGCACATTGCGCTTGACCGGTTCGACCCGGCGAAGCTCGACCTGTCGGACGGGCGCGAGGTGGTGCTCTATTGCCGCACCGGCAGGCGTTCGGCGATTGCGGGCGAAAGACTGTCCGCCGCGACTGGCAAGCCCGTGGAACATCTCGCTGGCGGGATCGTGGCCTGGGAACAGGCGCAACAGCCGGTCACGCCGCGCTGAATCGATCCCCCGTCAGATAAAGAAAGGGCGGCTCCCCCCGGTGCCGCCCTTTCAGCTTGCAGTGCAAGCGTGATTGCGTTGTCGCCCTCAGGCGGTCAACGCGCCGATGAACTTGCGCCGGCCGAGGATCGCGGCGGCGGCAAGGCCGAACAGGATCATCATCGGCGGAGCGGGAACTTCGTGACCGCCAGAGGTGCTACCGCTGCTCGACGAGGAGGACGAGGAAGAACTGCTGCTGCTCGACGACGAGCTCGATCCCGACGACCCACTGCTGCCTGACGATCCGCTGGTGCTGCTCGACGAGGAGGACGACGAGGATGTGCTGCTGCTGGTGCTGCTGGTCAGATCGCCCGAGGTGCTACCGCCGCTGGTGGCGCCTCCCGATGAGCTCGACGAGGACGACGAGGAGGAACTCGACGACGAGGATGAGGACGAAGATGACGACGACGAACTCGAAACCGCGCCGGTCGAAGAACTGACATTGCCCGAAGAGCTGGAAACATTGCCGGACGAGCTTGAGACGTTGCCCGAGGAACTGGACACGCCGCCAGTGGAGCTGGAAACCGCGCCGGTGGAACTCGACACAGCCCCGGTCGACGAACTGACATCGCCCGAACTCGACACCGCTCCGGTCGACGACGAGACATTGCCCGACGACGAAACCGCTCCGGTGCTGCTCGACACCGTCCCGGTTGAGGTCGAAGTCGAAACCTGACCAGTCGATGAGCTGATCTGTCCGGTGGACGAGGTGGTGGAGCTGCTGATCTGGCCCGAAGACGAAGTGGTCGAGGTCGAATTGTCGATGTCGACATTGACCACAACCCCGCTGCTGCCTTCACCGCCGCCGCTGGTGCTGGTGGTGGTTGAAACCGACACGTCGCCCGACGACGAACCACCGCCGCCGAAGAAGCCGCCAAAGAAGCCGCCACCAAAGCCGCCGCCAAAGCCCAGCCCGCCGCCGTAACCGCCAAAGCCGCCTACGGGGCCACCGCCACCCGAAATCGGCGGAAGCGGGGGCAGCGGGGCCGGCATATAGGCGATCTGCGCAATCGGCGGGCATTCAATGGGATCCAAATAGGCCTCAACCGCGCCAGCAGGCACGCTCGGCACGCCGACCGCACCGGGGGCGACCGGCTGGCATTCAACCGTGCGTTCGACAATCCGGCGGCGGCGCTGTTCGGGCGGCGGCAGATCGCGGGTGCGGGTCTTGATATAGCGCGCGCCGGTCTGCGGATCGACCGCGATCAGCTTGCCATCAATTTCCGAGCTGAACTCCGGCGCGTCGGTATTCATCGGCTCGGCCACGCGCACCGCGCCGCCCTGCAACAATGCAACACCCGCAGCAGCAGCGGAAAGCTTTGCGATGGCCAGTTTGAGCGACATAGTCGTTAACCCTGTTTGCCTGTGGCTGGGAATGCAGACCATCCGCACCTCCCCCAAAACCAACCTGCTTTTGAGGTCAGAAACCGCCACCGGGCAATCGGCTTAACCATGCCAAGGCCCGCCAACGCCCCGGATTCGGCCCGGATCCGCGGGATTTCGGGCGCGCTGTCCCGAACTGGCACCGAAAACAAGCGGCTGGTTAGCGGCCTGCGTTAACCATCTTCGTCAAACAGCCCGCTTTGCTGCGGTGCGGACGAATCAACGGGCCGCGCCAGTTCCAGATGCGCCCAGCCATCATCATTCAGCACCCGCCCACGCGCTGTGCGGGCGATCAGGCCAAGCTGGATGAGGAAGGGTTCGACCACCTCCTCCACCGTGTCGCGCGGTTCGGCAAGGCCCGCGGCGAGCGTTTCGATCCCCACCGGGCCACCCTTGTAGGTGGTGGCGATCATGGTGAGGTAACGCCGGTCCATGCTGTCAAGGCCGAGCCGGTCGATCTCCAGCCGGGTCAGCGCGTCGTCCGCCACGGCGCGGGTGACGCTGGCCGCGCCCGCGACATCAGCAAAATCGCGCACCCGGCGCAGCAGCCGTCCGGCCACGCGCGGGGTGCCGCGCGACCGGCGGGCAATCTCGTGCGCGCCGTCGGGCGCAATCGCGAGACCGAGCAGTCCGGCGGCGCGCGTGACGACGCGCTCCAATTCCTCATGGCTGTAGAAATTGAGCCTTACGGGGATGCCGAAACGGTCGCGCAAAGGCGTGGTCAGCAAGCCCTGCCGTGTCGTGGCTCCGATCAGGGTGAAGGGCGGCAGGTCGATCCGCACAGAGCGCGCCGATGGCCCCTCGCCAATGATCAGATCAAGCGCGCGGTCTTCCATCGCGGGGTAGAGCACTTCTTCAACCACGGGGGAGAGGCGGTGGATTTCGTCGATGAACAGCACGTCATGCGGTTCGAGGTTCGTCAGCAGCGCGGCCAGATCGCCCGCCTTGGCGATAACCGGGCCGCTGGTGGCGCGGAAGCCGACGCCAAGCTCGCCCGCAATGATCTGCGCCAGCGTGGTCTTGCCGAGGCCGGGGGGGCCGAAGAACAAGGTATGATCCATCGCCTCCCCCCGCGCGCGCGCGGCGGCGATGAAGACAGCGAGATTGCCCTTGGCCCCCTCCTGCCCGACGAATTCGGCCAGCTTGCGCGGGCGCAGCGCCGCGTCCGGGTCGCCCGGCTGGCGGGCGGGCGTGTGGAGGGGGACGGGGTCAGTCATTACGCAGCTGCTTGACCCCTTCTTGAATCAACCGGTCAGTCCCTTGAATGTCCGCAATTAACGTTTCGAGGTTCACCCTCAAGGGCATCCAATTCGCATCGGCAGCAGGATTAAAACGACGCATCTCACGTTCTGTCATCGGACCCATTTGCTCATGCATCCAGTGACTATCATTCCCTCGGAAACCGCGATCCTCTTTCATCCTGAACAATACGGGTTTGAGCACAGTCGAGTCCCCGATAACGCCGATGACACGGCCAACCACATAGCCCGTCAGAACCCCGTCTTTGATGTCATGATCTCTCGACCAATGCTCGTACCAGGTTTCGCAAAAGGGCAGTCGGCCCATGATTTGAATCTTGGAACCGACGGACAATTGAGCCCCAGACTCCACGAGCACCCCCCTGACGCCCTGAATCTCGTTGCGAGCAGCATCATAAAGTGCTTCCTCAACACGAACACGGAAGAGATTTGCGTCAGGCGGAAGCCGATCCGGCACCGTGTTCAGAACCACCGAGCGATAAGTAGCTCTGACCGAGCAGGCGTTGGCGGTCTCGCTGATGCCAGCGACGAGCAGCAGCGAGAATGCCCAGAATAGCGATTGGAGAGCTCTGCGCCCCCTCAAAACGGGTTCACCGTAAAGCCATTCTGCTGCAACAGCGCGTGCGCCGTCATCGCGGATAGCGCCATTTCGACGCCGGGGATCAGGTCTTCGGGCTTGATCCCGTAAGCCGCCGCGCTCTGGCCGCACAGGATGAAGCGCACGTCCGCCTCCAGCAGCGCCTCCACCAGCTTGGCGGAAGGATTGTCGCCCTGTTGCGAGAGCGGGTTGGCGGCGTGGGCTGCGTTCGTCAGCACTTCCAGCGAAGCCTTGCCGTGCACCACCACCGCCAGCCGGATATTCTCCTGCGGCACGCCGTTCGCCACATGCATGTTGAGGAACCGCGCCGCGCTTTCAAACCCGCGATTGGCGCTGCCCTCTGCCGCCGGGGTGGCGACATCGAAGGCAACGGCGAATTCAGTGTCAGCAGGCAGCTGCGCCACCCCCGGCACCGTGGCATGGGCGCCGAATTCGGTCAGCACCGGCCCGGTTTTGAACGCGCTCCTGTCCTGCGCGGCGAGCGGGGTGGCAAAAAGAGCGACGCCAAAAAGCGCAGCAAGGTATCGTGAAACCATCATCATCGCAGTCTCTCCCATGTGCAAATGCCGTGAGGACGCCCCGCGACAATCAGTGGTCTGCGCGGCGCCTCGCTATCAGAAGAGGCCACCCATACCAAATCACGATAATCAACAGAGCAAGATATTGAAATGCCCCCATCCCCGCGCCCACCAATGGCGTGTTGCGGAAGGTGTCCGGGCCGCCGATCTCGCCGATGATCGACAGGATGAGGTTGGGTCCGACCAGCACGAGAAACAGAAGCTGCAGGATCCGCGGCGCACGCTCCGGGTCGAGCGGGACAGGACGGGTTCTGGGATATTGCCGCAAGCTCTGCTCGGCAATACGGCTCGCCTGAACGACCTTCCACGGATACCAGGCCAACCAGCTCAGCACCCAAGCGAGCAAACCGCCCACCAGCAGCGTGATAGCGACAAAGTGCGGCAATGCCTGCCCAACGAACAGCGCAAAGGCCAATATCACGAAGGGAAACCCGAAGACGATCAACATCGCCCGACGCTTGGCCGCACGAACGGGTTGGCTGTAGGCTTCCCCGATCCGTTCCCAGTCGCGCGCCGGGAGCAATACAGCCCCGCTCTTGTCTCGCAGCATGTAGACCCAGCTGCCATCGGCCTGCCGCGAAGCGCGATGCCTGAATCCGGTGCGCACGATGGCTTCGTAGAGTGACGGTTCGAACACAGAAGTTTCCCCTCAGTTCCACTCCGTTGTCGCAGCAAGAGGTTGAGATTCCATTGCTCCGGGTCATCACCCCGCAGCCTTCTTCAACGCCACGCGGATCAGGTCGCCCTCGCTCGCGCCCTCGCCCAGTTCTTCCAGCGCGCGCGCCACGGCCTGTGCTGCCACGCCGGGTTTGAAGCCCAGATTTTCGAGCGCGCTCGCCGCGTCTGCGCCCTTGACGCCTGCCGGGGCTGCGCTCGGTGCGAAGCCGCCCGGCCCGGAACCCGGCATTGCGCCCGCCTTGTCCTTCAGTTCGTTGACGATCCGGCCCGCCAGTTTCGGCCCCACCCCGTTCGCCCGCGCCACCATTGCGGCATCGCCGCGCCCGCAGGCGTCGCGCAATTCTCCGGTCGAGAGCGCCGAGAGTATCGCCAGCGCGACCTTGCTGCCCACCCCCTGCACCCCGGTCAGCAGCCGGAACCAGTCACGCTCGGCCCCTTCGGCAAAACCCAGCAGCCGCATATCATTCTCGCTCACCTGCAATTCGGTGTGGACGGTGCAGGCCTCTCCCACTTCGCCCAGCGCGGCCAATGTGCGGCGCGAACAATGGACGAGATAACCGACCCCGCCGACATCGACGATGGCCCAGTCCTCGCCCGTCGCGTCGAGCCTGCCGGATAGTTTGGCGATCATGTGTTCAACCTGTGGCAAACAGAAGAGGAACAGTCCAGAGCTTCACCGGGTTTATCGTCATTGCGAGCGGCGAAGCCGCGCGGCAATCCAGAGTCTGCGCGTGCCGCTCTGGATTGCGTCGCTTCGCTCGCAATGACGGCAAGTGGACAAAACCTTTGAGTTAGGCAAAAGCGTGACCCCATGAGCTGGAACACCTTCGGGCGCGTGCTGCGCTTTACCACTTGGGGCGAAAGTCACGGGCCTGCACTGGGCGCGGTGGTGGACGGGTGCCCGCCGGGGCTGGCGATCAGCGAGGATTATATCCAGCCGTTCATGGATGCCCGCAAACCCGGCCAGAACCGCTTCACCACCCAGCGGCGCGAGGCTGATCTGGTGCGGATCCTTTCGGGCACCTTTGAGGGGCGCACCACCGGCACCCCGATCAGCCTGATGATCGAAAACACCGATCAGCGATCGAAGGATTACTCCGACATCGCCCAGTCCTATCGCCCCGGCCACGCCGATTATGCCTATGACGCCAAATACGGCATCCGCGATTATCGCGGCGGCGGGCGATCATCGGCGCGCGAGACTGCGGCGCGGGTGGCGGCGGGCGCGGTGGCGCGGCTGGTGATCCCCGAAGTCAGCATTGTCGCCTATGTGTGCGAGCTGGGCGGCGACCGGATCGATCCGGCGCGCATCGACTATGCCGAGATTTCGGAAAACCCGTTCTTCTGCCCCGATCCCGAAGCTGCCAAGCGCTGGGAGGCCAAGGTTGATGCAGCCCGCAAAGCCGGATCGTCATTGGGCGCAGTGGTCGAATGCGTCGCCACCGGCGTGCCGGCAGGCTGGGGCGCGCCGATCTATGCCAAGCTCGACAGCGATCTGGCCGCCGCGATGATGAGCATCAACGCGGTCAAGGGCGTCGAAATCGGTGACGGTTTCGAAGCCGCGCGCCTGACCGGCGAACAGAACGCCGACCGGATGCGCCCCGGAAACGAGGGTGTGCCGATCTACGCCAGCAACCACGCGGGCGGCACGGCGGGCGGGATTTCAACCGGGCAGCCAGTGGTGTGCCGGGTGGCGTTCAAGCCGACCTCGTCAATCCTCACCCCGGTGGAATCTATCAATTCGGCGGGCGAGGCGGTCGAAGTCATCACCAAGGGCCGCCACGATCCCTGCGTCGGCATCCGCGGCACGCCGGTGGTCGAGGCGATGATGGCGCTGGTGTTGGCGGATCAGAAACTGCTGCACCGCGCTCAAGTAGCATAAGCGATAGCGCGGGCAGGAACGCGCGCAGATGGGTTAGCGAAAGCTGCGTAATTTGTTTGGGCGGGCTCCCTTTGGGAGCCCGTTTCCGTCTACCAACACCGCCCATCAATCGCTTCCATCAATCAATACACGCGCATTAATCGATTGGACGCGCCATCGCGAAAGCGTCATTGTCTCTTCATAGACTGCGCTCGACTGGCGAGTCTCACGCAATCAACCTGCAAGGAGAGAACACTCATGGACGCAAAAACTGGCGAGATGAGCGGCTGCCCATTCAACGGCGACGCCGGAACACGCAGCCTGCTGGGCCGCACCAACCGCGATTGGTGGCCGCAAGCAATGCAGCTCGACATCCTGACCGAGGGCGGGCGCAGCGCGAACCCCTACGGCGAGGATTTCGACTACGCCGAAGCCTTCAACGCGCTCGATTACAATGCGCTCAAGGCCGATCTCACCGCACTGATGACCGATAACCAGCCGTGGTGGCCTGCCGATTACGGGCATTACGGCCCGTTCTTCATCCGCATGGCGTGGCACGCGGCAGGCACTTACCGCACGGGTGACGGGCGCGGCGGCGCGGGCAGCGGACAGCAGCGGTTCGCCCCGCTCAATTCCTGGCCCGATAACGGCAACCTCGACAAGGCACGCCGTTTGCTGTGGCCGATCAAGCAGAAATATGGCCGCAATATCAGCTGGGCCGACCTGTTCATCCTCGCGGGCAATGTCGCGATTGAAAGCATGGGCGGCCCGGTGTTCGGCTTTGGCGGCGGGCGTGCAGACGTCTATGAGCCCGAAAACACTTATTGGGGCACCGAGGATTTGTGGGTCGACCAAGGGGTCGAAACGCGCATCATCCCGGAAAAGAACAAGGCGATAGACGGCCCGCTCGCAGCGATCCAGATGGGGCTGATCTACGTCAATCCCGAAGGGCCGGGCGGCAATCCGCATGACGCCGAAGGCATGGCGCGCGACATGCGCGAAACCTTCGCCCGCATGGCGATGAATGACGAGGAAACTGTCGCGCTGACGGCGGGTGGACATGCTTTTGGCAAGGCGCATGGCGCGGTTCCGGCCGATCAGTTGTCGGGTAGCCCGGAAAGCGAAAGCCTTGACTTGCAGGGTTTCGGCTGGCTGACCGATCAGGAGATGATCGACAAGGGGCTGATCACTACCTCAGGGGTCGAAGGGGCATGGTCGAACAACCCGACGAGTTGGAGCCACGACTATTTTCGGCTGCTGTTCAAGTATGACTTTGAACTGGTGAAATCCCCTGCTGGTGCGTATCAGTGGCAGCCGGTCGGCCAGTCTGAAGAAGACATGGCCCCCGACGCGCGCGATCCCAACAAGCGCGTGCCGACGATGATGACCACCGCCGACATGGCGTTGAAGATGGACCCGGACTATCGCAAGATTTCCGAACGCTTCCTCGCCCACCCGGAACAGCTGGATGACGCCTTTGCCCGCGCATGGTTCAAACTGTGCCACCGCGATATGGGGCCGAAGGTGCGTTACATGGGGCCGGAAGTTCCGGCTGAAACGCTGATCTGGCAGGATCCGGTTCCCGCTGGCGCCACTCCGGCCGATGCCGAAGTGGCACGCTTCAAGGCGGCAATCCTCGGCTCCGGCCTGACCGTCAGCGAATTGGTCAAGGCGGCGTGGGCCTCGGCCTCGACCTACCGCAATTCCGACCATCGCGGCGGCGCCAACGGCGCGCGGGTGCGGCTGGCCCCGCAAAGCGGCTGGGCGGCGAACGATCCCGACGAACTCGCCAAGGTGCTCGGCGTGATCGACGCGCATCGTGGCAGCCTCAGCATGGCTGACGGAATCGTGCTGGCAGGTTCGGCAGCAATCGAAAAGGCGGCGCGCGATGCCGGGCATGATGTCACCGTGCCGTTCATGGGCGGACGCGGCGATGCGGGCGACGAACACACCGACGCGGCCAGCTTTGAACCGCTGGAACCGTTCGCCGATGGCTTCCGCAACTACCTCAAGACCAAAGCATCGGTCCGCACCGAGGAAATGCTGATCGACAAGGCGCATCTGCTCGGCCTGTCGATCCCCGAACTGACCGTGCTGATCGGCGGCCTGCGCGTGCTCGGTGCCAACAGCGGCAACCGCAAGCACGGCGTGTTCACCGACAAGGTTGGCGTGTTGACCACCGACTTCTTCCGCAACCTGCTCGACATGGGAACCAGGTGGGCGCCCGTGGATGGCAGCGGCGATGAGGAATATGTCGGCACCTGCCGCACCACCGGGGCGGAGAAATACCGTGCCACCCGCGCCGATCTGGTATTCGGATCAAACTCGATGCTGCGCGCTCAGGCCGAGGTCTATGCCGAAGCCGGGGCCGAGGGCAAATTCGTGGCCGACTTCATCGCAGCCTGGAACAAGGTGATGAATGCTGACCGCTTCGATGTGAGCTACGCCCAATATCACTGAGCGTATGGCGAGTGACACAGAAAGGCCTCCGGTAGCGATACCGGGGGCCTTTTTGGCGCACAGACGGACGCAGAGCGCGGTTACACCGCAGGCACCACAGTCGACATTCCTTCGTTCACACTGATGATCGGGCGATAGCCAAGTTCGCGGCGTGCCTTTTCAGTATTCAGCGTCACCTCTACCCCGACCGTGCCGTATTCCTGCGCGCCAATCGGCGCTGCAATTGCCCCGCGGGTCAGGCGTTCAATCGCGCTGCCAACCGCCACCACTGCGCGCACCACCATGCGCGGCACGGTTTTGTCGGGCGCCTCAACCCCGGCCGCCTCCAGCAGGCGCGAGACGAAGCTGCGGAATGTGCTGCGTTCGTCATCCGCGATGAAATAGGCCTCGCCCGCCTTGCCATGCATCAGCGCCAGCACGATTCCTTCGACCGCGTTGTCGATATGGGTCGTCGATGTGAGATAGGTGCCGCCCGCAATCCACGCGAGTTTTCCGCTGCGCGCGGCGGCGATCAGCTGCGGCAGGGCGGTGGTATCATCACGCCCCCAGACAAAGCGCGGGCGCACCGCGATGATCGGCATGGCGGGCGATGACAGGCTCAACGCCATCTGCTCCGCCGCCGCCTTGCTGGCTGAATAGCTCCCGGCAAAGCGCGCCGGATAGGGCTGT
>Ga0180009_10003199_pt1 | contig 18760 bp, 14 predicted proteins | sample OS_PC_MetaG_FD_123537 | JGI IMG/M metagenome (GOLD analysis project Ga0180009, IMG submission 123537) | Groundwater microbial communities from the Aspo Hard Rock Laboratory (HRL) deep subsurface site, Sweden - OS_PC_MetaG | ecosystem: Environmental > Aquatic > Deep subsurface > Groundwater... | reverse complement strand
TGATCCGGCAACGCCTGTCCCACCTGGACACCTGGCAGGGACGACGGCTGGGAGCACCCCGGCCCGTGGAGTCCGAATAGGCCGTCCTTTGGAGTACCCGGCCTTTTGGCGGCCAAAAGGTCATGGGTTTGGAAACAGGCCCCGCCAAAGGCGGCGGCGGCGCGCGGATCAAAGACGACGTTGCTCGGGAGACGCCCGGCAATGGGGAGGACAGTCTGTGAGGGCGGCGGGTATATCCGGAAAGATGTTGGGTTACGCTTCGCTAACCCGACCGACACCTGGCAGGTATCCGTGCTGAATAATTCGCCATTTGCTCTGCCCGTCTCGTTGGGCACGATGTTTCTTTGGAGGCATGCATGGCTATCGCTTACACGGTCATCGAATCGCCGGCCGGACTGATTTTAGCGGCCGCTTCGGAACGGGGACTGGTCATGGCGGCCCTGGGCCCCGAGGCTCCGGGACACCTGAAGGCCTACCTCGAACAACGGTTTCCCGGCCAGCCCCTGGAAAAGGCGGACACGGAGGCCGGCCGTCAGATTCGCGAGTATCTGGCCGGAACCCGCCGCGAATTCGACCTGTCTCTGGACCTGAAGGGGACGGACTTCCAATGGCGGGTCTGGCGGGCCTTGCGGGACATTCCTTTCGGCCAAACCGCCACGTACGGCGAGGTGGCCCGTCGGCTCGGCCTGGGCCGTGGGGCGGCCCGGGCCGTGGGCGGCGCCTGCGGGGCCAATCCCGCGCCCCTGGTCGTGCCCTGCCACCGGGTTCTGGCCGCCGGCGGCCGCCTGGGCGGATATTCCGGCGGTCTGCCCTGGAAGACCTGGCTGCTGGCCCTTGAAGGCCGCCTCCCGGGCTAAGGCCCCGCCGGTGACCGATTGACGGACGTCCGCGGACCGGGTATCATAACATCCATGAAAAACAAACGGTTCGGCCGAAGCCCCCGCCTGTCCCCCCAGGCACGCCTCGTGCTCGAGAGGCGTTACCTTAAGCGCGACGAAAACAACCTCGTCGTGGAAACTCCGGCCCGGATGTTCGCCCGGGTGGCCCGGGCCGTGGCCGAGGCCGAAGCGCCTTATGTCTCCACCGGCCGGGTCGGACGCATCGCGGCCCGCTTTTTCGACATGATGGCCGCCCTGGACTTCCTGCCCAACTCACCGGCCTTGATGAATGCCGGCCGCGAACTGGGCCAGCTCTCGGCCTGCTTCGTCCTGCCGGTGGAAGACTCCATCGAAAGCATTTTCAACGCGGTTCGGGACACGGCCCTGATCCATAAAAGCGGCGGCGGCACGGGCTTTTCCTTTTCCGCCATCCGTCCGGCCCGGGACGTGGTCAAGTCCACCCGAGGCGTGTCCAGCGGTCCGCTGTCCTTCATGAACGTCTTCGACGTGGCCACGGAAACCATCAAACAGGGCGGGGCCCGCCGGGGCGCCAACATGGGCCTGCTCTCCGTGCACCACCCCGACATCCTGGACTTCATCGAGGTCAAGGAAAAGAATCCCCTCCGCTTCGCCAATTTCAACCTCTCCGTGTCCATTACCGATCGTTTCATGGAGGCGGTTTTCGAGGGCCGGCCCTACGAACTGGTCAATCCCCACACCCGCGTTTCCACGACCGGACCGCCGGCGGCCGAAGTCTTCGACCGGATCGTCCGGGCCGCCTGGGCCTGCGGCGATCCCGGCCTGGTCTTTATCGACCGCATCAACCAGACCAATCCACTCCCGGCCCTCGGCCCCATCGAGGCGACCAACCCCTGCGGCGAGCAGCCCCTGCTCCCTTATGAATCCTGCACCCTGGGCTCGATCAACCTCGCTCGTTTCGTCCGGCGCGGCCGGGTCGACTTCGATCGGCTGCGAAGCACGGTTCGGCTGGCCGTTCGCTTCCTGGACAATGTCATTGACGCCAATCTGTATCCCCTGCCCCAGGTCCGGGACATGACCCTGAAGAACCGGAAGATCGGGCTGGGCGTCATGGGCCTGGCCGACATGCTGATCCAGCTGGGCCTGGCCTACGAATCCGAGGAGGCCCTCGACGCCTGTGAAGGGGTCATGGGCTTTATCCAGTCCGAGTCCAAAAAGGCCTCCGCCGACCTGGCCCGCCGGCGGGGCAGCTTTTCCCACTTCGACCTGAGCGTCTATCCCGACCAGGGCCGGCGCTTCATGCGCAACGCCACCACGACCACCATTGCCCCCACCGGAACCCTCTCGATCATCGCCGGGTGCACCTCGGGCATCGAACCCCCTTTCGCCCTGGCCTACCGTCGCCGTTTCCTCGACAATCAGGAAATCATCGAAACCCATCCGCTGTTCAAACGAATCGCCCAAAAACGCGGCTTCTGGAGCGACGATCTGGCCCGGTCCCTGCTCCGCACCGGCCGGGTCTCGGACCTGAAAGCCGTCCCGGCCGACGTCCGCCGCCTATTCGTCACGGCCCACGAAATCGATCCCCTGTGGCACGTCCGGATTCAAGCCGCCTTTCAAAAACACACGGACAACGCCGTCTCCAAGACGGTCAACCTCAGAAGGCAGGCCGGCCTGGAGACCGTGCGAGACGTCTTTGTCGCGGCCTACCGGTCCGGGCTCAAGGGGGTCACGGTCTACCGGGACGGCTGCAAACAGGGACAGGTCCTGGTCTACGGACCGGCCTGGGAGCCCGGGGCCGAACATCCGGCCCGGGCGGAAGCCAACCACTGCCCGGACTGCGGGGGCCCTCTCGAACCGGAAGACGGCTGCCGGCGCTGCCGGGCCTGCGGTTATTCGGTCTGCCACTGAAGGCCCGCAGCCTCGGCATGGACTCCATGACCTGATGCAGCGCCCAAGGCTCGGTCGGGACCAACCAGATGCAGGCTAAGCGGAATGCTCGGAGCCCTGGACTGACAGGCCGTGCTTTTTCATCAAGGCGGAAAAATTGGGGCGTTTCATGCCGACTCTCTCGGCAGCGCGCGTGATGTTGCCCTGGCAAGCATCAAGGGCCTTGATGATAAAGGCCTTTTGAATCTGGCCGTAAGCCTCGTCCACGAGACGCTTTTTCAGGGCCTTGAGTTCCTCGACGTTCTCGGGGACCGCATCGCCAAGTGAAAAGGGCCTCGTTCTGAGATGATCCAGCAAGTCGAGCAGGTGCAGGACGTTTCGGTCGGAGAGGATGACCAGTCGTTCGATGGTATTCTTGAGCTGACGAACGTTGCCCGGCCAATCATAGCTGACCAGGGCCTTAAGGGCGTCGTCGGTAAAGCGGTCTATCCGCTTTCCGGTCTTGCCGCAGTAGTATCTCAAGAAATGATAGGCGAGCCTGGGGATGTCGTCCTTTCTATCCTTGAGGGCCGGAAGGCTGATGGAAAAGACGTTCAGCCGGTAAAAGAGGTCTTCCCTGAATCGGCCGTCTTCGACCATGGCCCATAATTCCTGGTTCGTAGCGGCGATAATGCGAACATCGGTTTTTTTGGAATGACTGGCGCCTACGGGCTTGTATTCGCGGGTCTCCAGAACCCGCAGCAGCTTGGCTTGAATCTCCAAATTGAGATTGGCCACGTCGTCCAGAAAAAGGGTCCCGCAGTCGGCCGCCTCGAAGAGTCCGGCCTTGTTGCTGACCGCACCCGTGAAAGCGCCTCTGACGTGCCCGAAAAGCTCGCTTTCCAAAAGGTTGGGGGACAGGGTGCTGCAATCCATGGCCACGAACTGCCGGCCGGCCCTGCGACTGTTGGCATAGATGGCCCGGGCAAACAGCTCTTTTCCGGTCCCGCTGTGTCCGAAGATCAGGACGGTGCTGTCTGTGGGGGCCACCTTGGAAATCTGCTCGAATATCTGGATGATCTTCGGATTCTCTCCAATGATATTATTGTAGCTGAACCGATCGCGCAGCTCTCGGCGCAAAGTCAGATTCTCCTCCAGCAGCCGCTTTTTATCCACGGCCCGAGACACGGCCAGCAGCAGTTCATCGTCGGAAAATGGTTTGGGCAGAAAGTCGAAGGCCCCGGTTTTCATGGCCCTGATGGCGCTCTGAACCGTGGCGTACCCGGTCATGATAATCGTGTATAGGCATGGTTTTTTTTCTCTGGTCACCCGGAGAATTTCCATGCCGTCCATGTCCGGCAGCTTAAGGTCCAGGAGAACGATATCGTAATCGCCCTCAAGGGCCTCGGCAAGGCCCGCATGGCCGTTCATGCAGACATTGACCTGATGACCCTGCTCGGACAGAACCATCCGACACCCGTTACAGAGGGTCGTCTCATCATCGATGACCAGGATGTGAATCGGCTTCATGTCATCGCCGCCCTTTCTCAGTGTTCCGGATCAGGATCGGCCATGGGCAATTCGACCTTGAAACAAGTGCCCTCCTTCGGTTCGCTGCTCACCTTGATCTGTCCACCATGGCTGCGGGCGATTCCATAACTCACGGAAAGACCCAACCCGGTCCCCTTCGACTTGGTGGAAAAAAAAGGATCGAAGACTTTATTGATATGATCCGGAGAAATGCCGCTCCCCGTATCAGAAATCTCGACCACCTGGCTCATCCGGTCCAAAGCCATCCGGCTGCTGACCGTAATGCGACCAAAATCACCGATGGCTTCAATGGCGTTCACCAAAAGGTTGATGATGACCTGCCGGATTTGGACCGGGTCTATCGACAGGTCAGGCAGATGGGTATCCAGTCTTTTATCGAGGCTGATATGGCGGAGATAAAATTCATGCTCCATTAGGACCAGCGCCTTTTCAATAACCTCGTTAAGACTGCTCAGGCTTTTTTGAGGCTCCCGTTCCCTGGAAAACTCCAGTATTTCCTGGATGATTCGGCGGCAGCGCAAGGTCTCCTCGATAATCACTTCAAGACCCTGCTTGAGCGGACCGTCCGGGTCCACTTTTTTTATCAGATTGGTGCTATAAAGCAGAATGCCGGCCAAGGGGTTGTTGATCTCGTGGGCCAGGCCCGCGGCCAACCGGCCCAAGGCCGACAGCTTCTCGGTACGCAGGGCCAATTGGCCATACTCCAAATTGTGTCTTTCGATCAAACGGGCCTTGTCGATGGCAAAGGCGCATTGCTCGGCTATGGCCGCCATAAAATCCAATTCCTGCTGAGAAAAGCTTCTGGGTTCGGAAAAATAGACGCGTATCAGTCCGAAGACCTGGTTCTGCAACCATAACGGGGCGTCAAGGACCATGACGATGCCTTCAGCCATGGCTTCGTTGGGGTACTGCAGCCGGGGGTCCTTTCGGATGTCATCGATGATGACCACTTTATCCTGCTCACACAAATCCGTAATGATCTTGTGGCTGGATACGGGTCCTTTGGCCAGGTACCGTTCCCCCAGGCCGTAAGCGGCGCCCAACTCCAGTTCGCCGGTTTCCAAATTGAGTATCCGGACCAGCGCCCCCTTGGCCCCGAGGGCCTCGACAGCCAGCTTCGTCACCAGATTCATGACTTCCGATGATTTTGTCGTGGCTTGAACCGAGGTCCGAATCTGCCGTATACTTTGGTATAGGGTGGCTAAATCCAGGGAGTGGATCATGACGTCCCTCCTGTCTGATTAAAAGCATGAACCCGATAACGGTTTTTGCAACCCTTCCCCCCGTCTGCCGGACCGCCTGGCCAGGTGCATCCCCGGCCGTTATTTTCAGGTTTCATGTGGTGGTCCGGGACGATGGAAAACCCTCGCCCCAACCCTCGCGCCGCCGGCCTAAGCCGCTGTGGCGCCCAGATTGCTCCCAGGGTCCATCGACCAACCCACAGGCTAATGAGGATACAGCCGGCCTCGCCCTCTTTCCTGTCATTTCCGCGAAGGCGGGAATCCAGCTTCTTCCCGGGAATGCCCACTCGGGGCGACTCCCGGGGAACAACGCCTGCTGTCCGAGCGTTGGCCTCCGCCCTTGGCAGGACCCGTTTCTAAACCCTATGACTTTCGGGATGCCAGAAGGCCGTGTCATCCCGAGCGTTCAGGCCCCACTTCAGAACCGGCCCCTCTGGAGCCCCTCCTGATATTGGCAAAAAACATGCCATTCCTGCGGAATGCCGGGACCTACAGCCGGCTGAATCCCGGGCTTTTTTTAGCGGTATTTTCCCGGCCAGCGGCCATCGGACCCGGCTCGAGCATCCGTCGAAACGGACCCCGGCCCGATTCTTTCTGATCAGGCACCGTACAGTTCGCGGCAGGACGGGGGCCGTATATGGAGGCATACATCCTTAGTTCATTATAATTGTTATAAAAACACGCCAAGCCCCGTGCAGCGCGTATACCGCTTCATACGACACCAAGTCCCACCACCACCACCCCGCCCGGGTAGTCATCAAACAACTTGCTGATATTAAAGAATATACTTCCAATAAACACTTGCCCTGTTTTCAGGCACCCATCTTGCTACCCTGCATGGATGAAACGCATAGATCAACCACTTCAAGGAGGTGGGTCATGTTAGCCACACCTATGCTTAACCCGGCCGGGTTCACCCCTTCGCCCCATATTCTGTTGATGGAGGATGAGGTCCACCTGGCCAAAGGTCTGCAGATGGTCCTGAATGAAGAAGGTTATGCCGTTGACCTGGCCCTGAACGGGAAAACCGCCTTGGACACGTTCAAAGGCAACGGGTATGACCTCCTGGTGGCCGATCTGCGACTGCCCGACATTGACGGTATGGAAGTCATTGAAAAGATTCGGGAGGACCGGCCGGAAGTCAAGGTCATCGTGATCACTGGATATCCAACCGTCTCCTCGGCGGTGGCGGCCTTAAGAATGGGCGTCTCGGATTATTTGCCCAAACCTTTTACCGAAGATGAATTGAAACGGGCGGTCAAAAAGGCGCTCGAGGAAATCATTCAGTCCTACCTGGAAGGGCCGTTGACCGGGGATAAAACCGACCGGGTCATCGAAAAGCATGAGGTGGTCCGGGTTTTGGAACGGGCCAATCAGGACCTGGAATTCTGGCTGGATTTGATGGACTTCGGATCAACCGTCCTGCAACCGTATCGCCTCTCCCGGGAAGCCCGGGCGGCTATCGTTTCCGGAGACTTGGGCTGGATTCAGGAACACGTGGGGCCGCTGAGCGACGAACAACTTGTCTGGATTTACAAGCGGCTCGAACAGGAGCGATGGTAAGGCCGCCGCGCCCCCTCGAGTTCCGGGTGGTGATGAGCGCATGGGGTTGTTGCCTAAAACCGGAGTGCCGGGGGCATTCGCTTTGTGGGTTCGGGCAAGAGGGTTTATGGGGTTTTTGACGGGCTGGCCCCTAACATCAAATGGCGCCGCTTGTATGGGCTCCAGGAAGAGGAGGTCGGGATGTTTGAGACAAGAAAAGAATTTTTAAAGGAGCTGTTGCGGCTGTCCGGTCTGAAATCGATCGAGGAGGCGGACCGGGTGGCCCGTGTGGTCATCGGACTGATCAAGGCCCGGATCGGGCCGGAACTGTCTGACCGCGTGGCCGAGGCGGTGCCGCCTGACTTGAGAATGGGATGGCGGTCGATCGCTCTCCCCGCCGAAGTCATGGAGCTTCAGGAGATCATGTTTGAAATGGATGAAATCGCCGAGGTGCAACTCGCGCCGAGCGAGCCGCCGGTACCCTACGATTATGGTTAAGACCTTGTCCAGGCGCGGTTCCGGCAAAGGAGGTGGGGTATGAATATGTTAGCCCACGGTGGGAAAACCTATCCATTGGGTCCAAAAGGCTTCCTGGCGGACCGGACCCGGTGGGATGACGATTTCGCTGAGGGCATGGCCCCCTTGCTCGGGATTGAAAAGGGACTGACCAAGGAGCATTGGGACGTCATTACCTACATTCGTGATACATTCGAGCGAACCGGGAGATGCCCTATCATTTACGAAACCTGTCGGATGAACGGATTGAACCGGCGAACCCTGAAGAAACTCTTTCCGACCGGGTATCAGAGAGGCGCATGTATAATAGCGGGCATCACTTCTCGGGACAGCCGCCTCGGAACCGACTATATGGACTACCCGACAGAAGACCTTCATATGCTGGCTTCCAGGAAGACTTATCAGGTCGACGCCCAGGGCTATCTGATCGATGCGGATGACTGGGATGAAGTATACGCCGGATGGAAAGCTCACGACATGAAAATACCGGGAGGCAAGCTTGGTGACCGGCACTGGCGGATTATCAGGTTTCTCCGCCGTCAGTATCAGGAAAGGGGTGAGGTTCCGACCGTGTACGAAACTTGCGAAGCCATGGAAATCGAACTCGATGACCTGGAACAGCTTTTCCCTGACGGCTATCATCGCGGCGCGGTCAAGATTGCCGGGTTGAGGGTCGCCTGAGCTCTTCAGGGCATCAGCGCGGACCTCCTGTCCCGGATTCCGGACACGCTGGTAAAGCCACCCCTGGATCATTCGACCCGGATTTTTCAGTTGGCTTCCACGACGGCGCCGAACCGGAAAATCCGGGTTGAATTACCAGGGGTTGGCTCGGTTATCTCGCGGGCCGGGCCGCCTTCTTACCACCCTGTTCAGCCGGCCTTCCGGTTGGCCAGGTCGCTCCGGATGACCTTCTTGTTGATCTTGCCCACGCTGGTCTTGGGGATTTCATCGACCACGGCCACCCAGACGGGCACGGCCCACCGGGAAATCCGGCCCTCCTCGACAAAGCGGCCCAGGAACCCCCGGATGGCCTCGCCGTCGATTCCGTCGGCCCGTTCCGGTTTGAGCACGACCAGGGCCGCCGGACGTTCCCCCCATTTCTCGTCGGCCATGCCCACCACCGCGGCCTCGGAAACGGCCGGGTGCTGGCTGATCAGATTTTCCAGTTCCAGGGAGGAAATCCACTCGCCCCCGCTTTTGATGACGTCCTTGAGACGGTCGGTGATCTGGATGTAGCCTCTTTCATCCACGGTGGCGATGTCGCCGGTATGCAGCCAGCCGCCCGCCCAGAGTTCTTCCGACCGGTCCGGCTGGCGAAAATATCCCTGGGTCAGCCAGGGCGCCCGGACCACGATCTCCCCGGCGCTCCGGCCGTCCCGGGGCAGCGGCCTTCCGGAATCGTCCACGACGCGCAGGTCCACCAGGGGGATCGGGAATCCGGCCTTGAGCTGCACGTCCAGCTGGTTTTCCACGTCCCAGTCCAGCATCTCGGGCTTGAGAAAGGCCACCGTCAGAATGGGGCCGGTTTCAGACATGCCGTATCCGGCATAGACCTTGAGGCCCTTGTCCACGGCCGCCCGGGCCAGCCCCCTGGGAAATGCCGCCCCGCCGACATTGACGGTCCAGCGGGACAGATCGAGTTTTTCGGCCAGGGGGCTGCTGAGCATCATGTGCAGGATCGTGGGCACGCAGTGGGAAAAGGTCACGCCTTCCCGGTCCACCAGGTTCAGCAGCCGGTCCGGTTCGTACCGGCCCGGGTAGACCTGTTTGACGCCGAGCATGGTGGCGACATAGGGGATGCCCCAGGCGTGGACGTGAAACATGGGCGTGACCGGCATGTACACGTCCCCGGCCCGCAATCGGCTCGGACGAAATCCCCCCATGACCGTGGCCGCGGTCAGGGTGTGCAGGACCAGTTGGCGATGGCTGAAGTACACGCCCTTGGGGTCGCCGGTCGTGCCCGTGGTGTAAAAGGTCGTGGCCTGGGCGTTCTCGTCGAACTCGGGGAAATCGAACTCGCCGGACCGGCCGGCCAGGAGGGCCTCGTACTCACCGGCCAGGGGGATGGTCGTGGACGGCTCGTCCGGGCCGTCCTTGAGCAGAATGAACCGGTCCACCGTCTCGATCCGGTCTGAAACCTCTTCGAGAATGGGCAGAAAGTCCTCGTGAACCAGCACGACGTTGTCTTGGGCGTGGTTCATGGTGTAGAGAATCTGCTCGGGCGACAAGCGGATGTTGACGGTGTGAAGAATGGCCCCCATCATGGGAATGGCGAAAAAGCACTCCAGGTAGCGGGGCGAGTCCCAGTCCATGACCGCCACGGTGTCCCCGGGTCCCACCCCCAGGTCGCTCAGGGCGCCGGCCAGTTGATGGATGCGGCGATAGAGGTCCTTGTACGTGTATCGCCACAGGTCGCGATAGACGATTTCCTGGTCCGGAGCGAAATGAATGGGCGTGTGGAGCAGTTGCTTGATCAGAAGCGGGTAGGCATAGGCGGAAGGTGTCCGGTTGATGATGCGGGGTTCCTTCATTCCTGTATTCCTCCTTTTTCCGTCACGGCGGCCGCCGATATGTCCCGGCCCTGAAGCCGAACGATTCATGACTCGTTTACGCCGGGGGCGATTATCCGGCCGGCTGCGCCGCCTTGTGAATCATCCGGGCCAATAAGCGCTCCGCCGGTTCATGCCCCTCGGCCGGCCGCGGAGCGTTCCGGCTTGAGGGCGAGGAATTCCCGCCCCTTGGTTCCGGCGGCCGGACGCGCGGCGCGACGTTCAGGCTGATAGTATGATGGTCGGGCCTGGTGACGGCCCGGATTCAGGGCAGGCGGCTGCTCAGGGCTGGAGCGGTTTGAACGATCCGGACCGGGCCGTTCCCCTGACCTCCGTCCGAGAACCGATAATCGCCGGCCGCCCCTGTATACAGTTTACCCGTCGAACTCAAACCGTCCAGGTACTTTTTCATCTCAGCCGGGGAAGGGCCGCCCTTGTCCAGGGCCTCGAGGGCCAGGTTCGTGGCGTCGTAGGCCAAGGCGGTCAGCCAGTTGGGATGCCGCTGGAAGCGGGACTCGAAGGCCTCGACCAGGGCCCGGCCCTTGGGGCCGCCGCCTTCGGAGTAGAAGGGCAGGCTGACAAAGGCCCGCTGGGAGAGCTGGGTCAGGATGGGCGCCAGGTCGGAGAGGGCCAGGATGTGCGTCCCCAGAAGCGTGGTCTTGACCTCGGCCTGTCGAAGGGCCTGGGCGACGAACACGGCCGGCCGGCCGTGGAGAGCCAGCAGGACGGCCTCCGGCCGGCTTTGGGAGGCTTTCTCGGCCAGGGCCAGCAGGTCCTCCGGCTTATCCGGGTAGGGCGTTTGATCGACCGGCCGTTCCGGGCCGAAGACCCGGCTGAAGGCCTCGGCCACCCGCCGCCCGTACGGGGAGTCTTCGAAAACGACCATGGCCTTGCGAACCCCGAGGGTCTTGATCGCGTATTCGGCCAGGGCGGCGGCCTGAGATTCGTCGGAAGCCATGAGCCGATAGAACCAGCCCTGGCCCAGGAGAGCGATCCGGCTGGAACTGAGGACCGGCAGCAGGACCGGCCGGGAGGCCTTGACATACGACGGCGCCGTTTCCAAAAGTGCGCGTTCGGTCAGGTGTCCGACAAAGGCGACGATCCCCTTGGGACCGGCCTGCTGGACGACGGAGCGCAGGGCCGCCGGGTTGCTCTCGTCCACGACGACCAGTCGGACGGCCCGCCCGCCCGAGGTTCGGCCGGCGTCTTCGGGCAGGGCCATCCGGGCTCCGTATTCCAGGGCCTGGCCCCATTTTTCCAGGGGGCCTCGGGTGGGCGCGATGAGGGCCAGCACGACCGGCCCGTCGGAGGCCCGCCCGGCCCCCGGATCGGGACCCGGTCCGCGTCCGTAACGATTCCACAAGGCGTACAAGGCCAGGGCGGCCATGATCAGAATGAAAAAAAGAACCAGGGAACGGGATCGTTTCATGTCTTGCTTTTGTTCCTCGGGCGCAGCAGGACCCGGACCGGGGTCTTGTCCAGCCCGAAGGCCGCGCGAAAGGTGTTGGCCAGGTAGCGCTGATAGGAAAAATGGACCTTGTCGGGCCGGTTGACGAAAAGGACGAAGGTCGGCGGCCGGGTCGAGGCCTGGGTGCCGTAATAGAACTTGAGCCGACTGCGGCCCACATAGGGCGGCGTATGGGCCTCGACGGCCTTCTCCAGGACCCGGTTGACCTGGCCCGTGGAAACCCGGATGCTGTACTGGTCAAAGACCTGGTTCACCAGCCCGAAGACGCGTTCCACCCGAAGGCCGGTCAGGGCCGATGCGGTCAGGTTGGGGGCAAAGGTCAGAAACTTCATCTTGAGTTCGAGTCGGCCCTCGATCGACTTCAGTTCGGCCCGTTTGTTCCGGATCAGGTCCCATTTGTTGAAAATCAGGATCAGGCCCCGGCCCCGGTCCAAGGCGTAACCGGCCACGTGGGCGTCCTGGTCGGTGATGCCCTCGGAGGCGTCGATGAGAAGCAGGGCCACGTCGCTGCGTTCCAGGCTCCTGAGCGCCCTCATGACGGCATACTTTTCCAGCTTGTAGGAAACCCGCCCTTTGCGCCTGATTCCGGCCGTGTCCACAAAACGATAGCGCCGGCCGTCATGATCGATCTCGATGTCCACCGGGTCCCGGGTCGTCCCCGGCGCGTCGGCCACCAGGGCCCGTTCCTGTCCGACCAGGCGGTTGATCAGCGAAGACTTGCCCACGTTGGGCCGGCCGATGACCGCCACACGCACCAGGCCCTCGGGCGCCTCCTCGTCCGGACCGGGCGGCAGCATTTCGTCGATCAGGGCCAGAAAATCGCGCAGGCCGTAGCCGTGAGCCGCGCTCAAAGGCAGGATCGGTTCGAGGCCCAACTCGTAGAACTCGGACAGGGCCGTTTCCATTTCCGGACCGTCGATCTTGTTGACGGCCAGAATGAATGGACGACCCCAACGGCGCAACAGGTCGGCCAGGTCCCGGTCATGGGGACTGAGCCCCTGCCGCCCGTCGGCCAGAAACACGGTCAGGTCCGCCTCCTCCAAAGCCGCCACCGTCTGCTCCCGAATCCGGGCCGCCAGTCCCTCGACCCCATCCGGCTCGAACCCGCCCGTGTCCACCAGGGTCACCGACCTTCCGGACAGATTCACGGCGGCATAGTTGCGGTCGCGGGTCACGCCGGGCTGATCGTCGACGATCGCCTTCTTGTACCCGACCAGCCGATTGAAAAGCGTCGATTTGCCCACGTTGGGCCGCCCGACGATGGCTACCAGAGCACTCATAAGGCCCCTTCGATCCGCCGCGCGATCGACCGGACCAAGCGGCCCAGGCCGGGCAGGAAGTCCAGCGAACCTGAGGCAAACAGGCCCTCGAGCCCGGCGACCGCCGACGGAATGTGTTGGGTGAAAAACGGTTTGCCTTTAACCCGGCCGAGATGGCCGTAGGCGCCCAGAGCCTGCATCAGGCGGCAGGCGGCCAGGGCGGGCAGGGACCGTTCAAAGGTCCGGCGGTCCAGGAGGCCATCGGGCGCCCGTTCCTCGACATACCGTTCGATCAACTCCCCCCTCAGGTCCGATCCGAGGCCCACGTAGGGATCGTAAATCAGACTGGCCAGATCGTATCCCGGAGGTCCCAGGCGGGCGCCCTGAAAGTCCACCAGGCGGGGATGTCCGTTCCGGATCATCACGTTGCGAGACTGAAAGTCACGATGCATCAATACGGTTTCCATTCCGGACAAGGCCGCCTCGGCCAACCGTCCGAACTCCTCGTCCAGCCCCGGGTCCGGCCGGGACATCCCCAGCCAGCCCTCCACAAAAGCTGATATAAAATAACCGGTCTCCCTCTCGATGATCAAGGCCCGGTCGTAATTTCGGGTCTGATAGCACCACTCGGGGTCGAAACCGTCCAGCCCCCTTCGGTGAAAGGCCGCCAGCAGACGGACGACTTCCCGATAGGTCCGTTCCAGCTCGACCCGGTCCGCCGACCCGGCCACGTCAAACAAGGCGGTCCGCCCCAGGTCCTCGATCAAAAACAGGCCGGCGGACTGGTCCACGGCGTAAAACTCAGGCGTCTGAAGGTCCCGGCGCCACAGATGCCGGCCGATCCGCTCGTAGGCCCGGTTCTCCGCCCGGTCTGGTCCTCGAACCAGGACCGCCGATTCGCGGTCCGCCCCAACGCGCCAGAAGACCCGGTCGGACCCGTCACCGGACATCCGCTCCCAGGTCGGCCCGTCCGGGGCGCGCCCGGCGGCCGGCCAGCGCCGCTGGACAAAATCAACCGCCTCCAGGCCCGGCCGCTCGCATGCTTGACCCCGGTTCATGGGGCCAGATTAACACCCCTGGTCCATATAGTAAAGCGCGGCCGGGGGGCCGAACGGATCGCCCTGACCAATCCACTCGCCCTTTACTGATGCATTCTCTCTTTCCTTGGCCTGGCCAACGATACCGGCAACCGGGGCGCCAAGCGGATTCAGCCCGCTGTTTGTCAAAACGATCCGCCGAATATTGGAAAAATGGTTTACTAAATCCGACAAAAATTTTATAATTGATCTTGAATGAAGGACTCTGGTTTCAATAGGGGTTAATTTCAAAACCAAGATCGCGATTCGGCAGGTAACTTGTCGAGAGCCAAGGTACGCCCATGGCCAAAGTGCTTATTGTTGACGACGACGAAATCATATGCCGCATGCTGACCAGTCTGACCGAGCGCCTGGACCACCAGGCCGTGGCCGCCTATTCCGTGGCCGAGACCCGGTCCATGGCGATGCAAGGCCCTTTTGACGCCGTTTTCCTGGACGTCTGCCTGCCCGACGGCAACGGACTGGACCTGGTGCCGGAAATCCGGGCCTGGGAGGGAGAACCCGAGGTCATCATCGTCACCGGGGCCGGCGACCCGGACGGCGCGGAACTGGCCATCAAAAGCGGCGCCTGGGACTATATCGAAAAACCGTCTTCAATCAACGCCTTGTCCCTGGCCCTGGTCCGGGCCATCCAGTATCGGGAAGAGAAGCGGTCGGTCAGTCCCCTCCTGGCCTTGAGGCGGGAGGGCATTATCGGCAGTTCGCCCCAAATCAACGCCTGCCTCGACCTGGTCGCCCAGGCCGCCCAAAGCGACGCCAGCGTGCTGATTACCGGCGAAACCGGGACCGGCAAGGAAATATTCGCCACGGCCATCCATAAGAACAGCCGGCGGGCTTCCAAGCCCTTTGTCGTGGTAGACTGCGCCGCACTGCCTCAGACCCTGGTCGAAGGCATCCTCTTCGGCCACACCCGAGGCGCCTTTACCGGCGCGGACGGCCCCAAGGACGGCATGATCGTTCAGGCCCACGGCGGCGCCCTGTTCCTCGATGAAATCGGCGACCTGCCCCTGGCCGCCCAGAAATCCTTTCTCCGCGTCCTGCAGGAGCACAAGTTCAGACCGTTGGGCGGCAACAAGGACGTTCACAGCGACTTTCGGGTCATCGCGGCCACCAACCGGAATCCGTCCCAAATGGTCCAGCAAAACCGTTTTCGGGATGACCTCCTGTATCGCCTCCAGTCCATCGCCATCGAACTGCCGCCCCTGCGGGACCGGGGCGAGGATATCAAACAACTGGCCCACTTCCACATGACCCGCCTCTGCGATCATTACGACATCGGAACCAAGGGCTTTTCTCCGGAGTTCATGACCGCGATCTTCACCTATCCCTGGCCCGGCAACGTCCGGGAACTGGTCAACGCCCTGGAACGGGCCCTGGCCGCCTCCGGTAACGAATCCACGCTGTACGCCAAACACCTGCCCACTCACATCCGGGTCGAACTGGCCCGCTCCTCGATCCATACCCGCCCATCGAAGCCCGAAGGGCCCGCGCCCTCCCCACCGGATACGACCGATGAACCGCCGGAATGGCGCGTGTTCAAGGACGAAGGGCTGGCCCGCCTGGAACGGGAATACATCGCCCGCCTGATCGAACACTCGGACGGCGACATCGATCAGGCCCGGCGGACCTCCGGTCTGGGGCGGGCCCGCCTTTACCAGCTTATGAAAAAACACGGCATCAGTCGCCCCCGTTAGTCCGGGCCGCTGTGGGCCGCGGACCCGCCTTGTCCAATACAATCGGAGGATGGTCTGATATTGGCAGACAAATTCCAGCGGAATCAGACAATCCGTTCCATTCGGCCCAATACTCACCAACTGGCAAATACCTGAAAATAATAATATAATCCTAATAAAGTCCCGCCGGGGCACGCTGGCACGCTTCTTGGTATCTAAAGGTCCTGATGATTTCGCACTATTCAGCGGGCATGAATCTGGCGATTCCGACTAACGCGAATTAAAATAGGGAAAGGGCCGGCGTATCGTGGACTTGATGATCTTTGCCTCATCCGGAAATTCGATCAGGAAGAAACTGGTCGAAAAGTTGGGCATGATGCTGGATCGGACGAGCCAATGGGAAGATATCGACTCGCTGCCGGAGTTGAAAGCCGCCCTGCACCGGCCCCGGTCCTTTTCGACCATCGTGGTGCTGGCCGTATCCGATCCGCTCGAGTTGTCCGCCATACTGGCCCTCGGCCCCTGGCTGGAAGACTACCGCCTGATCGTCATTCTGCCGGGCGATGAGAAGGAAACCGTGTCCCAGGCCCACATTCTGCGGCCGCGCTATCTGAGTTTCGCCGACAGTCCGCTGGACGACGTGGCCGCCGTGCTGGCCAAGATGATGAGACGGGAAGGCTTTGCGTCCGCCCTTGGGGAGTAGCCCGAGGGGCGGTCCGGTTCGGGTTTTGCATCGGCCGAGCGATGCGTGATGAGAGTCGGCCTTGTGCCTTTGGCAATTTGAACGCGAAATGAAGCGCCTTTTTTTAGACTGGTAGACTGAAACCACCCCATATTCTTGAACGAAGGAGGAGACAATGAGCCAGGTTGGAAACGCTGAGCAGAGCGGCGCGAGGCTGGAGGTTCGGGAAGGGAAATACCTGACTTTCACACTGGCCGACGAAGAGTACGGTATCGGGATATTGAAGGTTCGGGAAATCATCGGCATGATGCCCATAACTTCCGTGCCCCAGACTCCGTCCTTTGTCAAAGGGGTGATCAATCTCCGGGGCAAGGTCATCCCGGTGGTGGACCTCCGCTTGAAGTTCGGCATGGCGGAACTCGATTACACGGAACGAACCAGCATCATCGTCGTGGAAGTCCGGGGACAGTCGGGTGATATTCCCATCGGCATCGTCGTCGATGCGGTTTCGGAAGTGGTCAACATCAAGGGCGAGGACATCGAGGACACGCCGACTTTCGGGTCCCGCCTGGATACGGATTATATTCTGGGCATGGCCAAGATCGAGGGGGGGGTCAAGATTCTCCTGGATATCGACCGGGTCCTGAGTTCCGAAGAGATCAACGCCCTGGACGCGGTCATGTAGCCCACCGCCCCGACCGCGGATCGATGGACCTTCCGGATGCATTCCGGGCCGGGAAAAGGGGGCGCCCCGCGGGGGGCCGGGGGCCGAACCGGTTTCCGGCACATTTGCCGCGGATCGTCACGGCCCGGACCAGACGATGCAACACGATTTGGATTCTGATTCGGTCCAATACCGGGCTTGGCGCCGGACTTTGAAGCGTGAAAAGCCACGGGGTCGATTATTAACGAATGCAAAGGCAAAAGCCAAGGGAGAGTGAAAGATGAGCCAGATGAAACTGGGCACGAAAATCGTTTTGGGTTTCAGCCTGTTGATCGTCATTGCCTTGATACTGGGCGGACTGGCTGTCTACCAGATGAAATCGGTCCAGAGTGAATCGGTCAAGCTGGCCGAAGAGTACGTCCCGGAAGTGGACGTGGCCAACAACATCGAACGATATTCCCTTTTGACCATGTACGCCAACCGGGGCTACGGGTATACCGAGAGTGAACAATTCCTAAAAGACGCTCGGGAGAACCTGGCCAAAGTGGAAAAATACCTGGCCGACGCCGACGCCCTGGCCGGCAAGGCCAAGCACCTGGTCAAGCTCAAGTCCCAGGTGCTCCAGGCCAAGGGGAGCGTGGCCGAGTATAAGACCCTGGCCGAAGAGACCGTAACCCTGAACGAGCGTCTGGCCGGACTGCGGGAAACCATGGATCAGGCCGCGGCCCAGTATGTCAAAAACTGCAACGACTTCCTGGCCAGCCAGAACCAGGCCATGGAAAAGGAAATCGCCGAAGGCGCCCCGCCGGATCGCCTCAAAGAGCGCCTGCTCAAGATCACCCTGGTCAGCGATGTCATCAATATGGGCAGCGCGGCCCGGATCGGCAATTTCAAGAGCCAGGCCGCGCGCAGCCCGGAGACCATGCGGGAGGCCCTGAAAAATTTCCCGGAAATCGACAAGAAGTTCGAGGCGCTCCGGGCCGTGACCCGCCAGGATGTCAACATCCGTCAGATCAACGACACCAAGTCCGCGGCGAACCAGTACAAGGACGCCATGGAACAGTTTTTGGCCCGGTGGCTCGAGCGCGAGGAAGTGAACAAGAAACGCGGCCAGGCGGCCAACCAGGTTCTCCAGGCGGCCGAGACGACCTCCCAGGCCGGCATCGAGCAGACCAACACGATCGCCCAGGATGCGGCCTCGTTGTTGAGCACCTCATCGACCATCATGATCATCGGGCTGCTTGTGGCGCTCGTCGTGGGCATCGCTCTGGCCATCCTCATCACCCGCAGCATCACCGGCCCGATCCGGCGCATCATCGAGGCCTTGAGCAGCGGTTCCGAACAGGTCAGCGCGGCCTCGAACCAGGTATCGAGCGCGAGTCAGGAACTGGCCGAAGGGGCGTCGGAAAACGCGGCGGCCCTGGAGGAGACGTCCTCGTCCCTCGAGGAGATGTCTTCCATGACGCGCCAGAACGCGGACAACGCGGCCCAGGCCAATTCGTTGATGGACGAGGCCCGCCAGACCGTGACCCGCGCCGGGACGGCCATGAAGGAAATGACCACGAGCATGGACGACATATCGGCATCGGGCAAGGAGATCGGCAAGATCATCAAGACCATTGACGAGATCGCCTTCCAGACCAATCTGCTGGCCCTGAACGCGGCGGTCGAGGCGGCCCGGGCCGGCGAGGCCGGGGCCGGGTTCGCCGTGGTGGCCGACGAGGTGCGGAACCTGGCCATGCGGGCCGCCGACGCGGCCAAGAACACGGCCAATCTGATCGAGTCCACCATC
>Ga0180009_10003198_pt1 | contig 18765 bp, 19 predicted proteins | sample OS_PC_MetaG_FD_123537 | JGI IMG/M metagenome (GOLD analysis project Ga0180009, IMG submission 123537) | Groundwater microbial communities from the Aspo Hard Rock Laboratory (HRL) deep subsurface site, Sweden - OS_PC_MetaG | ecosystem: Environmental > Aquatic > Deep subsurface > Groundwater... | reverse complement strand
TCCAGCATCACACCCAGCATATCATTCTTCAGCTTCAATGGTGCTAGCTGTGCGATATCACCTTCCCAGCCGGGGTAAAGCCCTTCGGTATTCTCTCGCAGGATAATAAAATCGATACCTTCAGGATTTTTCAGCGGACTTCGCAGGCCCGGCACGTATTTCGTCGGACGGATATTGGCAAAACACTTCTTGCCCCACCGCAGGTAGCCATGTACGCCCCTCAGGTCGCGGGTGGAACCCATAATGGCACAGTCAGTGCCATCAAGCATCTTTTTCGCCGATTCCGGAAAGCTGGTGCCATATTTGGCGACTGCTTCATCGCCGGTCTCTATCCGGATAAATTCTATGTCAAGGTTCATTCCTTCCAGAATCTGAACCGTGGGCACGATCACCTCCGGCGCCGCATCATCTCCCTTCACTACGCATACTCGTCTGGTCATTCATACCCCCTGTTTAAGATTGAGATGTTATCAATCGGATAACAACTAATTAGTGTAGCATATACGCTTTACCTCTGCCTACTTTGATGCCTGATATGCTGCTGAGACGGCCCCAAATTGGTATACAGAGGCACTCATGCGGTATTATAATCTAGGTTTAAATGAGGTGAATGAACCTATGCATTTTGGCTTCTGGGATTCAGTGAGAAGGCGACTTTACCGCATACGCCGCGAGTTCAAACGATTATGGCTCAACTATATCTACCAGAGCCTTCTGGCTACGGCAGTTATTTTCATCATCCTCCTCTTGCTGAACCGGGAGCATGCGGTGGTTATTGCCTCCATTGGTGCCACCGCTTTTATCGTTTTCACCATGCCCCGCAATATCACCGCGGCTCCGCGGCGGGTAATCGGCGGGCATATCATCGGTTTTCTCTGCGGTTCCGCCTTTGCCTTTATCCCGCACCCAACTGCCATCATCGCGATTCTCGTCTATTCACTGGCCGTGGGGGCAACCATTTTTCTCATGGTAGCCCTCGATGCGGAGCATCCTCCCGCCGGCGGCACGGCACTTGGGGTGGCCATCACCGGCTTTTCCGTCAGCGTCATGGTAGCCGTTCTGACCAGCAGCATTGCGCTCTCGCTGGCACACCGCTTCTCCAAGAAGTTTCTGAAAGACCTGACCTAGCCGGTAGCCCTATTCGAAGATTTCCACGGCCCGATTCATATTGGCGATTACGTCAACGCCGAAAGGGCAGCGTTCCATACAGACGCCGCACTCCGTACAGGCTGAAGCTTTTACCGACAGTGCCTCATACTCAGCCACCACGGTACCACCCATGCTAAAATCGGCGGTATCCACTATTTTAGTTAGCGTTCCGATGTCGATACTGACCGGGCAGGGCAGGCAGTGGTTGCAGTACATGCAGTTGCCCTTTAATTTCCACATGGGATTGCTGTCGATGGCACTGAAGTCTTTCTCTTCATCGGTGGCCTCAAGAAAGGCCAGTGCGGCCTGCATTTCTGACACATTTTTGCATCCCGGCACCACCGTGCAGACCGCCGGCTGCGAAAGGGCATAGCTCAGGCACTGGATGGGTGTCAATATAATTGAGCTTGGATTTTCTCGAAACAGCACCCCGGCGGCATAAGGTTTCATGGCCACCACGGCAACATTCTGCGCTGCGCAGGCATGGTACAGGGCCTGGCGCGCCGACACAGCCTCATCAATCGCAAAAGGCGGCTGGCGGTCCAGGATTTCCTTCAATGATACGTCGGGCACAACCTCTTCGGGCAGGGTGTCAAAAGCCGGGTTTAACGAAAACATCAACACGTCGATGTAACCGCTATTCACCGCCTGTAAAGAGGTGGGTACATTATGGCTGCTCATGCCGATAAAACGGGCTTTACCCTGCTGTTTCAGCTTCTGCGCCAAGTCCAGCAGTCCTCCAGAGCTAAAAACGCGCTCGTAATCTTCCCGTCTGTCCACAAAATGGAGCATGAGCACATCAACATAGTCAGTCCTCAGCCTGGTCAGGAGGTCATCAAAGAACGTCTGACATTCGGTGTTGTCCCTTGACCGGCTGTACTTACCGTCCCGCATAACTGTCCCGATATGCCCGGCAATAATCACCTTCTGCCTCTTATTTTTCAAAGCTTTGCCGAAATTGTCACGTATCCCGGGCGACGCCATGAACAGGTCGATATAGTTCACGCCATTGTCGATTGCTTCGTGCACCACGGATACAACCGTTTTTTCCGGCTCGAACTCAAGGTATTCCAACCCCAGCCCCACAATTCCGACGTCAAGGCCAGTTCTACCCAGCTTTCTGTATATCATAAAACCACCTCAAAACATGAATACGCGGTTTTCAATCTTCTTTCAGACGCCTTACGTATTGGTCTATCACCTCCAGAAACCGTTCCGGTGCCTCGAGATGAGTCCAGTGGCTTCTGACCGGGATAACCTCCAGTGCGGCTTTGGGAATATGCTCCACCATGAAACGTGAGCACTCCACCACCGGTGTATCACCGTCACTCATCACCACCAAGGTTTCCACCGACAGTTGTTCCAGTTTGGGCGCCAGTTCGAAGATGCTGGTACGTTTTCTCTGTATCCCCCGGATTATATTGGCTATGGCTATCGGTGAGTTAGTGAGTTCAGCCTGGATAAGCGGCTTTCCCATTATGGGGTCGGCAAAAGCAGTACCCCAGGCAGGTAACTTCTGCATTTCCTCTACATAGGCACCGATTCCTTCCTTTTCCGCGGTGTCCGCCAGATGCTCCCACCATTCCCCCCACCACTCGCGGTCTGAGGAACCGGACCCGATACCCACGGGGATGAGACCGACACATCGTCCGGGGTAGCGGAAGGCGAAGTTGAGCGCTACATTCGCCCCCATGGAATGCCCACCAACGATGGCCTTGTTTATGTCAAGTGCATCCATTAGGCCACGCATATCCTCAACCATGATGTCCTGAGAGTATGCTTCTGACTTATCCGGTTTTTCTGATTGTCCGTGGCCCCTAGCATCATAGGCGACCACCCGGTAGCTGTCCTGAAAGAATTCCATTACTCTTCCCCACTCCTGCCAGATCCCACCAAGCCCATGCGCCCAGACCATGGCCGTTCCTGAACCTCGCTCCTCATAGCGAATTCTGACGCCATTAGCCTTGATATCCGGCATTCTCCAAACCTCCTTTCGGGTATCTGTGTATTATATCACGCTTTTCCCTGAGTTTATAAATGAGGAAAATTGACAGAAATGCTATAATTATTTGACTTTTACGCTGACAAACCAAATTTTATATCATCAGGAGGAAAAACCATGGGCAACACGATGAGTTTCAATGGAATTATCCCGGCAATGCTGACCCCTTTTACCAAGAGTGGAGATTTGAACCTGGATGGCTTAAAGAAGAATGTGGATTTTCTGGTTGAAAACGGCGTGAGTCAGATCATGTGTCTCGGCAGCACCGGTGAAGCCGCTACTCTGACCCGGGAGGAGTGCGTGAAGGTAATTGAGGCAACGGTAAAAGCGGCCGGTGGCCGAGTTCCCATCATGGCCGGTACCGGTGCCACCAGTACCCGGGAGGTTATCGAACGCTCCAGGGAAGCCAAAAGCGCCGGCGCCGATTCGGTCATGATTGTGACCCCGTTTTACGAGATACCCAATCAGGAGGGTTTATATCAACATTATGCCACCATCGCGGAAGCGGTAGACATCCCCATCTGCCTCTATAACATCCCGCCGCACACCCAGGTTGAGATTGCGCCCGAGACACTGGAAAAGCTGGCTAAAATAGGCAACATCCAAGCGTTGAAGGACAGCAGCGGCAACCTGAGCTATTTTGCCGAGGTTATGCGAAGGGTCGGTGATAAAATGTCGATTCTGAACGGCGGCGACGATATTACTCTGCCCTGCTTCGCCCTCGGCTGCCATGGTGCCATCCTGGCGCTGGCCAATATCGCACCGCGGATGGTGGTCGACCTCTTTCAGGCGATGCAGCAGAAAGAGAAGGAGAAATCGCTGGACATCTTTTTCAAGCTGCTGCCCCTTGCTCGCGCCATAAGCGTGCCCCAGAATTTCCCCGCCCCGGTGAAAGAGGCGGTCAATATGCTCGGCAGACCGGCCGGGCCGGCTCGCAGCCCCATAGTGCCGGTGGACAACGCGGAAAAAGAAGAGATTAAAAAGACACTGCAATACGCCGGACTGCTATAGGAAAGAAGCATAATTATTATGAAAATCACGGGAGTTGAAGGCATTGAACTGCGCCTTCCTGAATCATACGTCGGGCCGCGCTTAACCGTCCGCCAGACGCTGATTGTGAAAGTCCATACCGATGAGGGCATTGTCGGTATCGGTGAGGTCGACTCCTGTCCTGCGGTGGTCAAGGCAACCATCGATGCTCCACCGGGCTTCAGTCCCATCTCCGGCCTCGCCAGTGTCATTATCGGCGAGAACCCGCTGGAAATCCGCCGTCTCAACGACCGAATGTATGAGGCCAGTTTTGACTACGGTCGAAGCGGCGTCGTCCTCCATACCATCGGAGGTATCGATATCGCGCTCTGGGATATTGCCGGCAAATACTACAACCAGCCGGTGTATCGATTGCTCGGCGGTCCGTTGCACACCAAGGTACGTGCCTATGCCAGCACCCTCTTCGGCAGCAATGGACAGGAGACCGCAGAAGCGGGGAAAAAGTGGGCGGGCAAAGGTTTCACCGCGGTCAAGTTCGGCTGGCACCCGATGGGGCAGAGCGAGAAGCTAGACCTAGAGCTGGTCGAGGGTGCTAGACAAGGAGTCGGCGATAAGTGCAGCGTAATGGTCGATGCCGGCTGCTGCTGGGACACCGCCACCGCCATCAAGCGCGCCCAGCAGTTCGAGGACTACAATCTCTTCTGGCTGGAAGAGCCGCTCGCCCGGGACAACGTTGACGGATACCGGCAACTGGCCGGCGTTTCCCGAATACCGATTGCCGCCGGTGAGGGAGAAGCGGGCAGATATGCCTTCAGAGACCTGATTGAGCGCGGTGGCATCCACATCGTGCAGATTGACCTTGTCCGCAATGGCATTACCGAGTCGATGCGGGTTGCTGATTTGGCTGAAGACAGGGGGCTGAAGGTGGTCAATCACCACTGGACCTCCGATATTAACCTTGCTGCCAGCCTTCACTTTCTGGCAGCCCGTAAAAGCACCTTCATCCTGGAGTACTGCGTGTCCGAGAGCCCGCTCCGATGGGAAGTGACCAGGGGAAAAATGGAGGTTGACGCCGAGGGCTGTGTTGCCGTACCTTACGGGCCGGGCCTGGGCATCGAACTGAATGAAGAGACGATAGAACGCTATCGAGTTAATTAAAAAGAAGGGGTGCATGATGGAGAAAAAACTTGCCGGGAAAGTGCAGACGGTGCTGGGACTGATTGATGGTGATGAGCTGGGGTTAACCACACCTCACGAGCACCTTCTCCTTGATTTGACCGTGCGTTTTAAACTGATGGAGGAGAGTGTTACCGCCAGGACCATGGCGGAAAGGCCGATGACGCCTGATATGGCGGGCTGGATACGCTTCCACCTCTTCGAGAACCGGGACAATCTACTGCTTGACGATGAAGAACTGGCAATCGAAGAGATTATGCGTTTCAAGTTGGCGGGAGGAAAGAGCGTGGTCGACGTGACCAACTGGGGAATCGGACAGGACCCGCACGCCATGACCCGCATCGCTCGCTCCACCGGCCTCAATATCATCATGGGCACCGGCTACTATACGATGGACTCGGGCTGCGCTGAAGTGCTGACCAGAAAATCCGAGGATGAGATTTGCCAGGAAATCATCAATGATATCATGGCAGGGACTGATGGTATCTGTGCCGGCATCATCGGTGAGATTGGCGCTGACTCCTGGCCGCTCCACGAGATCGAGATAAAATCGCTGCGGGCTTCGGTCCGGGCACAGCGGGCCACCGGCGCGGGACTGACCATCCATCCCGGTCGACTTGACGAGTCACCGCTTCAGATTATTGATATCATCAAAAAAGCCGGTGCCGATATGAGCCGGGTGGTTATCGAGCACATTGACCGCACCGCCTACTCCTTCGAGACCATGGTGGAAATCGCCAAGGCCGGTTGCTGCCTTGAGTTCGACTGCTTCTCCATGGAAGGCTATTATCCGACGCGCTACGGCGTGTTCGATATCCCCAATGATGCCCAGCGCGTCAATTACATTATCCGCCTTATTGAGCTGGGCTACCTGAACCAGGTCCTCATCGCTACGGACACGGCAATGAAATCAAGGCTCACGGTCTATGGGGGACCCGGCTACGCCCATATTCCGGAAAATGTCATCCCCTGGATGCGCGCCAAGGGCATGTCCGAGGAGGTCATCCGCGCCATTACCGAGGAGAACCCCAAACGCATCCTGACCTTCGTTGCGCCATCCTAAGGAAAACCCGCCAGGTACATTATAGATAAGGCGAGGTAAGCGGCAGTTTGAGGCCGAACTGCTCGGAAAATTTTTGCCTCATCTTCCGGTAGAATTCGATACATTCTTTGTTCGGCCTTCCGGAAGCGATATCGAAATAGTCCGGCAATTTCTTACCCAACGGTGGGTCCTGCAGTTTGTCTTCGTAATTTGCCAGCAGCGCGGCTACAATCTTGTTGGCCTCTTTCCGGCTCATGCCTGCGGCCGCATAAGCTACGGCGTTGCTGAAAATGTTTTCCAGGGGGTCACTGTAGTCCTCCATAATACCTTTTGAGGGAGGCCCAACCTCCACGGAGCCGCCGGATACCACAGTCGCTATCACCCAGGCAGCGAATTCCTGGTAGCACATTTCGGTCATCGGTCCGGCCGAGGTATAGCCGGGGGCAACGATGGGCAGCGGGCTGTTTCGGGTTGCTGCCTGAATACCCGCGCTCCGGGCCCAGATGATTCCTCGGGTGGATGTGGTGCCTCCTTCGATGGGAACCGCCAGCGGGTGCTGTACCACGCCGCGTATAACCAGCAGGTCAACCGGATGGTAGGCAGCACACACCACCGCCACCCCCGCCGGGCCACCGGCGTAGCCGCCCAGAATCACGCCGTTCTCCGCAAAGGTCAGGTTCCCCACGGCCTGGCAGTAAGCCACTTTGTTCAGGGCGTCAAAGTCGACCTTCAGCTCATGAATGGTGCCGATTTCCAGGACATCGGTCTTCGGATTGCCGAAGGCATGGCCGGCGATATGCTCCGTCGCCCGTACCGCCGAGGCCACCTCATTGACCACCGGCATCCCGGGACGTCCCGCCCGGCGCAGCGCCTCACGCACCAGAAGCACCGTCCTGATGGCGCCTTCCACACCTCGCGGGCTGCCCGCGACCAGGTCTCCGCCATCGAGGTTGGTTAAACAAGGAGCGGTAATACCGTATGACAGCGGGTCCTCGGCATACGTCTTCACCACATTGATAAGGTTCCACTCGGTGGAGACCGGGCCAGCCCCACAACCGGAGCACCAGGGAGGCGTCTTATCTTCAGGGACACGCCTCGGCATCAACCGGGCATCTTTCCCCTCCCCGTACACCACATTGCTTGGTGCCGACTCGATGGCACCATCTATCTCTTCCCGCGTGAACAGGATACGTCTTTCGGTATCCAGGCAGTAAACGCCGGTTTCGACCAGAAACTCCATGCCTGCTTGCCAGATACGGTCAGCCAGGTCATCATCGGAGGGCACCGGGTTTTGAGGGTCATACTTAATACCATATTTTTCAATCACCTTGCGCAGGTTGGGCACGAAAATGCCGAGGTCAAAGTCCTTTTCCGTGCATATCGGGCCGGTCAATGCCCTCTCCACAACCGTATTAAAACTGAGCATAATCCGTCTCCCTTGTGTTACTTGTATTCTGTCCTATTCAAATCAAAGGTAAGGCGAGGCACTGGTAAACCGAATGCCAAATTCGTCTGTCATTTCCTGCCTGATTTCCCGATATAGCTGTAGAAACTCCTGCTTCGGCTTACCGGTCGCGGTATCACAGCATTCCTGGTATTTTTGCCCGACCGGAGGCTCGCGGAGCTGTGATTCATATTTTTCCAGGAGAGCCTTTACGATTTCATTGGCTTCCCTGCGACTCATGCCCGCCACGGCGTGAGCTACTTCACTGGCCAGAAGAGGCTCCACAGGGCTGGTGTAGTCGAGGGCGGTACCCCTTGCCGACGCCCCCACCTCAACCGAACCACCGGAAACCACCGAGGCGATGACCCAGGCACAGTGCTCATAGAAGAGCATTTTGGTCATCGGTCCGGCGGCGGAATAGCCGACGTTTACCACCGGCAGGGTGCTGTTTCGAGTAATGGCCTGATTGGACACGCTCCGTGCCCATACGGTGTCCCGCGCTGAGGTAACACCAAGGTCGAAATGGGTGGGGAAAGGGTGCTGCACGGCGCCGCGCAGAACCAGCAAGTCCACCGGATTGTAGGCGGCCGTTACCACAGCCACGCCCGCCGGCCCGCCGGCCAGCCCACCCAGTATGACTCCGTTCTCGGCAAAAATCAGGTTTCCGGCGGCCAGAGAATAGGCAACCTTGTTCATGGTATCGAAATCAACCTTCATCTCGTGGGTGGTCCCGATTTCCAGCGCGTCCGTTTTGCGAATTCCAAATCGATGGGCGGCAATATGCTCCTGTGCCCTTGACGCCGTAGTGACGCCATTGACGATGGGCATCCCCGGACGCCCGGCACGGCGCATACCCTCACGGGTCAGCAGGACCGCCCTGATGGCGCCCTCTATCCCCAGCGGACTGCCCCCAACTATCGGCTGTCCGTTCACCTGCGTTAAGCAGGGTATGGTTATGCCATCTCCCAGCGGATTCTCGGCATGTGCCTTGACCAGGTTGACGTAGTATAACTCCGATGAAAGCGGTGAGGAGGTCGGCCCGACCGAACACCACGGCGGTGTTTTGTCCTCCGGTACCCGCCTGGGCATGACACGGGTATCTTTTCCCTCGCCGAAGATACGACCGCACGGACCTGACGCCAGCGCGCCATCTATTTCCTCTCGACTGAAAATTATCCGGCGTTCGGTATCAACACAATAGACGCCGGTTTCGGCAATGAACTCCATCCCCGCCTGCCAGACGCGGTCAGCCAGGTCATCATCAGATGGCACCGGATTCTGGGGGTCATATTTAATGCCATACTTTTCAATTACTTTGCGCAAATTGGCGACAAAGATACTGAGTTCAAAATCCCTTTCCGTGCAGATCGGGCCGGCTAACGCCCTCTCCACAACCGTCCAGAAACTTAACATGCACTGACTCCTTCCTACTTTTGCGAGAGCGCCTTCAATGCCAGAGTTGCCGCATCACCGGCGGTTCTGCCATATCCGTCAGCACCGATGCTGTCGGCCCATTCCTGCGTGGTCGAGCCGCCACCGACCAGGAAGCGGTACTTGCCACGTGCGCCACGCGCCTCAAGGTGCTCAATGATGTTCTTCTGCTGCGGTATGGTGGTGCTCATCAGCGCTGAAGCAGCAATGATATCGGCACCGACTTCCTCGGCTTTGTTAACAAAGGCAGAAGCGGCGACATCAACCCCGAGGTCGAAAACCTCAAAGCCGTTCATTTTAAGCATCGCCCCAACGATATTTTTACCGATGGAATGGATATCCCCCTTTACCGTGCCGATGACCACCTTCCCCACTTTCTTACGTTCTTCCCCGGACTCCAGCAGCTTTGGCTCCAGAATTTTCATCGCGCTCTCCCAGGCCTCCGCCGCCATCATCATTTCCGGCAGATAAATCTCATACCGGGCGAACCGGTCGCCCACCTCTTTCATACCCGGCGACATTCCTTTTTCGATGATATCAGATGGTCTGATGCCCTCTTTCAGGGCCTCTCCAATCGCCTGCCCCAGACCACCCGTGTCGCCGGCGATAATGGAATTGTACAACTGTTCAAAAATAGCCTTGTCTGTCATTATGAACTCCTTTCTTAATTTATCAGTATCAGAACAGACCTTCCCGCTTCAGGCTCAGGTATTTTTGCTCTCCGATAATAATATGGTCAAGGACATCAATGCCCATTATCTCACCTGCTTCAGCCAGTCTTTTGGTCAAATTTATATCATCTTCTGAAGCCTCCGGGTCGCCGGAGGGATGATTATGGGCAAAGAGCACCGAAGCCGCACTGGCGGACACCGCTTCTTTGAATACCTCTCTGGGATGGACAATGCTGCTGTCCAGGCTGCCTACCGATATCTCAGCTACCCGGATAAGCTGATTTCTGGTATCCAGCAGCAAGGCCAGAAAATATTCCTTCTTTTTCCCCTTCAGTCGACTGCGGATGAGCGCCACGACGTCCTCAGGCGTTTTGACCGTTTCGCGCTTTCCGCTTTCCTGGTAGCCTTCGAGCCGGCTGGCCAATTCAAAAGCGGCGCTTATCTGCGCCGCCTTGGCGAGGCCAATTCCTCTGACCTTGGACAGCTCTTCAATCGAAGCGCCGGCAATTCCCTTGAGGCTGCCGAACTGGCTCAAAAGCCTCTGGGCGGTTACCATCACCGACTCGCCAGCGATGCCTCTGCCCAGAATAAGCGCCAGAATCTCCTGCGCGGAAAGGGCCTCGGCACCGAACTTCTGCAGCCGTTCTCTCGGCCGTTCGGAAACCGGTAAATCGTGGATGGTGAATGACTTCTGGACTTTATCTTTTTCCATCATGCCATTGCAACGAGATGGGCTTATCTCGTAATAAAGCTGAGCCAGAGGGCATTTAAGTCGTCCATGTCCAGCCCGTACACTTTCTGCAGGGCTTCGTCGTAGCCGCTTCCTTCACGGAAGGTATTCAACAACTCAAGCATCTGACTCTGGCCATAATTGTTTATCAATAAATCAACCAGGCTGTAGCTCTGGGCGTAGGCCAGCACCGATTCTTCAGCATAGGCGGAGAATGGGCTGGACAGGCTGCGCACGGTTATCAGTTTATCTTCATTGATGGCATTTACCAGCAGGTTGACGAATACCGGCTCAAGCGGCCCTTCTGCCCACATGGCAAGCCCTTCGTCGAGCCAGGTGGGCAGGTCATTATAGGGGTTGAAGACCACCTGGTGGACCACCAGATGCGTCAGCTCGTGGGTCATCGCCCGCTTGCCCCAGTCAAGAGTGTCCGGGGAAATGCCGATGGCAATGGTACTGAACCTGGTATAGGCAACGCCTCCCGTCCATTCCTGAGGGAAAATCATAGCACCGAGCAGGTCTTCGGACTTGGCGTAAATGTATATCTCAGCCGGACTTTCCAGCTCGGCACCGGTGTAATTGGCCAGACGTATCAGTGCCTGCTGAGCGGTATACATTAGCTCCCCGGCGAAGGACTCATCTCCCTCATACCAGTGCAGCGTCAGCAATCCCTCGCTCAGGCTGCGCCAGGGATAGCGGTCGTCATCGACCTGAACCATGGTCGGCTCGGTTTCAATTTTCTTGCTGTTGGCATCTTCAAGCGTCCACCAGTAGCTCACGCTGCTGCCCGGGGGCAGGCCACCGGTCTTCCTCATATCCCAGCTCCACCCCACATCGACCATGGTCGCCGGTTCAAATTTCAGCGTCACCTCGCTGACGACCTCGGCGTGACTCATACGGTCGACGGTATAGTGCAGGCGGATATCGGTGATATCGGCATCACCGGTCGCGGAGAGACCGAAGTTTACTCTCATCGGAAAATCAACTTCAACACGGCTCTCCAGAACCTGCAGCCCGTCAACAGCTTGAACGGTTATTGGGCTCAATGGTATCAAGAGCAAAGTGGTTACTACAATTAAAAACACTACCCTTTTCATAATTCCTCCCTCCCCAGACCGGACCGGTGATAGGCTTCCAGAAAACCGTCCAGTTCGCCATCAAGCACCGCATCAGGATTGCCCGTCTGATAATCGGTCCGGTGGTCTTTGACCATCTTGTACGGATGCAGGACATAACTCCGGATCTGGTTTCCCCAGCCCGCAGCGATGCGCTTGCCTTTAATCTTGGCTTTTTCCTCGGCGCGTTTCTTCAGTTCCAGCTCCAGCAGGCGCGACCGGAGTATGGTCATGGCGGTTTCCTTGTTCCGATATTGAGACCGCTCGCTCTGGCAGGTAGCGGCGAGCCCCGTGGACAGGTGGGTCAATCTGACCGCGCTGCTGGTCTTCTGCATATGTTGCCCGCCCGGCCCGCTGGACCGAAACGTTTCCACTTTCAAATCATCGGGCTCGATTTTAATATCAACGTCCGCCTTGGCCTCCGGTATTACCTCCACCAGAGCGAACGAGGTATGCCGGGCGTGGTCAGCATCAAATGGGGACAGCCGAACCAGCCGGTGAACACCATGCTCCGCTTTTAAATACCCGTAGGCATAGTCGCCGCCAATCTCAATGACCGCGCTTTTCATCCCGGCTTCCTCACCCGATGTACTCTCCAGGATTTCCGCCTGATAGCCACGACGCTCGGCCCAGCGGAGGTACATCCGCATCAGCATCTCCGCCCAGTCCTGAGACTCGGTGCCCCCGGCACCGGCATGGACTGCCAGAATGGCATTGCGCTCATCATATTCACCGCTGAAAGCGAGCTGGAATTCGAGCTGCGCGAGAGCTGCCTCAACCTGTGCTGTCTCCGACTCTATTTCCGATTGAAGCGATTCATCTTCTCCAGTTAGATGGGCCAGTTCCGTCAGGTCAGCCACTCTTTTTTCCAGCCCTCGCCACCGCTCCACCGCCCTCTTTTGCTCTGCTAATCGACGCATGGTATCCTGTGCTTTAACCTGCTCAAGCCAGAAGTCCGGCTGTGCCGATTCTTTCTCTAGCCTGCCGATTTCCACTTCCTTGCCGGCAATGTCAAAGATGCACCAGTGCCATGGAAATTCGAGAGCGCAGGTCTTCCAGCTTGTCCAGTAACTCCTGCATTTAATATGCCTCTCCGCCTATAATGATTTTCCCTGCAAAGTCGGCTCGCGAGAAGGGATATATTCTTTCTCTTTTATGCTTCCTCCGGCGACCAGATGGGCAAACCGTAGCGGCTCCGGAATACGGTAGCCGCGGCAACATGCAAGCACCCAGTGAATAGCAGCCTCAAGGTCAACTTTATGGCCAATGGAAATATAGAGCGGTCTGGTATTCTCCTTTGTGTGCAGGACAGCCCCGACCACTTCACCCTTGTCCACCAGTTCTGTATAGCTGCCCGGCTCATCGCCCGGTTCCCTGTGATGACCACACAGTCGCGACTTGGCACAGCCTATGGTCGGCGTGTCCAGCAGCAGTCCCAGATGGGAGGCCAGCCCGAGTCGGCGGGGGTGGGCCAGCCCCTGACCGTCCACCAGAATGAGGTCGGGCGTTACGGTCAACCTCTCGCAAGCGGCCAGAACCAGCGGCGACTCCCGGAAAGAGAGAAGGCCCGGAATGTAGGGAAAGGCCAGTTTTTCATTAACCGTTTTCACTTCCACCAGCTTCAAATCAGGGTAATCCATGATGACCACCGCCCCGGTAGCCATACCCTGGGCACGGCCGGCGGATATATCAACGCCGGCAACAAAGCGGGGCTCACCGATTTCGTTGATGCGGGAAACCCTGGCGGCCAGCTCTCGCTGGATGTCGAAAGCCTGTGGAGTGCTGACCTGCCAGTCGTGCAGTTTATGCACTTCCATATCCCGATTATAACCGCAATAATATCATCTGGCAACTGATTCACTCACTGCCATTGACAGGGACTAGAACAATAGTGCATAATAATAATTTAGAGAGCTAGATAACACATGGTAAAAATCAGACTACGCCGCACCGGAGCCAAGGGCAAGCCAAACTATCGACTGGTTGTTGCTGACTCCCGCTCACCCCGTGATGGAGCCTTCATCGACATTATCGGTCATTTCAATCCCCTCACCGACCCGGAAACCGTGGTTATTAACGAAGAAAAAGCACGCCACTGGTTAAGCAAGGGCGCCCAACCGACAGATACCGCCGCCAGGCTGCTGAGCAAGGCAGGCATTCTACAGAAATCCAATACAAGTAAGGAGAACCCCAAATCATGAGTAAGTCCGAGGAACAGGAAGAGCCCCAAATCATGAGTGAACCCGAGGAGCAAGAAGAGCCTCAAACCACGAGTGAACCCGAGGAGCAAGAGAAGCCTCAAACCACGCGGGAACTCACTGCGCAAGGAGAAAGCATGAAAGAACTCGTCGAATACATTGCCAAATCAATCGTCGATGAACCCGATGAAGTAAAAGTTGAAGAGGAAACTGACGAAGAAGGCCTGCTGACACTGAAGTTGCAGGTCGCTGATGAGGATAAGGGAAGGGTCATTGGCAAGCAGGGCCGAATCGCTGAAGCCATGCGTGCTCTGCTCAGGGTAAAAGCCGCCAAGGCTTCCTCCCGGGTTAGACTTGAAATTATCTGATTTCGCCCCATCTGAAAATCAAGAACCAGAAACAGAAACGTTCGATTCGGACTTCATTACTATCGGGCGTATTATCGCCCCTTGGGGAGTCAAGGGCCAAGTAAGCGTCAAGATAGAAACTGATTTCCCCCAGCGGTTTTCCCCCGGCGCACAGGTATTTATCGACGGTAAACCGGTGACCGTTGTTGATGTGTCATGGCACCGCGGCCGGCCGTTAATAAAGTTCAATACTATCGACTGCACTGAAGATGCCCGGCAGCTACGGGGCAAACCCATAGAGATACCGCAGAGTCAGCTCCAACCGTTGCCGGAAGACCATTACTATTATTTTCAGCTCATCGGGCTGGAGGTAAAGACCGCCGGAGGAGAGCATCTGGGTAAAATCAGGGAAGTCCTGGGTGGTAAGAGCAACGATACCTACGTTGTACAGGGAACAGAAGGCGAAATCCTTATTCCGGCCGTTGAAGATGTGGTCAAGTCAATAGATTTAGAGCACGGATATATGGAGATTGAGCCCATCGCGGGGCTTCTGGAATTAAACCGGAAAAAGACCGATTAGCTTCCCGCTAACGCCTTGCTTTTCTTCTTCGCGCTGTCTCTGCCACCCTCAGACGTGCCAGCGAACGGCGGAGCGCTGCCTCCGCACGGGCGCCATCGATGCCAGGTTCAAGCTCCTGGGACAGCCTATCCCGGGCGCGTTTTCGGGCCTCCTCCGCCCGCTCTACATCGATTTCCTCCGCCCGCTCCGCAGCGTCGGCCAGAACAACCACCCTGTCGGGGCGTACCTCAAGGAAGCCTCCGGATATCGCCAGCGATACTTCCTCGTCGCCCTTTTTTACCCGCAGCTCGCCGGGCAGCAGCGTTGTCATCAATGGGGTATGGTGGGGCAGAATCCCGAGCTGGCCTTCAAAGCCAGGCGCAATTACCATATCCACATTGTCGGAATAGACCATTCGTTCCGCAGTTACAATATCAAGTAATATACCTGGCATCGCCTACTTCCCCGCTTTTTTCCTTCCGTCCTCAGATTCTGCCTTATCCTTTTCGGCTGTCTCTGCCGCCACTTCTTTGCCTTCTCCCCCCACCGATTCCTCTTTCTCCTCCCTTGCCTCACCGCTGACGCTTATAGTTTTTGCCTGCTTTGCTACTTCGTCGATGTTACCCACCATATAAAATGCCTGTTCCGGCAGGTTGTCGTACTTGCCGTCAAGTATCTCCCTGAAACCACGCACCGTTTCCTGTACTGGCACATACTTACCCTCTCTGCCGGTAAACACCTCGGTAACAAACATTGGCTGAGATAGAAAGCGCTGGATGCGCCGTGCCCGGCCAACGGTAAGTTTGTCCTCCTCGCTGAGCTCTTCAATACCGAGGATGGCGATGATATCCTGCAGGTCCTTGTAACGCTGCAATACCTGCTGCACCTCGCGGGCGACCTGATAGTGTTCCTCGCCGACCACCGCCGGCGTCAGAATACGGGAGGTTGAGACCAATGGGTCGACGGCCGGATACAGTCCCTGCTCGGTAAGGGACCTCTCCAGCGCAATCACGGCATCAAGGTGGCCAAAAGTAGCCACCACTCCCGGGTCGGTGTAGTCGTCCGCCGGAACATAGATAGCCTGGAAAGAGGTGATTGAGCCGTGTTTGGTTGACGTAATCCTCTCCTGCAGCTCGCCCATCTCCGTGGCCAGAGTCGGCTGGTAACCCACTGCCGAAGGCATACGCCCCAGCAGGGCGGAAACCTCCATGCCGGCCAGTGTATAGCGATATATATTATCGATGAATAGCAGCACATCCTGGTTCTCGACATCGCGGAAGTATTCCGCCATGGTCAGCCCGGTCAGTCCAACACGTAGTCGTACCCCCGGAGGCTCGTTCATCTGCCCGAAAACGAGCACCGTTTTGTCAATGACACCCGACTCTCTCATCTCGTACCACAGGTCGTTGCCTTCACGCGACCGCTCGCCGATGCCGGTGAACACGGAAAAGCCGCCATGCACGGTGGCGATGTTGCGGATTAATTCCATGATGATGACCGTCTTGCCTACCCCGGCACCTCCATAGGCGCCGATTTTCCCGCCCTTGGTGAACGGTGTAATCAGGTCAATCACCTTGAGTCCCGTTTCCATTATCTCGGTACTCGTCGACTGTTCCTCCAGTGACGGCGGAGGGCGATGGATTGGCCAGTGTTCTTTCGCTTTCACAGTACCGAGGTTGTCCAGAGGCTCGCCCATGACATCAAACAGGCGCCCCAACGTGGCTCTGCCCACCGGCACGCTGAGCGCAGCTCCGGTATCTACCGCCTCGGCGCCACGCCCCAGGCCATCGGTGGGTGATAGCGCCAGACATCTGACCCGGTTATTGCCCATGTGTTCCTGGACTTCAAGCACCACTCTGCTGCCATCGGCATTTATCTCAACTGCGTTGTAAAGTGCCGGCAATTTATCGGGTGGAAATTCAACATCAACCACCGTACCGATTACCTGAGTCACTTTGCCTTTTGCCATTGTAACCTCCTCGGTTAAGCCAGAGCTTCCACGCCACCGGCAATGTCCAGAAGCTCTTTGGTAATCGCCTCCTGGCGGGCTTTGTTGTAAAGCAGGGTCAACTCATCGATAAGCTCACTGGCATTATCCGTCGCGTTCTTCATTGCCACCATCCGCGCCGACTGTTCGCTGGCGATGGACTCCAGAATGGCATGGTAAACCTCCATCTCAACGAAGCGGGGCAGAAGGTTGCCCAGCACTACACCAGGACCTGGCTCATAGATATACTCCACATTCTGCACTGCCGGTATGCTGGCTGGTTCCACTGGAAGCAGTCGCTGCACGCAGGGATGCTGTACCATCGTGGAGACAAAGCGTGCGTAGACCAGGCAGACCAGGTCAAAGGTACCTTTGCTGTAATCCTCAATCACTATCTGTGAAATGGGCAGGGTGTCCATCAGGCTGGGGCGGTCGCCGAGATGGGTAAATTCGGCCACCACCTCTGTGTCACACCGGCGTACAAAGTCAAGCCCTTTCTTCCCAACAGCAATAACAGAAACCGGCGCTTTCTGCTCCAGAATATAGCTGGCAATGGTGCGATTGAGACTACTGATAAGCCCGCCGCACAGACCGCGGTCGGGGGTAATATGAACCAGGGCAATTTTATTAATCGGACGCCGCTGCAGGAGCGGATGCGGTGCCCGTTCGGTTCCTGTCAGAGTAGCCAGGTCAGCAATAACCTGCTGGATTTTATCCGCATAGGGCCTGCCGGCCAGACCACGTTCCTGCGCCCGCCTCATTCTGGAAGCGGCAATCATCTCCATCGCCCGGGTGATCTTGGCCGTACTCTTTACCCCCCGTATCCGCCGATGTATGGTGCGAATGTTTGCCAATCTTTACCTCTTAAAACAACTCGGTATTATGGAGCTCCTTGAACTCCTTGATAGCCTTGATTAAAGCCCTTTCCGTCTCCGAACCGATTTTTTTGTCTTGGACAAGAGATTTAACTATCTCAGGATGTTTTTCATCCATGAACTGATAAAATTTGGTTTCGAAAAGGGCGACTTTGTCGATAGCAATATCATCAAGATAACCGTTAACCGCGGTATAAAGAATCATAATTTGCCTTTCCAGTGGCACAGGTACGAACTGAGACTGCTTCAGAACCTCGGTGAGCCGTTGCCCACGTTCAAGCTGGGCCCTGGTCGTTTTATCCAGCTCGCCGGTGCCGAACTGGGCAAAGGCAGCCAGTTCGCGGTATTGGGCCAGTTCCAGGCGCAGCTTGCCCGCCACCTGCCTCATCGCCTGCGTTTGGGCTTTGCCTCCAACACGAGATACCGATAAACCGACGTTCAACGCCGGCCTGATACCAGCATTGAAGAGGTCGGTTTCCAGGTACATCTGGCCGTCGGTTATGGAGATCACGTTGGTTGGAACATATGCTGAAAGGTCGCCGGCCTGCGTTTCGATGATGGGCAGCGCGGTCAGTGAACCGCCACCGTATTCCGGCGCATACTTCGCTGCCCTCTCCAGCAGCCGACTGTGCAGGTAGAAAACATCGCCCGGATAGGCCTCCCTTCCCGGCGGTCGGCGCAGCAGCAATGATAGCTGCCGGTATGCCCAGGCGTGTTTGGTGAGGTCGTCATAGACAACCAGGGCATCCTTGCCATGCTCCATGAACTCTTCGCTGATGGCGCATCCGGCATACGGTGCGAGGTACTGAAGGGCAACGGAATCGGAAGCGCTGGCCATCACCACGATGGTATGTTCCATAGCGCCGTGGCTTTCCAGTGTGGCCACCAGGCGCGCCACCTTGGACACCTTCTGGCCAATGGCAACGTAAATACAGGTAAGGTCACCGTCTTTTTGATTAATTATCGTGTCAACGGCGATTGCCGTTTTACCGGTGGAGCGGTCGCCGATTATCAGTTCCCGTTGGCCCCGGCCAATGGGAATCATGCTG
>Ga0180009_10003197_pt1 | contig 18770 bp, 15 predicted proteins | sample OS_PC_MetaG_FD_123537 | JGI IMG/M metagenome (GOLD analysis project Ga0180009, IMG submission 123537) | Groundwater microbial communities from the Aspo Hard Rock Laboratory (HRL) deep subsurface site, Sweden - OS_PC_MetaG | ecosystem: Environmental > Aquatic > Deep subsurface > Groundwater... | reverse complement strand
TCATCTGCAACAACAATTTCAGGGTCAACAGCCAAAGCCCTTGCAATAGCCACTCTCTGCCTTTGTCCTCCTGAAAGTTCGCTTGGCTTGTGGTTGACTCTGTCTCCTAATCCAACATCAGACAAAATTTTTTCTGCCCTGCTGTCTCTTTCATTTTTTGGAATTCCCTGAAACCATAAAGGAAGCATTACATTTTCTTTTGCTGTAAGCCTGTTAATTAAATTAAATGTCTGGAAAATAAATCCAATAGTTCTTCCTCTCACTAAAGCCAATTCATTGTCATCCATTTTAGAAATAGGCTTTCCTTTAATGAAAACCTCTCCAGAAGTCGGCCTTAACAAAACGCTTAACACATCAAGCAAAGTTGTTTTTCCGCTTCCGCTTGGACCCATAATTGAAACAAATTCACCTTTCTTTAATTCAAAGTCAACGCCGTTTAATGCATTAACCTGAACTAAACCCATATCATAAGTCTTAACCACATTTTTTGCATTAATGATTATATCAAAAGCCATAAAAGAAAAAGAGGGAAACAATTTAAATAATTTATTCAAGAGAAAGGCTTGTCTTTAAGGCAAGGTCAACTTTCTTTATTGTAGAAGGCTTTAATGAACCAATTTTTTTTATAACCCTGTCTTCAACTGAAACACTCCTCAAATGATTGCATAAAACCAGGCTGTTCTTTTGTAAGTTTGCCTCGCCTTTTCTGACAAAAACAGTGAAAGGAAATTCTCTTTCTATTTGGGAAGTTATTGCAGCCACAATAGTTATCGGGCTTACTTTGTTGCCAAGATTATTCTGAATCACCAGGCAAGGGCGAACCTTGCCCTGCTCAGAACCTTCAACTGGCTCTAGGTTAGTTAAAAATATGTTTCCTCTTTCAATAATCATCAAGCATCTCATCCGCTTCTTTACTCATATAACGCATTTCTTTTTCAAGCTCTAGGTCCCTTGCAGCCATTTTTTTGTAGCCTTCTATCATAAGCTTTTCTTTTCCTTTTTTGCTTAACTTTTTTTCAACAACAATTTTGTTGTTTTCAATTTTCACTATAACTTTATCTTTGCTTTTAAGGCCTTCCTTGTCGCGGATTGCCTTAGGCAGGGTAATCTGGCCTCTTTCCCCTACAGTAGCAATAGTTTCATACATTCAATCACCAAACCCAAATACATACTTAATGCATACTTTTAATACATACTTAATAAATGCATTAAAGCATTTAAGCTTAATTTAACGGCAATCAGCGAAAAACAAAAGATAAAAAATTATTTCACAAATTCCACGTTAGGCATATTCTTGAATTCCTTGTCTCCTGTAAGGAATTTAAGGTTGTTTTCTTTTGCAAGGGCATAACCAATACAGTCAATATAAGAAAGCCTTTTCTTTGAATTGTTTTTCCTGAATACAGCAATTTTTGAAACATGGCTTTCTTCTATTTCAAGGCATTTGATTTTCATTGAACCAAGAATTTTTACAACTTTTTCTTCAGAAAAAGAATCAAGCAAGCGGTAAGCAACCTCAACAAGGTTAATTCTTGTCGAAACAGGAGTTATTTCAGAAAATTCTTCATAATTTGGATTGCTTTTCAGAATTTCTATAACAGCATAAGAATCAAGAAAATATTCTGTCTCTTTCATTATCTTCCCTTCTCAACCTGTCCTTTAGCTTTTGTGAATCAATCTTCCAGCCTTTTGCAAGCCCAAAAAAATCCTTTATTTTAGTTTTTTTTTCTTTATGGATTTCAATAAAAAAACGCTCATTTTCCTTAATGCTCTGCTTGTCAACTTCCTTTTTAGGGAGTGTTACCCCAATTGAATTACCCCACTTTCTGGCAATAACTTCAACTTCCACAAAACCACCTAATATAATTATATCAAATTATATTAAAAGCTTTTCTATAATATTTGCCTTGTCAAAAACCACCGGTCAGAGACCGGCAGCGTGTGGTTTTTGACGCAAATCAAACAAGGTTTGATTGCGCAGTTAAATATACGGCATTTAACTTGCATTACAAATTCCACACAAAAATTAAACCACTTATTAAAAATGAGTGGAATTTGTTTGATTCAATCAATTTAAATAATTTTTGAACATTAAATTTTCTTTCCCATAAAAAATGAATAAAACGATCGTTTTATATGATGAACGATGGTTTATTTTATTATGTTATTTAACTGGGATAAATTCAAGGGATGGAAAGTATTAGAGTTTTTTTTGCAGCACAACCAGAAAATTCATGTAAAAGGACTGGCAAAAAAACTTAAAGTCAGTTCTGGGACAGCTCAAAAATATCTTTTGGAGTACGAAAAACAAGGAGTGCTGGAAAAAGAAAGAACAGCCAATGTATTAAGTTATTCTCTGAAAGAAACTCCTTTAACGCTTGAGTTAAAGAAATGCTTTTTTATTTCAAAAATTATGCCTTTTGTTGAAGAATTCCAAAAAGAAAACCCTTTTGTAACATCATTAGTTTTGTATGGAAGCCATGCAAAAGGAACTTTTGACGAAAAAAGTGACATTGACTTGATTGCAATAAGCCAAAACAAAAAAATCAAACTGAACGCATTAAAAAAAATGGAAGAAAAAACATCAAAAGAAGCGGGAATTCAGGTTTTTACTTTAACTGAATGGAGAAAGCAGTCAAAAGACAGTTTTGGTTTGGCTGTAACCAAAAACAATATTTTATTGTTTGGGGAATTATTATGAAAATAAGTGAACTGGTTGAAAAAGGACTGCTGATTAAAAGCAAAACAACTGAACAGGAAATTACAGGATCAATCACAATTGCAGAAAGATTCATCCAAAAAGCAAAAGGGACTCACAAAATAGAATACTTTGATGTCGCTTTCAGCCTTGCATACCAGTCAATGTTTCATTCAGCCAGGGCACTGTTGTTCAAAAACCACTTAAAAGAAAGAAGTCATAAAGCGTTGATTACTGCAATAAAAGAACTCTACAAAGAAAAAATTAAGCTGAAAGAATTGCTTCAAATAATGGATTCATACAGGATTACAAGGCATGCAATACAATACACTGGAACAGGGTGCGCAAAAGAAGACTCGCAAGAAGCAATAAAAGACGCAGAAAAATTAATTGAGGAAACTGAATCCATTTTATTTAATGAAAACAACAAAAGAAACAAGAAGAATAATTCGCCAAACAAATAGCATTCAATCAATTTAAATAATTTTTGAGCACTAAATTTTCTTTTTCAGCAAAAGAGGGAAAAAAATGAAAAAAGAATATGTAATAAAAAAAATAGAAGAAAATTGTTTAGTTCTGAATAATCCTAAACCAGAAGAATTAAGAGAAATAGCTAAACCAAATGAAACCACAACACAATATGGTTCTGCTTCTTATGTTTCAAAAATAAGAAACAGAAGTGCAAAAAAAACTTTTATTGTGCCAGAAGTTGAATTAGGAATAAAGCAGATTCAGATAGAAGAAAAAGAGACAGAAGAATTAGCAGAAAAAGTTTTAGATTACTTGAAAGACAAAGAACTAATTCAAATGGACAAAACAATGTGTTCTAATTCAGATTATGAACTTGCATGCAGGCTTTATACAACAAAAGAAAACGCAAAACTTCCTTTTATGTGGAATTTTATGCTTTTTCCATCCAAAAAAAAAGAACCTGAATTAATCAGCATTCATGTTCCTGAATGGCCTGAAACAAAAATTTTCTGTTATCCAAAACAAGGAATCACTTTTTGCTTGGGTTCAGATTACTTCGGGGAAGTGAAAAAATCTTTTTTGAGAATGACAATGTTTTACCATAAAATTCATTCAAAAGGATTAGGATTTCATGCAGGAAGCAAAAGCCTTACAGTAAAAGACAAAGAAGGAAAATTAAAGGAAGTTGGAATGATTATGTTTGGGTTAAGCGGAACAGGAAAAACCACTTTAACAATCCATGACCATGGACTGCAAGGAGAAGAAAAAACAAGCATTAGGCAGGATGATGTAGTGTTAATGGATGAAAAAGGTTTTTGTGCAGGAACAGAATTTGGTTTTTTTATTAAAACTGAAGGATTGGATTCAAGCCAGAAAGTCTTGTATGATGCTGCAGTAAAGCCTTCAGCAATCTTTGAAAACGTGAAAATAAAAGAAAACGGAATAATTGACTTCAATGATTTTGAATTAACTTCAAACGGCAGGGGAGTTCTTCCAAGGGATTCAGTTAAAGGGGCAGGAAAAGAAGTTGACTTAAAAAAAGCAGACAAAATTATTTTTATTACAAGAAGAGAAGACATTGTGCCTGTAATAGCAAAACTTAATGCAGAACAGGCTGCAGCGTTTTTCATGTTAGGAGAAAGCATTGAAACAAGCGCAGGAGATCCAAGCAAAGCAGGCCAAAGCAAGAGGGAAGTTGGCACTAACCCTTTTATTGTAGGAAAAGAAGCAGAAGAAGGAAATCGTTTGCTGGAAATTTTAAAAAACAATCCAGACATTGAATGCTTTTTAATGAACACAGGCGGAATTGGAAGAACTGGTTTTGGCAAAGGAAAAAATATTTCAATCAAGCTGTCAACTGACGTAATGAAGTTTATTGCTAAAGGAACAATCAAATGGAAAAAAGACAAATACTGGAATTACCTTGTGCCAGAAGGCATTACAGGATTTGATTTCTCTGAATTTGGGTCAGAAAAATATTACTCTAAAGAAGAATTTGAAGAAAAAACTGAAGCCTTGAGAAAAGAAAGAATTGAGTGGCTAAAGCAGTTTCCTGAATTAAAAAAAGAAATACTTGAAGCAGTTCAGGCAAAAGAATGAACAAAAACAAAACCAAGTAAATCCCTTTAAATTCTTAACTCACTTTTATTTTTATGAAAAATTATGAATTTTTTGGAGGTTTTGAATAATGCCTGGAGTTTCTGATAGGACTTTGAATTTGGGAACAGAAAATGCTTTTGTTGTATTAGAAGAAGTCAATAAACGGCTTCATAAAGGAGAAAAAATAATAAGTTTTTGTGTCGGCCAGCCTGATTTTGACAGCCCTGAACCAGTAAAAAACGCTGCAAGAAAAGCATTAGATGAAGGAAAAACAGGTTATGCTGACTGCAGGGGAATAAGGGAATTAAGGGAAGCAGTTGCAGAATACGAAGGAAAAAAAAGAGGAATTACAATTGACCCTGAATGGGTTGTAGTTGATGCAGGCGCAAAACCTTTTATTACCCATTCAATTATGAGTTCAACTGATTACGGCAAAGGAGAAGAAATAATGATGCCTAACCCAGGTTATCCTATTTATAAGGCACAGGCAATAGTGCACGGAACAAAACCTGTTGCATATAATTTGCTTGAATCAAAAAATTTTGATTTTGACTTGGAAGACTTTAAAGAAAAAGTTTCAGATAAAACAAAGCTGATTATAATTAATTCTCCGCAGAACCCTACAGGCGGAGTCCTTCCAAAAGATTCATTGAAAGGAATAGCAGACATTGCATTAGAAAAAGACTTATGGGTTTTTGCAGATGAAATCTACCAGAACATTTTATTTGAAGGAGAATTTTCAAGCATTGCTTCAATTGACGGAATGCAGGAAAAAACAATTATTTCAACCGGAGTAAGCAAGACTTTTGCTATGACTGGCTGGAGAATAGGCTATGCAATAAACGAAAAGCTTTCAAGGCATTTCAGGACATGGGCAATCAATACAACTGCAGGCGCAGCACACCCAAACCAGTATGCAGCAGTTGCAGCACTAAAAGAATCACAAAAAGAAGCAGACAAAATGACTGCATCATTCCACAGGAGAAGAGACCTGATTGTAAAACTGTTAAATGAAATTCCAGGCTTTAAATGCTTAAGCCCTAAAGGGACTTTTTATGCTTACCCTAACGTTACAAAAGCATGCGAACTGACAGGAATAAAGGACTCAGAGGAATTCAGGAAAAAATTATTGGATGAAGCAAAAGTTGCTGTTTTGTCAGACATTCATTTTGGAACAAAAATTCAGGGAGAAGGAGAACACATAAGGTTTTCTTTTGCCACATCAGATGAAAACATAAAAAATGGAACTGAAAGAATAAAAGAATTCATGGAAAAAAACAGTAAATAAAAAAAACTAGTTTGATTCAATTTCTTCAGTTACAGGCATTGTTTCACTTACAATTGGTTGGTCATTTGAATTATATTCACACCATTCATCATAATAACTGTCTTCTGCGTTGAAATTTTTTTTAATGCTCCAGATTTTAACGTCATCTATTACTCCCACAAAGCCGTTAATTCCGTTTACATGGCTTCCAATAAACAAATCATAGCTTGAATGGGTTCTTTTCCTGCTTGTCTGTGTTTTAGAAATAACTTTTCCATCCAAACGCAAAACCAAAAGTTTTCCGTCAAATTCCATTTCCAGTTTGTGCCATTCACCTGGATTCAGGTTAATTACGCTTGTTTCGTGCCCTTCATAAGAGCCTCCAAGATAATCAAAACCATGAAAATGTGCATTGGCATGCTGTTCGCTTCCTGCAAAATGCAGTGAAGAAAGAATTCTTCCGTTTCCTTCTTCATCATGGCCGTTGGCAAAACGCAGAATATAATCATTTTCTTTGCTCAAAATAGTCTGATACATTTCAGGGAAAGAATTTATTTCTTCAGTTACCTTAATTTTTGCCTGAATTAAATAATTGTCCATTTGCAGTTCTGAATGATTTGGTATTTTAACAAAAGAAGTCTTATTGAATTCCAAAGCTTTTCCTGTAAAGCCTTCAACCCAGACAGGATTAGAAACTTTTCCTTCAAAACTGTTTTCGCTTTTGTCTTTTACAATAATTCCCTGCCCTTCATCGAAATCCAAATCCAAGACAAGTTTTTTTCTTTCAGTAAAACTGCATTGTTCTTGTTTCCTGCTTTCACAAGTGTAATTAAAGTAAAGGCCGTTTCCTTGAGAGTCTTTTAACTGAATTTTTTCTTCTGGTTTGATTATTTCATCTGTTGCACAATTTTTTGTTGTCCTGTGCAAAAAAACTGCGTCGTCAGGGTCAAATGGAACAGGCTCTGGTTCTATTGGAGTGGGCTCAACCGGAATCGGGTCTAAAGGAATGTTCACTCCCATTAATAAAGCCTGCAAGCAGGCGCCCATTAAATCAAGTGCTTCAAAAAATTTTTTCTGGTCTAAAGAAGAATAAGAGTTTCCCATTTGTCCTTCAGTTGCTTCAGCTAATCCTTTTTCCAAATCAACTTCAATTTTAACTACATCTTCTTGGGAATACAATCCAATGCAGTCTCCCTGAGATTTCAAAGAATAGCTTACTTCAAATTTGTTTTTTTCTTTTTCAGTTATTTTTTTTTCAACTTTAATCTTGCATTTTTTTGTTTTATTTATTTTCTCCTGTAAATTAAGTTTTTGTTGTGAAGTTAAATTGCTGTAATCATTATAAGAATAAGGATTTAATTCCGGCAAAGCAGTTGAATAATATTTTTGAATGTTTTCAATGAATTCTTCAACATTGCATTCATCTGCAGCAGAAAAATTTCTTTCAAAAATTCCCAAAACTTCTCCTTCCAAGGTTGTTTCAGCTAACTCTAAAACTTTTTCTTCAATTTCTGTTTCATCAAAATCAACTCCTTCATCAAAGTTAATTTCGACTAGCTTTGAAAAAATAAGTCCATTAGCAAGAATTTCAACATAAACACTTTTTTCTTTTAAATCACATTTTGCTTTAATTAAATTATTTCCTTGCTTTAAGTCCATTTTTTGAGAACAAAGAACTTCTCTTTTTTCATTAGTTAATTTTGCTTCAGCTTGAATTTCTTTATTAGCATATAATTCTACAGAAACGTTTTCTCCGTCATAACTGACTTCTTTAATATTAACCTGAGGCTGGATTAAACAGCCTGAAAAAAGCAGTAAAACTAAAGGCAAAAAAATAAACTTTTTCATGTAAAGAATGTATCTATAGAAGTATATAAAGCTTTGGAAAAGATAAGGTTTCAGTATAAGCTTTTAAAAAAAAAAAATAAAAATCAAGGGAAATTTAAATTTTCATCTAATACATTAACGTCAATTGAAATATTATTGTCTGTTGGAATTTTATTTAATTCATCTTCAGTTATTACAATCAATTCAGTGTCTGTTTTAATTTTTTCAATTTCTTCCATAAAATTCCCAACAATTCCTTGACAATCAGCTATTTGAGAATGCTCTAAATCATTTAAAGTATAAGAAATGATTAATTCTTCATTTATTTCTTCATATTCAGAAAAGTCTCCGTGCAGATTCAAAATAGTAAAATCTAAAGGTTCTAATGTTAAAGGACAAACATCACAAGATAATTCAACAGGAGATCCAGTAAAACCAGTGAACTGAATATCTTCTTTAGAAATATTCGTCAAATGCAAAATAACATAACCTTTTTCTACAGCAAAAGAATCAATTTTAATATCTCCAGAAAGATAATTGCATGCTTTCTCCTCAGGAAGTTGATAAGGTTCCTCAATAACCGAAACATAAGCACCTAAAAGCATGTACTTCATGCAAGGGCCTAAAAATTTGTAAGCCTGAATTTGTTGTCTTAATTGTTCTTCATTATTATAAGAACTTGCCATTGAACCTTTAGTTACTTCAGTTAAATTATTTTTTACATCCACTTCAATTATTACTGCATCTCTTTCAGTTGTTGGCGTACCATAACCTAAAGTTGATTCACAGTTTTCTGAAATCAAAGAATAACTAACTGAATACTTACTGTTCCCTAAACGGTTTATTTCTTTTTCCACTGCAATCTTGCAGGGTTTTAAAGTATCGATATTATCTTGTAGTTCCTGCATTTGTTCTGAAGTCAAATTATCTAAACCCAATTCAGGATAATAATTTGTTGCATCTGGATTAACACTCACAACATAAGCATAATATTTTTTCATATTATTAACAAACAGTTGGGCATTGCATTGGTTTGATAAAGCAAGATTTGAACTAAATACTCCTAAAGTTTCTCCTTCAATTGTTTCTTCAGCTAAAGACAAAACTTTGCCTTCAACATTTGACCCATCAAATTCAATTTCCACTGAATCAGAAAAAACTGCCCCTTCAGCCACAACTTCAACTACAACAACTGAATCAGTTAAAATGCATTGCATTCCAAAACTAGTGTTTCCTTGATTTAATGCAACATTTTCCTGACATAAAACATTTCCTGATTGATCCTTTAATTTAACACTTGCATTTAACTGCTTGTTTGAATGCAATTCAACCAAAATAGTTTCTCCTGAATCTTTTACTGATTTAACGGTTACCTGCGGCTGAATTAAACAGCCTGAAAACAAAAACAAGGCAAGCAAAAAAGCAACAACAAAATATTTCATGTGAATAATTTATGATTAGAAAAGTATATTTAAACCTTTGGGAAAATTAAGGTTTTATGAAACTATTTTTTCTGTTCAAGAGTCGTCAACAAAAAAACTTATTTCATAAGGCTGATCTAAAGCACCGAATTCAACAAGCTTAAAGAAATCTTTATAACTTACTGACACTGAAAAGCCGTTTATTTCTCTTGTCACTGTTGTTGAATCACTGGCACTAAACTCACGGCCTCCAACTTTAAATTTTACTTCTTTTGGAACCAAAGAAGAATTATCATAAAAGTTAAGCGAATCAGGATCTTTTTCAAAGCCTATTGGCTGCCCTAAGTCAATTTCTATATAATAATTCTCTTTGTCTTCAGTGATTTGCAACAAAAAATACAAAGAATCCAATACAAAAAACGTGTTATCTTTTTCCTTAAATTTTTCTGCAATCATGTTTTTTGTTTCTAATGAAATTTTTTCATGTGGCTTAGAATCTACTTCAAAGTAAAATAGTTTGTCTCCGGCAAATTCATTTTTATTCCTTCCATTTGGATTTAATCTTAAAAGTTCGAGTGATTCTTCTTCGCTTTGAACAGAAAATTCTTTCCATCTTTTTTCTTCGATTTCATTTTTTTCCTGTTCTGTAAGGAAAAAAAACAAGACACTTGAATTATCATCAGTCAGCCCTGCATCCAAATCTATTAAAGGAAGCCTTATTGTCAATAAATTCCCTGCAACATCAGGATCTATATTGTCTTCATTTTTTGGAAAATACGTCAAACTAGAATCTGTTTTCCTTTTGTGAACAGGCAGGAAGTTTATTACAGGATCTCCTAACAAAATCAGAACTTCTTCAAACCTAGAGTTATGCTCACAATCATAGCAATTATTTGAATTCAAAAGTTCTTTAAATTCGTCTCCAGAACTTTTAAGTTCATCATCAAGAGGAAAATAACTAGACTGACCCCTTAAGACCAAAAGAGCACCAACATAAGCTGAAGCTCCTTTTTTAATAAAAGCCTGACTAAGCTCAATTCCTGTACTACATGAATTAGCGATAATGGCCGGCCTGTTTATCATTTCAGGAACAAAAGAAGAAAAATACCCTCCAATGAATTCTTCTGAATTAGTTAACAAAAAACTGTCACTAAATCCATGTGAATTAAAGAGAAACAGGCCTGAATCCTTAATTAATTCATATAATTCTTCTGCAGTAGGCGAAATATAAAAAAACATGTCTGAACTCTCTGAAAAAAAGTTAAGTTTATTATCTTTTATTGGATACGCAAAATATCCATCAGGTTTTATTTCCTTAACATAATTCACACTTGGAAATTCTCCAGTTAAATTTATTTGATGCAGTACACGTTCAGAAGTTACAGCCACATCTGATCTAGCAGGATATACTGCATAAGTTATTTTCCCTGAATTCCTTGCAACAGGCAAATTCCTAAAATAACTTAAAATACTTTCAGCATCAGAAAAAGGAATTCTGCCAACAGCAAGCTCAACAAAATGATCATCGTCAATATTCCCATAATAAAGATTATCTATTACTCTAATTCCTTCTTCATGCAGTTTTGTTTTTTTACTCAGATTTAATTCAATGCCTTCAGCAGTTGGCTCATTCACAAAAACCTCAGATTTTGCAGGCAAATCAAAAAAATCAGACAAAATCAACAAATAAGATAAAGACTCTTTTTCATTTTCTTCTATTACTTTCTGCCTTAACTCCCTTGCAACAGGCAAAAAACTAACCCTGTATTTTTCTCCAGTTGTATCCATTATACTAATATCTGAACTAAAAGAAACTTCAGGAATTGAATCAGCTATTAATCCAATATCTCCAAAAAAAGTTATTTTTTCAGTAGAAACATCCACTACAGAAGAATAATCAACCACAAGCTGCACTCTTTTAAGTATTTTATCTGCTAAAATATGCTTGAGCATAAAATTTTTTCCGTTAAAATCAACACTTTTATCAATAGGCAAAGAAACTTTAGTTGAATTTATTCCTTTAAGAATAGATTCAAAATCCTTTTTTTTTGGTCCAGAATATTCAAGGTCATAAGCAGGTCTGATAAGTTCAAGCACTTCTAAATCAAGATAGTGATTAATATGATAAGCTCCTCCAGAATAAGGTTCAGCAGGAATTCTTCTATTATTTTCTAAATCTCTTATATTAAAGAATCCACTTGAAAAAAAAGCATTAAACGAAAATTTTTGCCCTTCTTTGTTCTCAACATCAAAAACTCTGTTTTCTTCACTTATTTCAACTGTTTTAGATTCTCCTGTCTCCCTGAAAGTAAACTTTAATTTTGCTTTCCAAGGCTTTTTATTCCATTTAAGTTTACTTAACCCTGAAAATAATTCTTTTTCTCCTGTATCTTCACCCCAAAGATCAATCACTTCAGAGAAATGCTTTCCTGTTTTTCCTGCAGGAATTTCTGACTCAACAGTAAGTTTGATGCCGACAGGATCAAATAAAATCCTGACTCCTGTTCCTTCAATGCTTTTCTCAAAAATATCCCTTCCTTGAAAACTTACACTTTCAATTTTTTTTGTTTTATTTGAAGCAGTTTTTGCCAGCGCTTTACCCAAAGAAAAAACTTCAATAATTGCAGGAGTACCCTTTATTTCAGGGTTAAGCAATTCAATCCTCCTGTCATATTCTCCTTCAAAGGCTTCAGGAGTATAAGAAACCTTGCCTGAAACCAGACTTGTTGGATATACTCTATTATCAATTTCAAGTTTTACTTCTTTTCTAGCAAAATCTATATCTTTCAAGCGAACTTCAGTTGAACCAAATTCTTGAACAGGGTTTTCAAAAGAAAGATGCAATTTTTGAGGTTCTGCTTTAATCACATCAGCAAGAACTTTATTATAGTACAAAACTAATCCTTTTTCAGTTTTCTCTAAAAGATAATCAGAGGCAATTGTTTCATGACCTAAAAACAATTCACCTTTTCCTGGAAAAAAAACAGCTTTTCTTCCATCATCTAAAACTTCACTAAACTTAATTTCATGGTCAAAAGATGTTTCTTCAAGAGAATCAAAAGTGACTTCAAACATTGCGCCAAGAGAAACTATTTTTATTATGGAATCAGAAAAAGCGTTTCCTGAACCAGAAATCTTCTTTAAATCTCCTGCAGAAATTGACGGTATAGAAGTTACTTTTACTCCCTTTGCTTTAAATATATCAACATGAAAAATGCTTTTTTCCATTGTATCAAGTTTTTGCTTAATGCACGCCAATAAAAGCTCATCTTTCTTGAGCAGCAAGTAGCGATTATCTTGTTCAATATAAGTGCAGATTCTAATATTTCCTTTTATTATAGTGACATATGATTCAAATCCACCAGATGAAGAATCATATAAATCGTCTCCTGAACCAGGAAAAAGCATTAAAGAATAAAAAGGCTGCATAGGCATATAATCCAAATTCGAATCAGAAAGATGACCTGAAAAAGAAAAAGTTCTTTGCCCGCTTGGAACTTCTTTTCCATAAGGTATTACTAAAGTCTCTTTGCTGGCAGAACCAGAATCAGACAACATTTCATATATTACATTTTTAGGATAAAGCGTCAAGCGAATTAATGTATCGCCTGAAGCTTTAGGTTCAACACTATACTCCAAAAAATAAGGCAAACTTGACAAAGCCCTAGGAAACCTATGAAAAGAAACCCCCAAATTATTAATCAAAAATTTTTCTTCTCCCGCCAAAACCACACCAAAATGTTTCCCAACTTCCACTGTTATTCCCTCAAAAACAGATTCCTTAATTTCATCTCCTTCAAAATCTTCTTCAGAAAAAACAATTTCAGCAGTTTTTCTTTCATTCAAAATTTTTTCTTTCATTTCCTTAGGCGGAGTAATAATTTCCACAAAAGCTTTTTCTTCCTCAACTTTAGTGAAACGAATTAACTCCAAATCAGACGCCAAATATTCTTCCCCTAATTCAATAACACCTATTCCTGGTTCAATTTTTAGGTTAATAGAATATTTTTCAAGCCTTAAACTGTATTTATCAACAGGAATACTAAAATCAAATTCCTTCTTACTTTTAAAATAGCTTTCATAAGGCTTTGACTCCAAAACAATATTCTTCCAGCCATGCTCTCTTGCAACAAGCTCTCCTACTTTATCATTTTTTCCTGCCAAAGAAACCACAGCGCCAAGCTTAATTACATGAACCTGCAATTCAATTTCATTCCATTCATCAAAAACCAAAGGGGTTATTCTGGCAAAAGCAGTTGCTTCAGTTTCAGGAATTTCATTTAATTCAGCCGAAACCTTAAGCAAACAAGGAACCCTTTCAAAAACACCCTTTTCTTCAAGCGAAACAATAACTTCTTTCTGGCTGAAATTAACAGAATCTAATTCAAAACGCTCTAATAAATCCAGTTTAGTTTTTATTTCCCCAAAACCTTCAATAACATTTTGTTCCTCAAAAGTCATTTTCCCTTCTCTTAAAAGCTTTCTTGCAATAAAAGGCTTTAACAATAAAACTCCCTGCATTGATGTAGTTATTTTAGGGGAAATTTCATTTCCTTCAGCTAAAAAAGCCTCAAGATTTGACGGAACCCCATCATCTAAAATACACCAAGGCTCAGAAGTAGAATTCCTTTTTGTATTATCATTCAAAAAAACATTAACTATCTTAGGCGCAATTAAAAATTCTTCTGGAATAAATTCAAATTCTTCAAGCTGCAAAGAAACCTGAACTCCAATCACTTCACTAACTTTTCCTTTACTGGAAAGAGATATCAAATACCTTCCATCAGAAACCAATTCTCCTGATTCATTTTCTCCATTCCAAAAATATTTAGTATACCCAAAAGGGTATTCTTGCGAACTTCCCTGAGAAACCGGAACCAAATCCATTATTACATTTTTTCCTGAATTATCTAATATTTTTATTTCTGTATCTTCCGGATAAGTAGAATGAATCTCAAGAAAAGAACCATCCACAAGAGGATTAAAAACATAAATCAAAGCATCAAGCTTTGAATCACGCACTCCAAGCTCTCGAGCCCAAAAACTAATTTTTTCAGCAATAACCGAAAAAGGATCACCTGAATCAAAATCAACATCCAAAATACTTTCCTGAAAAAACCTAGTTTTCTCAGCAAACAAAACAGGCAACAACTCATTAGTTCCAGAAAGAAGAAATTCTTTTTCTTTTCTGCTTAACCCTTTAACAAAAACTTCAGTTAACGGCAAACAAAGTATTTCTTTGCCAGAATTAGAGTCTACTGGATTATTTATCATAACCCCAAAATTTATCTCTGTTCCAGAACCTGAAGGCGTAAGCTTTATTATTGGATCATCTTCTAAAACTTCCACCTCAAAATTTTCACCAAAAAAAACAACATCAGAAGCACTTTCAGCCAACTCTTTTGGAACAAAAAGCAACACAACCAAAGGCTCTTCACCAGAAATCAAAACAGACTCTTCATGTAAAAAAGGATTAGATTTAATTGTTTTTTCCATTGACATAAAATCAGATTCAATTTTGTAGTGAGATGTTTTTGTTTCAGAAAACAATGGAAAAATATTAAAAGCTATAATTAAACAAGCCACAAATAAAACAACTAAAACCAAAAAAATCCTGTTTTTTTCCATATGTTACTGAAATTAATAGACTATAAACCCTATATAATTAGTTGGGTTAATCCAATCCATAATAATTTTCTGCCCTATTATCCACAACAAAAAAAAATCAACTTTTAAAGATTATTAGACATTCATCACTTATGGAACTTTATTTTGTTACGGGAAACAAACACAAAGTGCAAGAAATTCAAAAAGTGCTTGGGAAAAAAATTCAATTAATTCAAAAAAAATTAGAAATAAAAGAACCTGCATTAAATTCAATTGAAAAAATAGCTAAAATAAAAGCAGTTCAGGCATTTAAAAAAATTGGAAAACCTTTGATTACAGAAGACACTGGAATTTACTTTAACGCTTTTAAAAATTTTCCCGGAACAGAACCAAAAAGAGAATTTGAAAAATTAGATTTTAAGGGTTTACTGGAAAAACTTAAAGGAAAAAAAAGAAATGCTTTTTTTATTACAGCAATTTGTTTTGTTGACGCAAAAGGAAAAAGAAAAACGTTTTCAGGAAAATTACATGGGAGAATTACAGAAAAAGTCTTTTATGAAAAAAAAGATGTTCTTCCATATGAAAAAATTTTCATTCCAAAAGGAAAAAAAAGAGTGCTTGCATTTTATTCAAGAAAAACAAAAAACAAGTTTTCTCACAGAGCAAAAGCTGCAAGAAAACTGAAAAAGTTTCTTGGATCAAAGAGCATTAACTATCGGATTTAAAATCAAATAACTTAATGCTCCAACCAAAGCAGTAACAGGAATAGTTAAAATCCACGCCCAGACAATATTTCTTGCAATCCCCCATCTAACTGCAGAAACCCTTTTTGTCAATCCAACACCAATAATTGAACCAGAAATAACATGAGTTGTACTAACAGGAATACCAAACATAGAACTTGCAATAATTACTCCTGCGCCAGAAGTTTCAGCGCAAAAACCGTTCACTGGCTTAAGTTTTGTTATTTTAGTGCCCATTGTTTTTACTACTCTCCAGCCTCCTGCAATAGTTCCCAAAGCAATGGTTGTATGAGAAAGAATTATAACCCACCAGGGGATATCAAATTGGGTTCCAAGAAAACCACCAGAAAAAAGCAGAAGAGAAATTATCCCCATTGTCTTTTGTGCGTCATTTGTTCCGTGACCTAAAGAATAAACTGAAACAGAAATCAACTGAAGCCTTTTAAACCAGTTATTCACTTTTCCGGGAGGAGTTTTTTTAATCAAATGATATACTAAAAAAGAAAAAAGGAATGAGCCAATCATTCCAAGAATTGGAGCAATAAAAATAAAAGCAAAAACCATTAAAATTCCAGGAAGAATTAAAACTTCAGAGCCTGCTGCAATTAAAGCCGACCCAATAAAACCTCCGACAAGAGCATGAGAAGCAGAAACAGGCAAACCCATAAAAGAAGAAGCATAAACCCATAAAATTGAACCAATCAAGCCGCTGATAACTATTGTTGGAGTTACAATTGACGGGTCAACCAATCCTTTTCCAATTGTTTTTGCAACTGCAACAGAAAAAACAAAAGCAGCAACAAAATTAAAGAAAGCAGAAAGAAGAACCGCTGAACGCAAAGACAAAACTCTTGTGGCAACAACAGTTGAAATAGCGTTTGCAGCATCATTCAAGCCGTTTCCAAAATCAAAAATCAAAGCAACAATTATTCCAATTACAACCAAAACAAAAGAATCAAGCATGCTTTATCACAATGCCTTCAATTACGCATGCAACATCCTGAGTTTTATCCAAAAGCGTTTCCACTTCTTCATACAAATCCTTTAACTTAATTATTTTTACTGCGTTTTTTTCTTTTTTGAATAAAGCAGTTATGGCCTTATAATAAACTTCATCTCCTTCATCTTCAAGTTCATGAATTCTAATTAAATGGGTTCCGATTGAACCAGGTTTCTTCAGACAGCTTACTGCATTATGCACTTCATGCAAAGACCTTAAAGAAATCACAGACAAATCAAACAAATTCTTTGGAATTTCCTCTATGCCATACTGTAAAAGCTTTCTGGAAATGTCTTCCATTAAATCAATTAAATCATCCAGTAATTCAGTTAAATTATGGATGTCTTCCCTGTCAATTGGAGTAATAAAATTCTTGTGAAGCATTTTTACTGTTTCATGAGTTAAATTGTCTGCTTCATGCTCTAGTTTATCTATTTCCTTGAAACGCACCTGCTTTTCCTTTAAGCTTAAATCATCAAAATCCCGCATTAATTTGCCAAACAGTTTTCCTGCCTCAAAAACAGTCAAAGACTGTTTTTTAAGTAAGTCAAAAAAAACATCTTCTTTTGGCATAAAAAAATTAATTACTCTTTTCATGCAAGAATTCCCTCAAGAAAAATATTTAAACAGAATCAATGCAAAAAGCATAAAAAAACATTAATTTAAGTGTTTTTACCGGCAGCATACTCTGGAAGCGCTTATAAAGGCAAAAAAGCTTTTTTTATTATGAGATTTAATTTGCTTGATTTACACTATTCAGATGAGGATTTAAACTTAAGACAATGCCTGAGGGCGTACAGCATTATTCCAAAATATTGTGAAAAACCAGAACAAAAGAATTTTGAAGCACTAAAAATAAACTTTCAGCTAAAAAAAATAAACAAAAAACTCAGAAAGGAAATTGGAGTGAATTGGATTGAAAAATGGGCAAAATTAATTCCATATAAACTATCCAAAAATACAATAAAGGACTGGATTTTAGGAAGAGTTTCAATACCCTTAATAGCAATTACTGTATTAAAAGAATTCAACTGTGAAAAGGAAATAGAAGAAATAAAAAAAAATTTAAAATATATTTCAAGCACTACACGAGGAGTGATCAGACTTCCGGACAAGATGCACTCGGATGTTTTTTATTTAGCAGGTCTTTTGCTTGGAGATGGCTGCTTTCCAATAATAAAAAGAAAAGGAGAAAACAACTTTGATTATAAAGTTTCTTATTTTTGTGGAAGTAAAGATTTTATTTTCAGAACAATAACTCCATTGATAAAAGAAATGTTTGAAATAAAAGAAATTCACCCTATTTTTTACCATCAAGCTTGGCAGTTAACAATAAGGAACAAAGCAGTATTCAGGTTTTTTACAAGAATAATAGGATTGCCTTCAGGGAAAAAAAGTATTAAAGCTCACATTCCAGACACGATAAAAAATTTAAAACCAAATGACTCTGTTCCCTTCTTTGCAGGATTAATTGACAGCGACATAGGAAAACATGGCAATTCAATAGGCTGCACTTTTAGAAGCGAAAAATTAGTAAATGACTTAGTGGAATTGCTTAATAAATTAGGTATTAAATCAAAAAACCATGGAACATACCTGATAAACAACAAATATCCTCAAACTGATTTCAAAATAAAGAAAAGCGAAATAAAAAGGTTAAAATATGTTTTAGACAGAAATTATTTACCTAAAAATCCTGAAAGGATAAGAGCAATTAACATGCTTTTGCAGGAGTGTCCGAGAGGCCAAAGGAGCTACCCTTAGGAGGTAGTGGCTTAGTGCCTACACAGGTTCGAATCCTGTCTCCTGCATCGCGATTCCGCTCGCGAGCAACGGCGCACTATCTTCGCTTCGCTCGATAGAGCTGTCTTAAAAAAATGATTTTTATGATAGGGGTTGATTTAGGCTTAAGCTCATTTAAGGCAATTCAGATAGAGAACAGAAAAATCAAAAGAAAAAAAAGAATTTTTTTAAGCGAAAAAAACACTGAAAAACAGATCAAAGAATTTTTTTCTGATTCTTTTTTTTCTGAAAAAAAAATTGCCTTAACAGGGGCTTTTTCAGGAAAAGCAATTGAAATGCAAAAAAAAGAAAAAAAATCAGGCAAAGAAAAAAAATTTATCCAAGTGAATGAAAT
>Ga0180009_10003196_pt1 | contig 18778 bp, 19 predicted proteins | sample OS_PC_MetaG_FD_123537 | JGI IMG/M metagenome (GOLD analysis project Ga0180009, IMG submission 123537) | Groundwater microbial communities from the Aspo Hard Rock Laboratory (HRL) deep subsurface site, Sweden - OS_PC_MetaG | ecosystem: Environmental > Aquatic > Deep subsurface > Groundwater... | reverse complement strand
ACCTCGAAGGTAAAAAACAGCGACCTTCGAGGTTTAGGAATTCTTAATCACAATCTTATTCTTAATCTTGAAGCCTCTCTAGACTATGATTATGACAATGATCATGACTAGGATTCAGTCTGCCATCATTTTCCTGGTCATAATCATTCAATAAAATTCCCGAAGTCTAAAATCTCAAAATAGTACGATAGACTTCGGGAATTTATAATATTCGTCATCGCGATCCCGATGCGTGTCCCTATTTTTAACAAGGTAATCGGGAGAAGCGATCTCAAATTTGAAGATTTCCCATCACTCAATGTGTAACCTCGAAGGTAAAAAACAGCTACCTTTAAGGTTTATTAAAACGTCCAAATTCCCGAAGTCTTAATTCCTAATATGGTACTCTAGACTTCGGGAATTTATAGCATCTTCGATTCTTTTATTATTAAGTTCTTCTGCGTTCTATTTTTGCGGACAAGCTAACGCTATCGCTTAGTTTAACAGATTGGAAATCTGCTCTCTACAATGTAACTCAGATTTTTATGGTGAGAATTGTGAAATTGATGAGGACAAAGTCAAGGATCAAGAGTAGGATTAAGATTATGATTAAGAATAAATACTGCTAATGATACTTGCAGCAGTGATAATTGCCGTCTCTGAGCGGAGGCGGTTATTTGTTAACCTAAATTTATTAATCTGACTAAATAGAGAGAGCTCGTTTTCCGTTAGCCCGCCTTCCGGACCGAAATAAAAATTGATATTCTCTTTGCCCTTTGATTCGCTGATCAATTTATCATTTCGTAAAAAATCAATAAACTGAACTTCCGAATTTTGATCGAAAACTATGTGCCTTCCTTCTTTGGAAAATACGTCCGTAATTGATTTTGAGTAATTTATCTTTGATTTAAAACTTCTGAGTGATTGCTTCATTGCAGAAATTGCAATTTTATTCCAGCGGTCAATCTTTTCACCTTTAGCGATGCACCTTTCGCTCTCGAACACAATGAAATTTGTAATTCCAAGTTCGATGCATTTCTCTAAAGCAAACTCAAATCTGTCGGCAGATTTTAAACGGGGCAAACAGAAATAAATATTTTCGAAAATATTTGTATAACGGTATGACTCAAAGATTTTGCAGTCTACTTTTTTCTTCGCGATCGAGATAATCTGGGTTCTATAAATTCTACCAATACCTGTGGTTACATAAATTTCATCGTCTATTTTATGCCGCATCACATTGATTATATGATTTGCCTCTTCTCCTTCGATGGCAATTGTATCCGAAATTTCTTTTACGTTTTCTGAATAATATAATTCAATATCAGAAAGAAAAACCCGTTCCAAAGAGCAACTCTCCTTTTCCATATTTGTTTAATGCGTATTCCATTCGCACAGAATTATAAGGGAGGAACAGAATGGAAATACCCGCACCCCAGCCCGAATCAAAATTATTGATATCCCAATTTTCTCTATTGTTATATGTTATTCCGGCATCAGTAAAAATATTAATATGAACTTCTATTCTCGCAGAAGAAAGCTGCTTTGGAATCGGCGGGATATCGAAACTCACATTAAAATCACGAATTAAAGGATAACTTAACTCGGCTGATGTAAGAAAATAATCATGTCCTTCCCTTTCATCGCTCCGGTGCCCGCGAATGTATTGCTCAAATCCAAAATAAGAGTAATCGTAAAAAGGAATAAATTTGCCGAAAGTATTTCTGTATGCAACCCGCCATTTGCCTGTGATTTTATTAACAAGAGGGCGATACTCTCTGTAATCAATCGAAAAAATATTATAGTTAATTTTTTCTGAACCTATGCCCTTATTAAGTAAACCAGCCCTCATTAAAATTCCGTCGCTTGGGAACTGTTTCAAATTTCTTGTGTCGTAGATGTACGTTGCCCCCAATATCAAAGATTCATCGACTAAACTCTTAGACGCCATAAGCGGACTTAGCAAATTTGAAGGAGCTTCGATATAGTTATAACCGATTAAAAGGAATGCATCGGTAAACTGAGTAAATCTTTTCCCCAGGGCCACGCTTCCGCCAATCGTTTTATATTCAAAATTACTTCCATTAAGTACGAACGCCGATCCGCTGCGGTTATTTGTAGATTGATAAATAAGTGCAGTGGTTAAGTTCAGATCAAAAGTTTTGTTAATAACAGGATTATAATATGAGATATAAAATGTTTTATTGTATCCTAAAGAAACAAATGAATTGATAGTTTCGTTTCTTCCTCTAAAATTTTTGTAAAGCAAAGAAAGCCCGTAAGAGATTTCTTTATACTCTCCGTCTTGAGCATACACAAACGGGATTGGATAAATGTACCAGCTTTCTTCAACCTCAATAACTGCGGTAATAATTTCGAATTCTTTGATCAGAATTATCTTAGCGAAATTAAAAATACCTAAGCTATAAACTCTTTCTTTGTTGTAATCGATATCTTGTTTGTTAATTACATCGCCGGATTTAAATGTTAACTCTCTTAAAACAATAAACGATTCGGTTTTTTCATTTCCGATAACAAGTATCGAATCAACCTTAACACTGTTTTTCCCTTTTAGAATAAGCGTGTCGGTTTGAAAACCGAAAATATAATTCGTGAGAATTAAAAAGGAGAGCAGCAGCGATATAATTATTTTTTTTTTCATTTAAAACAGTTTGAGTGTTCAACGTAAATACATGTATCCTGAATTACAGTGATGCTGTTTTTCTCTGCCAGTTCTGCCGCTTGATCGTTCCATATACCTAACTGCAGCCAAAGGACTTTCGGATTTATTTCCAGTACGTCCGGTATAAGATCGGGAATTGTTTCGGATCTGCGGAATACATTTACGATGTCGACTTTTCCAGGAATATCACGCAATGATGGAAAGACTTCTATTCCGCCAGCAATTGAAAATGAAGGGTTGACACCAAAAACTTTGTAACCTTGACCGTGAAGATATTCCGCAATTTTTCTGCTGATTTTTGCTTCATTATTCGAGATGCCAACAACAGCAATTGTTTTGGCGTCTTTTAATATCCGGCACGTCTTAATATTATCCATTTAATTCGCCTTCTTGATAAAATGATATTGGAGGACAACTGCACACCAGATTCCGATCTCCGTAAGCATTGTTCACTCTTCCAACACTTGGCCAGAATTTATTTTCTCTGCACCAATCTGCGGGGAAAGCCGCAATCTCTCTGGAATAAGAACGATTCCAATTCGAATCGACAACTACTTCCATTGTGTGAGGAGCATATTTCAAAGGGTTATCAACTTTATCGAACTCCCCTTTTTCAATCTTCTCTATTTCCTTTCTGATTGAAATCATCGCATCGCAGAATTTATCAAGCTCCGCTTTCGATTCGCTTTCTGTCGGCTCTACCATTAAAGTGCCGGGAACAGGAAATGAGACTGTTGGCGCATGATAACCGTAGTCCATTAATCTTTTAGCTACGTCTTCAACTTCGATGTTGGCAGAAACTTTGAATTGGCGTAAATCAAAAATAAGTTCGTGAGCAACGAATCCGGATTTTCCGGTAAACAGAACCGGAAAATAATTTTCTAATTTTGATTTAATATAATTCGCATTCAGTATCGCAGCTTCGGTTGCTTTCTTTAAACCGGCAGTTCCCATCATTTTTATATATGCGTATGAAATCATTACAACAGATGCGCTTCCCCACGGTGCGGCAGAAACTGCAGACATTGCTTTATCTCCCCCGACTTTTACTATTGGATGACCCGGAAGGAATGGGACTAAATGCTCTGCAACTGCAATTGGTCCTACGCCCGGTCCGCCTCCGCCATGCGGGATTGCGAATGTTTTATGAAGATTAAGATGACAAACATCTGCGCCAATTTCAGCCGGCGATGTGTAACCAACCTGAGCATTCATGTTTGCGCCATCCATATAAACTTGCCCGCCGAATTTATGAATGACTTCGCAAATCTCTTTTACTTTATGTTCAAAAACGCCGTGAGTTGAAGGATATGTGATCATCAATGCGCAGAGGTTTTCTTTATGCAGTTCGGCTTTTTGTTCCAAATCTTCATACTTAATATTGCCGAACTTATCACATTCAACGATTATTACTTTGTTCCCCGCCAATACAGCGCTTGCGGGATTTGTACCATGTGCGGATGAAGGAATTAATACAACATTTCTTTTCCTATCTCCGCAATCTTTGTGATAAGCTTTTATTACCATAAGTCCGGCATATTCGCCCTGCGCTCCGGAATTGGGCTGAAGCGATACTCCCCGGAAACCCGTGATAACGCCTAACTGCTTTTCGAGAGCGGTAATTAAAATCTTATAACCTTCGGTCTGACTTTCAGGAGCAAAGGGATGCAACTGATTGAATTCCGGAATTGTAATTGCAAGTAATTCTGCCGCTGCGTTTAATTTCATTGTGCATGAGCCGAGAGGAATCATAGAGTGCGTTAGCGATAGATCTTTTCTTTCGAGCTTTTTAATGTAACGCATCAGTTCTGTTTCTGATCTGTACAAGTTGAAAACGGGATGAGTGAAGTAATCGCCTTTTCTGACAAATTTTTCTTCCCAATCTAATGAGAGTCCATCGGTCGGCAATTCCACAGTTGAAAATTCTTTTCCCATAGCAGAAGCAAATAATAATAAGATAGAATTTACATCATCAATTGAATCAGTTTCAGAGAGCGCTATTTGAACAACGTTGTTTCCGCTATAACTAAAATTAATTAATTGTTCATCTGCCAGGCTTATTAATTTCGAAACAACATCTTCATTCAACTCAATATTTAGAGTATCAAAATAAAATTTGTTATTCTGCTGTACTCCCAATTGCTGTAATCCATGTGCCAGCAGTTTTGTTAGATAGTGAATTCTAAGCGAAATATTTTTAATGCCTTCCGCGCCATGATAAACCGCATACATGCCGGCCATTATTGCAAGCAGAACTTGCGCCGTACAAATATTGCTCGTTGCTTTTTCACGTTTAATATGCTGCTCTCTTGTTTGCAGCGCCATTCTAAGAGCAGGCTTTTGATTGCTGTCAATTGTAACTCCAATAATTCTACCCGGCACTTGGCGTTTGTATTCATCCTTGGTTGCAAAAAATGCAGCATGCGGTCCGCCAAATCCCATTGGAACTCCGAATCGCTGAGTGGAACCAACAACTGCATCAGCGCCGAATTCTCCTGGAGGTGCAAGCAATGCAAGACTTAAAAGATCTGCTGCTACTGTTTTATAAATATCTTTCTGCCCGGCAATTTCGAACAAATTTTTATAATCTGCTATCTCCCCTTTGCCATTGGGGTATTGCACAAATATTCCGAAGATATCATCTGTCAAATCTTCTTGCGAAATACTTTTTATTCTTAATTCTATTCCTAAAGGCAAGGCGCGGGTTTTTAACACATCAATCGTTTGGGGGAAGCAATCCTTGCAAACTAGAAAAACATTTGCCGATTTTTTACCCGCTTTTCTCAATGCAAAAAACATCGTCATGGCTTCCGCTGCTGCAGTTGCTTCATCGAGTAGAGAAGCATTTGCTAATGGCAAAGCAGTCAAATCTGTAATCATTGTTTGAAAATTTAATAGAGCTTCAAGTCTGCCCTGAGAAATCTCAGCTTGATAGGGCGTGTATTGTGTATACCAGCCTGGATTTTCTAAAATGTTTCTCTGAATTACTGCGGGAGTTATTGTGGGATAATATCCCATTCCAATATAATTTTTAGCAACCGTATTTTTTTTTGCAAGTTCCTTTATATGAATTAAGAATTGAAACTCTGATAATGGTTCATCCAATTCCATTTCTTTTTGGAGAAGAATATTATCCGGAATAGCTTGATCGATAAGTTCGTCTACACTTTTAACGCCAATATTTTCAAGCATTTTTTGTACATCATTTTCTCTCGGACCAATATGCCGATCAACAAATTTGTCACTCAACTCTGGGAATTTCATTTTAATACTCTTTAATTTTTTTCGATAATTATTAATTGGAATAAGCAGCAATAAAAAATTTTGTCGGTAAATATAATGAATTTGGTTTTAATGGGAGGGAGAATTAACAGGCACTAATTCCTCTGAATTTATAAGTTCGAGAGCTTTTTGCGCGGCTTTTTGTTCGGCAGATTTTTTACTCTTTCCCTTTCCTTCGCCGTAAACTTTGTAGCCGATTTTAACCTCAACAAGAAAGAATTTATTGTGATCGGGTCCTTCTTCTTTTTTTACAAAATACAACGGCGTACTTAGTTTATTAGCGTGCGTATATTCTAAAAGCTGCCCTTTATAATTCTTATCAATCCCGTTTTCAGTAAGACTTAGATTGGGAATAATAATCCAATCCTCAACAAATTGTCTTGCTTCACCTAAACCGGCATCCAAAAAAATTGCCGCAATTAATGCTTCCAAACAATCTGCCGCAATGGTTTTTAGTCCTTCCGTACTGCCGCGTATGTATCTTTTGTCGTAGAGAACTAAGTTCGTTAAATTCAGCCGATCGGCTGCTTCGGTAAGAGCTTCTTTATCAACTAAACGCGAGCGGGATTTGGTTAAAAATCCTTCATCATTTTCTGGATATTCATTAAAAAGATTCTCAGCAACAATCATCCCCAATACCGAGTCGCCAAGAAATTCAAGTCTTTCATTCGATTTTTCAAATGAAGAAGAAATTTCAATATAAGAGCGATGCGTTAGAGCTTTTAAATAATAGTGGGGATTTTCGATTTTATAATCTAAAATTTTTTCCAGAGCTTTGATGCGTTCAAACTCACTAGAATCTTTGCTGAAATAATTGCCCTCTCTTTTATTCAGTAAATTAGAAATCCAACTAAGAGATTTTTTCAGCAAATATTAACCTTCATATTTTTTGAACAATAATGTTGAATTGTGTCCGCCAAAACCAAAAGTATTGCTAAGCGCATAATGAATTTCTTTTTCAACGGCGACTTTTGGCGTGTAATTTAAGTCGCATTCAGGATCGGGATTTTCCAAATTTATAGTCGGTGGAATAATTCCATATTTAAGCGCTAAGATAGAAGCAATCGACTCAATTGCTCCTGCAGCGCCGAGCAGATGCCCGGTCATAGATTTTGTTGAACTGATTGCCAATTTATAAGCATGCTCGCCAAATAATTTTTTAATTGCTTTGGTTTCGTTCAAGTCATTTAATTGCGTTGAAGTGCCATGAGCGTTGATGTAATCAATATCGGTTGGTTGAAGACCGCCGTCGCGAACTGCTTCGCGCATGGATCGAAATGCGCCCTCTCCTTCCGGAGCCGGAGCGGTAATATGAAATGCGTCGCCGGTTAAGCCGCAGCCAATAATTTCTGCGTAAATTTTTGCGCCTCGTTTTTTGGCGTGTTCGTACTCTTCTAAAATTAACGTGCCTGAACCTTCGCCCATTACAAAGCCGTTTCTATCTACATCAAAAGGTCTTGATGCTTCAGTTTGTCTATCATTCCATGTAGAGAGAGCACGGGCAGCATTGAAACCGCCAATTGCCATTGGTGTTACAGCCGCTTCGGATCCGCCGCTTACCATTAGGTCCGCAGTTCCTCTTTGAATAATCATAAATGCATCTGCAATCGCATGTGTAGAGGTTGCACACGCAGAAGTTGTTGCATAGTTTGGACCTTTCAATCCGTACTGAATGGAGATTTGACCTGCTGCAATATCAGAAATCATCATCGGAACGAAGAAAGGACTAATACGTTTTGGACCGCCTTTCAAATATGCTTCAACTTGAGTTTCAAAAGTCAGCATACCGCCAATTCCGCTGCCGAAAATTACTCCGAAACGTTCACGGTCAACTTTTTCCAAATCAATTTCCGAATCTTTAACAGCCATTGCCGCTGTTGCCAAAGCGTAGTGAGTGTATCCATCCATTCGCTTAACATCTTTTTTATCGATGTAGGTTTCCGGATCGAACCCCTTTAATTCACACGCAAATTTTGTCGCAAAATTAGTAGTGTCGAATTTTGTAATCGGGCCTGCACCGCTTTTACCCTGCTTTAGCGATTCCCAAAGTTCATCGACCGAATTTCCGATTGGAGTGAGTGCTCCTAATCCTGTAACAACAACACGCCTATTTCCCATGCCTATTCCCTAGAATTATTATCTATTGAATGAATTAAGACTATCAGAAAAGTATATAAAAATTGAGCCGCTCGAAGAACGACTCGATTTTAAAACTGTTATATACTACTGATCTATTTTGCTAATTTCTCGATGAGATACTTTACAGCATCGCCAACAGTAGAAATTTTTTCTGCATCTTCGTCCGGAATTGAAATATCGAATTCAGATTCAAACCCCATAACTAATTCAACTATGTCTAGAGAGTCTGCGCCTAAATCATTTGTAAAAGATGCTTCAGGTGTAATTTGTGAATCTTCTACACCTAATTTGTCCATTACAATTTCTTTTACTTTTGCTTCAACATCCATTTTATTCTCCTTAGATATTTTATGAAAAAATGATGAAAAATTTACATTACCATGCCGCCATCAACGGCAATTACCTGACCGGTTACATAGTCAGCTTCGTTACTGCACAAAAATCCCACAACTTTTGCTACATCTTCCGGGGAGCCTAAACGCTTCATCGGAATATTAACTAAAAGAGATTCTCTTTGTTTTTCATTTAATTTTGCCGTCATGTCAGTTTCTATAAATCCTGGAGCAACTGCATTTACGGTGATGCCTCTTGACGCTAATTCTTTTGCAGTGGCTTTAGTAAATCCAATTACGCCGGCTTTTGACGCTGCATAATTCGATTGACCTGCATTGCCTATTAATCCTACCACAGAAGCAATATTCACAATGCGTCCGTATCTTTGTGCCATCATAGGTTTAATTACGGCTTTGGTGTGATTAAAAACGCTTTTAAGATTCACATTAATAACTTGATCAAATTCGCTTTCGCCCATTCTAAGTAAAAGATTATCGCGCGTAATACCAGCATTGTTTACTAATATATCAACGCCGCCAAGTTTTTCTATTGCTGCGTCAATAGTAGCCTGGGCATCTTCAAATTTAGATACGTCAGCTTTAAAGGCATATATATTTATATCGGGATTACCAATTTCTTTTTTAATTTCTTCGGCAGTTTTATTACTATCATCATCAACAAATGCAATATCAGAAAATAAAATACCACTGCATCGGGACGCCAATTCTTTTACGATAGCTTTTCCAATTCCCCGCGAACCGCCGGTTACAATTGCTCTCATTGATTTATTCGACACTTACTTTTTTCTCCAGATTTTGTTTTTGCGAAAACTCCTTTGAATACTCCTCAAGTTCTTTAATTCCATCCTTGCCGACTAAATATTCAATTTCTTCTTTACACGTTTCAAAAATGGTTGAAACTTGATTTTCACTTTTATTACAGTAGTGCATACGGTCTAAATGTTCCGTGTCAACCGTAATAACTCCGTTTTCAATAATTAGCGGAAATAATATACAATATAACGGTTTATATTTCCACTTGAATTCTTTATCCTCCATAGCAATTTTTTGGACAGTACAAAAGCCTTGCTTATCCAAAAAAACGCATTTCCCATTATGAAGTTCGGTTCCAACCGCAATTCCGGATTCAAAATCTGTATCTTCCTGCGGTTCTTCAAACCACAAGTCAACATTTTTTGTCTGTGAATCATCCATTGATTTGATGATTCTTTCTTTTATTTCTATTATTTTTTCGTGTTCAAATTTATCTGTGTAAACGCCATAGTAGCAGCATTCGCCGGAACAAATACAAATATCGCACGATTTTACAAACGGCTGCTTAAAAATAATAGGATCTATTTTATATCCATTAATAACTCTACGGTTATCATTCTCCACTAGTTGTACCTTTCAAGATCCTGATAAGTATCAATACCAGAAATTTTTACGTTGGGGTTTATTCTTTTTACCAAACCCTGAAGCACTTTACCGGGACCAAATTCAATAAACTCTTCAGCTCCATCATCGATCATATTTCTAATTGTCTCTTCCCATCTTACAGGCGCAGACAACTGCTCAAGGAGGAGATTCTGTATTTCGCTGCTTTTTGTTACCGGTTTCGCTGTAACATTGGCATAAACAGGGATTAGCGGGTCAACGATTTTTGTTTTATTAATTTTCTTTTGAAGTTTTTCTTTCGCGCTTGACATTAGCGGCGAATGAAATGCTCCGCTTACAACAAGTTCTTTTACAATTTTTGCGCCTGCAGATTTACAAAGCTCCATCGCTTTTTTAACGCCATCAACACTACCTGAAATTACAATTTGTCCCGGCGAATTAAAATTTGCACATTGAACAATTCCGGATGAAGAAGCCTGTTCGCATAATTCTTCTAAAATCTTTCCGTCCAATCCAACAACTGCTGCCATCGTGCCGGGCTGCTCTATACCTGCTTGAAGCATTGCCTGTCCTCTAACTCTCACCAGAGATAGTGCATCAAACAAATTAATTACCTGTGCGGAAACTAGCGCCGAGTACTCCCCCAAAGAATGACCGGCAACCATATCAGGTTGAAATTGCTTGAACATATCAGCGAGTAAAACACTATGAAAAAAAATTGCCGGTTGTGTAATATCAGTTTGTTTCAATTCTTCAGCGGGACCGTTAAACATAATCTCAGAAAGATTTACTCCCAGAATTTCATCAGCTTCTTTAAATTTATTCTTCACGCTGTCGGAATAATCGAACAAATCTTTTGCCATCCCGACATATTGAGATCCTTGTCCTGGAAAAAGAAATGCAATCTTCCCCATTACTCCATACTCCAAACTAAGTAATGGGCTCCCCATGTGAATCCGGCGCCAAACGCAGCAAGAATTAAATTATCGCCTTTCTTAATTTTACCGGTGCGGTAGTACTCTGTTAAACAAAGTGGAATAGTTGCCGCAGTAGTGTTTCCGTACCTATCAATATTCATTGTTACTTTATCATTTGTAATGCCCATTCTTTTAGCGGTAGCGTCTATAATTCTTAAGTTAGCTTGGTGGGGCACCAAATATGCAATGTCATCGGAAGTGAGATTATTTTTTTCCATAATTTCAACTGAAACATCCGCCATCCCTTTAACGGCAAATTTAAAAACAGCTTTGCCGTCTTGATAAATGTAATGCATTTTTTTATCGATTGTCTCGTGTGACGATGGGTTTTTACTTCCGCCGCCGAGCATTCGTAAACTTTCCCAGCCGGAACCATCAATTCTTAAAATGGAATCCTGTATACCGTACCGAATATCTTCGTTTGGTTCCAACATAACTGCTGCTGCTCCATCGCCGAATAAAATACACGTATTTCTATCGGTATAATCTGTAATCGAACTCATTTTATCCGCTCCAACAACAACAACTTTTTTGTACTTTCCGCTTTCTACAAGACCAGCGCCAGTTTCTAAAGCAAATAAAAATCCGGAACACGCTGCTGAGAGATCAAAACCGAACGCATTCTTAGCGCCAATTTTATCCTGGATTAAACATGCAGTTGAAGGGAAAAACATATCCGGCGTAACCGTTGCAACAATTATTACATCAATTTCTTCGGCAGAAGTATTTGAACTTGCGAGCAGATCAAGAATTGCTCTCGCTCCCAAATCACTTGTAGCGCCATCCTCAATTATTCTTCGTTCTTTGATGCCTGTCCTAGTTTGTATCCATTCGTCATTTGTATCAACAATTGATTCAAAGAATTTATTGTCAAGCACTTTATCCGGCACGTACATACCAACACCGGTAATTGCCGTATTATACTTTTTAACTTCCATTATTTCTTTCCGTAAGAGATTTTAAAGATTCCTCAATTTTTTGAGTTAATTTTTTATCATACATTTCTTTTGCCTTTAATACCATATTCTTAATGGCGAGTTCAGAACTTGATCCATGCCCGATAATTCCAATTCCGTTAATACCAAGAAGCGGCACACCGCCGTGTGATTGGTAATCCATATCTTCTAAAGAATTTCTTAAAGTTCCCCGCGCAAATAATACGCGGATTTTATTCCAAAGTCCCTGATTAGCGTAATTCCTAATCTTTCCTTTAAGTAAGCCGATAACACTCTCGGCAAATTTTAGAATAATATTTCCAACGTAACCGTCGCAAACCACGATATCTACTGTGCCTTTTAGAATATCTCTGCCTTCAACATTTCCAACAAAATTCACTTTTGCTTCTTTCAGCAGTTTGGAAGTTGCCTTAACGAGTTCATTTCCTTTATCTTCTTCTTCGCCAACACTTAGCAAACCAACCGTCGGATTGTTTTTACCGTACATTTCTTGAACAAAAATTGAACCCATTATCGCATATTCTAAAAGATGAATAGGCTTGCTGTCTACACTTGCGCCAACATCAAAGACATGACACACTCCGCCTTTTTCACTTGGCAAAGCTGCGCCAATTGTCGGTCTGCCAACTCCTCTAATCCTACCGATTATCAAAGTGCAAGCAGCCATCATTGCGCCGGTATTACCTGCGCTAACAAAAGCATCCGCTTTTCCATCCTTTACAAGCTTTGCACCGACTACAATCGAAGAATCTTGTTTTGTTTTAATTGCAAGTGTGGGGCTTTCGTGCATCTCAATCGTCTGCGAAGTATGCACAATATTCTCTGAATCGAGCGAAAGATTATTGGAGTTTAGAACTTCCATAATCTTTTCTCGATCGCCAACAAGTATTAATTGAAAATCCTTGGACTGATTGTAAGCCTGAACAGCTCCGATTACCGCATTTTGAGGGGCAAAGTCGCCCCCCATAGCGTCAATCGCAATTCTGCAATTCGTATTTTTTAATGTCATTTTTTGGAAAGATTATGATTCAGGAACAAACATTGATCTGCCGGCATAATAACCGCAGCTTGGGCAAGCTCTGTGGCTTAATTTCAAATCTCCGCAATTTGAGCAAGAGCTCAAAGACGGAGCCGTTGCTTTATAATGTGTTCTTCTCTTATCTCTTCTGCTTTTAGATATTTTCCTTTTCGGATGTGCCATTGTATCCTTAACCTTTATTTTTAATTAAGTTTTTTCTTCAATTGTTTTAGAGGTTCCCAAACGTTATTTGCACTACTAATTTTGCATTTGCATTTTGAAACGTTCAAATTTTTTCCGCACGAGAAACATAAACCTTTGCATTCATCTTTGCATAAAATTTTCATCGGTATTGCAAGATTTGCGAACTCAATAACGCTTTCTGTTAAATCAATTTTATCCGTGTCTGCATGAAGAAAAGCAATATTATCCTCACTTTCCTCACTGCTCTCTTTGCCAAATATATATACATTTTGAAAATGATTTTCTAAAGTTGATTCAATTTCTTCGGCGCATCTATCGCAAACAAATTCGGCGTTAACTTCTAAATCGCAATCAATTATAATTTGATAAACAGATCTATCTAACTTACACTTTAAAAGAACATCGCCAACAAATGGTTCTGCTAAGCCAATTTCGGTGCAGGATTTCATCATTTCAAAATAATGAACGCCCTCAGAAAAATTTGAATGCTTTAGAATCACTGCTAATTGCCTAAAAAATAACTTGCAAATATAAATAGACACGTTATTATAAGCAAGAATCTCAAAATTCTTACCAGATTTCAAAAAAATATTCAAAAATGCCGCGAAAAGTAATTCCCCTCCTGAATGTGAATGTCTGTAATTTAATTTGCATGGGTGTGTTAAGAATTATTGCGATGCATTATCTTGTTTCATTCTTGGTTTAATTTCATATTTTCATGCAAAGTATTTGTAGTTAAAATTTTGTATCATTATTTCGTAATTAAAGAAAGGATTTCATTTGAAACCGGTTGGTATTTTTGGCGGAACCTTTGATCCTATTCACATAGGTCATTTAATTACTGCCGAATCTGTATTTGAGCAGAGAGAACTTGAAAAAATAATTTTCATTCCTTGCTTTATCTCTCCGCATAAAACTAATGTAAAATCAATCGAAGCAATTCACCGAATAAAAATGGTTGAGTTAGCCGCCGAGGGCAATCAATTTATTGAAGTATCAGATTACGAAATAAATAAAGGTGATGTTTCTTACACCTTCGATACTTTGCAATATTTGAAGCAACAATACGAAAACCTTGAATTAATAATTGGTTATGATAACCTTGTGAATTTTCATACTTGGAAAAATCCCGAAGGAATTTTAGAATTAACAAAACTTCTTGTACTCAAAAGAAAATCTGACGATGATGAAAAAAAACTTCACAATTTTTATGATAATACCATTTATATTAACACGCCCGTAATCGAGATTTCATCTTCCGAGATTAGAAAAAGAATTGCGGCGGGATTGAAAATTCGTAATTTAGTACCCCCAAAAGTTGACGATTACATAAATGAGAACAGTTTATATTCCAGATGAACAACTTAATTGAAATAGAAAAATTAAAATCGAGAGATAAAAGATATATCTCCAGATTGATTACGCAAGTTGAATCCGATGCGCAATCAAGTTCTTCAATTATCGATCAAATTTTTAGCCATACGGGAAGCGCATGGCGGATTGGTATTACCGGACCTCCCGGCGCCGGTAAGTCTACAATCACAAACGAGTTAGTTAAATATTTACTTTCTCAAAATTATTCGGTTGGCGTAATTGCGGTTGATCCTACGAGTCCGTTTACAGGCGGCGCGTTACTTGGCGATAGAGTTAGAATGAGTGAAATTGGGACTCACAATAATGCATTTATTAGAAGCATGGCAAGCCGGGGTAGTTTGGGAGGTTTGAGTAGAAAGACTATCGACGTCGCTGATATTCTCGACGCCGCGGGTTACGACTTCATTTTTCTTGAAACAGTTGGCGTCGGTCAGTCTGAGCTTGATATTGCAGAAGCGGCGGATACTACTGCTGTTGTTTTGGTTCCTGAATCCGGCGACTCCATTCAAGCGATGAAAGCGGGATTAATGGAAATAGCTGATTTCTTTATTTTAAATAAATCAGATAGACCAGGTTCAGAAACTGCATTTACTTCTATTAAATCTATTTTGAGTTTTAGGACAAGAAAGCAAAGTGATTGGGAAACAGAAATTATTAAATCGATTGCCCAAGACGGAACCGGAATAATTGAAATTTATAAAATGATTGAAACCCATAGGGAGTTTTTATCTTCAAATGGTCTTGTCGGAAAGCAGAGACAGAAAAGAATGTACAACAGGATTCGAGAAATAATTTCCGAAAAACTGAATAAAGAATTTTGGAAAAATTTTAATCAGCAAGATGTCTCGGATTCACTTGCTAAAATTGTAAACGGGGATTCATCTCCATACAAGTTTGCACAGAAATTTGTAAACGAATTTTTAACTTAAAAGGAATTTATGATGGCTGTATCTAATACTTCTCAATATGTAATCAGTTTTACCGAAGAGCAGAATATTATCCGCGAATCCATAAAACAGTTCGCAGAAACTGAGATTGTGCCGCATATTCTTGAACTTGATGAGAAGCAAGAGTTTCCCGTTGATATAATGAAAAAACTTGGCGAATTAGGATTCTTAGGAATTCTTATTCCGGAAAAATTCTGCGGCGCGGGTTTGGGATATATTGAATATGCCATTATAGTTGAAGAACTTGCAAAATACGATCCATCAATTTCTCTCTCGGTGGCGGCGCATAACGGTCTTTGCGCAAATCATATAAATGTATTCGGCAATGATTTTCAGAAAGAAAAATATTTAAAAGATTTAGCGCAAGGTAAAAAAATTGGCGCTTGGGCGCTCACTGAACCAGGTTCGGGATCGGATGCCGCTGGAATGAGTACAACCGCTGATAGAGACGGCGATCATTTTGTATTAAACGGAACAAAGTCTTTCATAACACACGGCGGCGTTGGAGAGACAGCGGTTATTATTGCGATTACAAATAAAGAAAATCGAAAGAATGGCATTTCTTCTTTTGTTGTTGAAAAAGGCACACCAGGATTTGAAGTGGGTAAAAAGGAAAACAAACTCGGAATGCGGGCAAGTGAAACTACTCAGCTTATTTTTGAAAATTGTAAAGTACCCGCAGAAAATCTGCTCGGGAATGAAGGAGAAGGATTTATACAAGCAATGAAAATTCTTGAAGGCGGGAGAATTTCAATCGCCGCGCTTTCGCTCGGTCTAGCCGAAGGATGTTTAGAGAACTCATTAAAGTATTCAAAAGAACGCATTCAGTTTAAGAAACCTATTTCGTCATTTCAGGGGATTCAATTCAAACTTAGCGATATGGCGACTGATATTGAGGCTGCAAAAATGTTTACTTTTAAATCTGCTTGGGAAAAAGATAATTCGGCGAGCAGTTTGAATACAGCGCCGATGGCAAAATTATTTGCCAGCGAAATTGCAACAAAAGCTGCAAACGAGGCTGTCCAAATTTTCGGAGGATATGGATTTGTAAAGGATTATCCCGTTGAGAAATTCTACCGTGATGTTAAACTCCTTACAATCGGCGAAGGCACTTCGGAAGTTCAAAGAATTGTTATCGCAAGAAATTTATTAAAATCTTTAGGCTGACATGGGAAAAATCGGATCTGAAATAAAGGGTAGCCTTCAATTCAATAAGAATGAAGATTTCTACAAAAACCTTGTAAGAAAAACCACCGCCGAAATTAAAAAGATTAAACTTGGCGGCGGCGAAAAACTTATTGAGAAACAACATGCCAGAGGTAAATTAACTGCGCGGGAAAGAATAGCAAAATTGATCGATCAGGGTTCTGAGTTTTTTGAACTTAACCTCTTTGCCGGTTTTGGGATGTATGAAGAATACGACGGCGCCCCAAGTTCCGGAACGATTTTCGGAATTGGAAAAGTATCGGGGAAAAATTTTGTAATTGTTGCCAACGATGCAACTGTAAAAGCCGGCGCTTGGTTTCCCATCACAGTAAAGAAAAATTTGCGAGCGCAAGAAATCGCTATAGAAAACAGACTTCCATTAATTTATTTAGTCGATAGCGCGGGAGTGTTCCTTCCGTTGCAGGAAGATATTTTCCCGGATAAGGAACACTTTGGAAGAATTTTCAGAAATAATGCCAAAATTTCTGCAATGGGAATTACACAAATTGCGGCGATTATGGGTTCATGTGTCGCGGGTGGAGCTTATTTGCCAATCATGAGCGACGAGGCTATAATTGTTGAAGGACAAGGCTCGGTATTCCTCGCGGGATCGCATCTCGTCAAAGCTGCAATTGGTGAAGAAATAGAAAACGAAAATCTCGGCGGCGCTAAAGTGCAATCGAATATTTCCGGTGTTACGGATTATATTGCAAAAGATGATGATGATTGCATAAATATTATTCGGAGCCTTGTAGACAAAATTAAGAATGAAATTCAGACCGGATTTAACAGAAAAGAGAGCGCTCCTCCAAAGTATGAAAGCAAAGAAATTTATGGGATTTTACCCGAAGATACGCTCGCTCAATATGATATGTACGAATTGATTGCAAGAGTTGTTGACAATTCTGAGATTGACGAATACAAGGCAGGGTACGGAAAAACTATTATTACTGCTTACGCCAGAATTGACGGTTGGGCAGTTGGGATAGTAGCTAATCAAAGAAAAATAGTGAAAAATGAACTTGGTGAAATGCAGATCGGCGGAGTAATTTATTCCGATAGCGCAGACAAAGCAACGCGGTTTATTTTGAATTGCAATCAGAAAGGAATACCGCTCATCTTTCTGCAGGATGTGACCGGATTTATGGTCGGAAGCAAAGCCGAACACGGCGGAATAATTAAGGACGGCGCCAAAATGGTTAATGCCGTGGCAAATTCTGTTGTGCCGAAAATTACTTTTATAATTGGAAATAGCTTCGGCGCAGGGAATTATGCGATGTGCGGTAAGGCATACGATCCAAGATTTATTTACGCTCTGCCAAATGCAAAAATATCTGTGATGGGCGGAACTCAGGCAAGCAACGTATTGCTGGATATAAAATTGAAGCAGCATTTAAAAAAAGGAACTCAAATAGAACAATCCGTAAAAGAAAAATTGCTCAACGAAATTCAAGAGTCATATACGGAAAAAAGCAATCCGCTTTATGCGGCAGCCAGATTATGGGTGGATGAAATAATTGATCCCACAACGATCAGACAAGTCGTTTCTAAATCGATGGAGTTTGCAAATAATAATCCAATACTTCCAGAACTGAAAATTGGGGTTATACAGACTTGATGTTTTTCTTTGATGAGTGGAATTTTTCTTTTTCAATTGTTGGTGTTTTTTTAATAACTTTACTCACAAGATTTACACAGATGAATTTAGTTCGAAATTATTTTATAATATACTGGTCATAAGCTTTGATGCAACCTTTAGATGAGCAAGCCCCCAAAATGAATGGTGTCGATATCAATAAATTTGGGGAAATTTTAATTTTCGATATACACTTCGAAAGTGCGACGTTAGAAACGGCTAAAACCTTTAAAGATTTTCTTATGGAATATATTGATAATGGTGAAAAAAAAATAATTATTGATTGCAGCAAAGTTAAATACATGGATTCAACATTCCTTGGGGTTTTAGTTTTCACATTAAAAAAATTGGTTTCTGCTTCCGGCGATTTGAAGCTGATCATGGGAGATGTAAATAATCCCGTTTGGACAATGTTTGAAACAACCAGAATGTTTAGAGTTTTTAAAACTTATGACGATATCGGACATGCCGTCAAAGGTTTCTAATTTCCGTCTTTCTTTTTATTGATTCACTTTTAGAAAAGTCTTATATTGTTTGCGCTTGAGATTTAATTAACTGTAATTTAACATCAAGTTTGAGGAAGCATGGGTCAACAACAATTATTACTAATCATCCTAGGCGTTATTATAGTTGGAATTGCAGTGGTT